>Ga0114959_10003894_pt1 | contig 11588 bp, 10 predicted proteins | sample C_130625_EF_Meta_FD_87317 | JGI IMG/M metagenome (GOLD analysis project Ga0114959, IMG submission 87317) | Freshwater microbial communities from Lake Croche, Canada to study carbon cycling - C_130625_EF_MetaG | ecosystem: Environmental > Aquatic > Freshwater > Lake | place: Lake Croche, Canada...
AGCGCGTGAGCGGTCACGCCCGCTTGGCTGCTGGTGCAGGTTGCCAACCTGCACCTCCGTAGCCGCAGGTTGGTAACCTGCGGTGTTGTCGAGCACCCTTGGGCGTATGTGCCCTGTAGCACAGGTTTTCAACCTGTGATGCCCCGGGTCGCACTTGTTGCTGGTGCAGGTTGCCAACCTGCATCTCCGTAGCCGCAGGTTGGTAACCTGCGGTGCTCCCCCCGTCACGCCGAGCGTCGCTCAGCGGCGGCGTCGAGCACCGGGAGGCGGATCGTCATCGCGGTGCCCCTGCCCGGGGCGCTCTCCACGCGGATCCGGCCGCGGTGGGCCTCGACGATCTCTCGGCAGGAGGCGAGCCCCATGCCGCTGCCCCCCTTGCCGGTCTCGTCGGGGCCAGCCTTCGTAGTGAAGTGGGGCTCAAAAATCCGCCGCATCACGTCTGGGGCCATGCCACTGCCGGTGTCGCGAACCATCACGTCTACAAACCCGCTCGCCTCGTCGTGCGCCAGGCGGAGGATCAGTCGGCCCCCGGTCGGCATCGCTTGCCTGGCGTTGACCATCAGGTTGAGGAGCACTTGCTGCAGCTGGCCGGGGTTGGCCGAGACGCGGGGGACCGGGGCAAACTCCCGCTCCACCTGGACCCGGTATTTCATCATTTCCCGCTCGAGCAGCACGAGCACGTCTTCGACGAGCACGGTCATGTCGACCGGCTCGAACCGCGAGGAGCGGTTGCGCGACATCGACAGCACGCTGGCGGTGATTTTCGCCGCTCGCGTGCCCGCGGAGAGGATTCGCTCCAGGGCCTTGTCGCGGGTGGCCTGATCACGGTGCCGGATGCCCATGCGGGCGTAGTTGAGGATCGTGGTGAGGGCGTTGTTGAACTCGTGGGTCGTGGTACCGAGCAGTTCGCCAATGCTTCCCTGCTTGCGGGCGTCGAGGAGTTGGCCGCGGAGGCTGGCGAGTTCGGCGGCGTGGCGGGCCCGCGTCGCCTCGAGGTCGCGGCGGAGGCGGGCGGCCTCGGCATCCACGGTGGGCGGGGCAGGAGCGGGGCGGGGCAGGGGGGCTGCGGATGGCGGAGCCTCGTGGCCAAACGCTGGAGCGACAACGATGAGCCCGCGACAGGAGGGTTCCCCCTCCTGGGCGCCGGCGCGCTCTCCGCTCTGGATGCCCTCGGTCATCGCTGTTCCCGCGTGGCCGGCTCGGCCGGCAAGGTCCCCGCATCGAGCAGGCTCTGGGCGACCGGGAGCCTTTTCCCCGTTCACCCCGCCCAAATCTCGACCCCGTAAGGACTTGCGTCCTCTTGGCTGGTATCGTCGGTTGTCCTCAGAGGCCTATAGAATTGAGGTGGGTGATCCATTCGGGTTTCTCGACCGTTCAAGGTTCCGTAGTCCGCCCGACGAGTCCCTCACGATTCAGGAAGCCATGACACTCTCCCGACACCTTCGCCGCTCAGGCATGACGTTGATCGAGTTGCTGGTGGTGATCTCGATCATCGGGCTCATGCTCGGCATGCTCCTGCCCGCCGTGCAGAGCGTTCGGGAGGCGGCTCGTCGCACGCAGTGCAAGAGCAACCTCAAGCAGGTCGGGCTGGCGCTCACGATGTTCATGGACCGCAAGACGAAGGGCCGGTTTCCGGTCGCGGCCGGGCTGCCGAGTTCCGAGATCCTGCTCCGGTGGCCTTCCGAGCCGATCCGGCCGAGCATCGTCTCGGCCCTTGGCTCCTACATGGAGAACAGCCGCGCGGCCTTCCGTTGCCCGTCCGACTCCGTCTATTTCGAACGGGAGTCCGGCTCGGAGTACAGCCAGCAGATCCAGCAGAAGCTCGCCCAGATTCCCACAGCCCAGCGGCCCGCGGAGTACAAGGACGTGCCCTACGAGGGCACGAGCTACGAGTATCCGACCCGCCGCCTGCTCGTCACGACCGGGACCGACAGCGGCCTGAAGGGCAAGACGCGCGAGGAGGCGTTGACCTCGAGCCGCATGGGCGGCAATCTTGCCTCCTCGAAGCTCTGGGTGCTCTACGAGTTTGGCCCCTTTCACATGACCGGATTTGCCGGTCTGTTCAACTCCGACGACGTCGAGGCCAACCGCACGGACGATCCAAACTGGGCGCCCCCCGAGGGGTCGCGGAACTTCCTCTACTTCGACGGCCACGTCGACAACCTCTGATGTCCCCGTCATTCCCACTTCCTGCGATCCGGAGATCCTCGCGATGAGCACCGCAACCGTTCGTTCCTCCAGGGCAGCTCAGGCATCGTCGCGATCCGACGCGAAGCCCGCCTGGGGGTTCTGGTTGGCCGTGCTGGCCGGAATCGCGGTGCTGGCGGTCCTCGTCGCCTGGCTTCTCGGGTGGATCAGCTTTGGCACCGATCCGCGGGTTGCTGAGATCCAGAAGATGCAGGAGGAGGCCCGCACGCAGTTTGCCGAGGGTGGAGGCCCGCGGACCGTGGCCGATGCGACGGCGGCTGTCACTGCGATGAACACGATTCGCGCGAAGGTGGAGGCTCTTCCACCGCATCTCCGGCCCCAGGTTGAACGGCAGGGGGGCTCCGTTTTCCGCACCGCCATGCGGGCGCGGATCGACTCCTACTTCACGGCCCCACCCGAGAAGCGGAAGGCAGAACTCGACCGGCAGATCGATCAGGAGGAGATGATGCGGAAGGCCTTCGAGGCTGGCCGCGCGGTCGCCGGGATGTTTGGTGGCGGGCAGCCAGCGGGCCAGAGCGGCGCTGGGCAAGGTGCCGCTGGTCAGGGCGCCGCTGGACAAAGTGCCGCGGGCCAGGGCGGCGCGGGCCAGAGTGGGCAGGGGCGAGGCGGTCCGCCTGGCGGAGGCCCTCCGCAGAGTGGCTCCGAGGAAGACCGCAATCGTTGGCGAAAATCGATCATCGACTCCACGACGCCAGAGCAGCGGGCGCGGTACGTGGAATACCGGCGGGCGATGGACGAGCGGCGCGAGCAGCGCGGGCTGCAGTCGTGGGGTCGGTAGCGCGGTGGCTGACACGCTCGGCCTGCTCGAGGAGGCCCGGCAACTCGCCAAGGACCTCGGCTATCGCGTTCGCGAGGAAGCCCTCGGCGACCTGCCCGGGGGGCCGTGCACCGTCGGCGGCGTGCGGCACGTGCTCCTGAATCTCGAGCACACCGCCACCGAGCGACTCGACCGCCTGCTGGCGGCGATTGGTGGTGATCCAGGAATCGCTGCCGAGCCGAAGAGCCGGCTGCTCGAGGCGCGGCTCAAGAAAATCACCCGCGGTGAGGCGGCTGACTGATCTGGCGGGCTGCGATGTTCGCGCCGTCCTGCGTCGGCTCGGGGCTGCCCGTGCCCCGTCGCCGGACGCTCGCTTCGCCCATCGTGGGCTCCGCTCGCTCGATGCTTTCTCCACTCCGCCATCCTGGCTGCGCGGAGAAAGCAACGCCGGCTCCCGGGGCACGGGCAGCCCTTCGCTGCGTCGCTTCCCCGTAGCACAGGTTTTCAACCTGTGCCGGGTTTCGCGCAGGTTGAAAACCTACGCTACGAATGCGTGTCGCGTCGGCCGCGATGATCGCGAGATCCTCACCGTTCCCGGTAGAGCCCGTGGGCCGCGATGTAGGCCTCGACGGCCCGGGGTGTGCGAAAGCGGATGCTCTGTCCAGCCGCGACCGCGGCGCGGAGGCTGCTGGCGCGGATTCCGATCGCCGGCATCCGCACCCGCGACTCGATCACGCGGGCGGCGCGGTCGGGCCCGAGCAGGTCGGCCAGCATCGGATCGCGGATGGCCGCAGCCACGTCGTCGAGACCCTCGCGCTCGATCGCCAGCACTTCCCAGGCGTCGAGGATCGCCCGGGGTTCCCGCCAGGTCGATAGCTGCGCGAGGCTGTCGGGGCCGAGCAAGAGCACGAGCGTGTCCTGCGGGTGGCGGGTGGCAAGATCGGCGAGCGTGTCGATCGTGTAGCTCACGCCGCCGCGGTCGAGTTCGACGGTCGACACCGAGAAAGGGTCGTGGCCGCCGATGGCCAGCGTGAGCATCGCCACGCGGTCGGCGGCGTCGGCGAGCCGCCGATCCTGCTTGTGCGGTGGCACGGCCGCCGGCACGAAGAGCACGCGGTCGAGCCGGGCCTGTTCCCGGCAACAATCCGCCGCGATCAGGTGGCCGAAGTGCACCGGGTCGAAACTGCCGCCATAGACACCGATCCGCATGGTCGCCTCCGCCGGTCTCGCTCGCCGCCAGAAAAAAGGTTTCCGGCACCTTTTTGGGAGCCCCTTTTTGAGCCCACGCCACGCGGTCTGTCTACTCTGGGGCATGACCGAACCGCATCCGACGCAGCGGGAACTCTTCGAGAGCCGCCCCCAGTGGGCCGAGGACGATGCCCGTCGCGGCACGATCGTCACCGTCGTCCTACCCGAGGGAGTGGAGAAGCCGCTCGACTACCTCGTGCCGGAGTCGCTCGTTGCACAGGTCGAGCCCGGCCGCCGGGTCCGGGTGCCCCTCGGCCGGGCCAACCGCGAGACGCTCGCCTACTGCGTGGCCGTGCGGCACGGCGACCTGCCGCAGGCGCCGCTCAAGAGCGTCGTCGCCGTGGAGGACGACAAGCCTTTGCTCTCCGCGCGGATGATCGAACTCACGAAGTGGATGGCCGACCGCTGGATGGCCCGCTGGGGCGAGGTGCTCGAGGCGGTGTTGCCTGCCGGAGTCCGGCTGCGCAACCGCGTCCGGCTCTCGCCGCTCTTGATGGCGACGGGGGCCGAGCCGCCCCGGAAGCCGACTCCAGCCCAGGGAAATGTGCTCGCCGCCGCGACCGAGCCGAAGACCGCCGACCAGCTTGCGGCCGCCAGCGGCGCCAGCCGCGCCGTGGTGCAGCGGCTGGTGACGCTCGGCCTTCTCGCCGAGGCCGGGGCCGTGGAGCGGCCCGGCCGCGCCAAGGCGGAGCGGCCGGCGATCATTCACGACCGGCCCGCGGAGCTCTCGCCCGCGCAGGCGAGCAGCCTTGCCGCCATCAAAGACGCGATGGCCGCGAAGCGACACGAGACGATCGTGCTCTTCGGCGTCACGGGCAGCGGCAAGACGGAGGTCTACCTGCAGGCCGTCGAGGAAACCGTGTCGTATGGGCGGCAGGCGATCGTGCTCGTGCCCGAGATCAGCCTCACGCCGCAGACCTGCGACCGGTTTCGTGCCCGCTTTGGCACGGTGGCCGTGCTTCACAGCCACCTCACGGCGGCCGAGCGACACGCCCAGTGGCGGGAGATCGCCTCGGGCCGCGTCAACGTGGTGGTGGGCGCGCGGTCGGCGATCTTTGCTCCCACCCCGCGGCTCGGTCTGATCGTGATCGACGAGGAGCACGAGAGCTCGTTCAAGCAGGCGACGGCGCCCCGCTACCATGCCCGCGACGTGGCCGAGTGGATCGCGAAGGCCGAGGGGGTGCCGCTGGTGCTCGGCTCGGCCACGCCGGCGCTCGAGACGTTTGCCCGCTGCCTGTCCGGCGAGTGGCGGATGTGCCGCCTTGCCGACCGCGTCGGGGGTGGGCAACTGCCTGCGGTGATCACGGTCGACCTCCGCGAGCGGGGTAGCCGGTCTCGCGGCGCGGTGAGCCCCCGGCTGGCCGCCGGCATCCGCTGGGCGCTCGATGCCGGCGGGCAGGTGATGCTGCTGCTCAATCGCCGCGGCTTTGCCACGCACGTCCAGTGCCGCGCCTGCGGCCACACGGCCCGCTGCGACCAGTGCGACCTCGCCCTCACGCTCCACCAGCCCGGCAACCGCGGCATCTGCCATGGCTGCGGGCTGGTCGCACGGCTGCCGGCCGACTGTCCCGACTGCCACGCGCCCGGCCTCGTCCACTCCGGCACCGGCACGCAGCGACTGGAGGAGCAGGTGCGGGCCTCGTTTCCCGACGCGGCCGTGGCGCGGATGGACACTGACACCATGCGGACCCGCGGCAGCCACGAGCAGACGCTCGACGCCTTCCGCAACCGGCAGATCGACATCCTCGTGGGCACGCAGATGATCGCGAAGGGGCTCGACTTCCCGTCGGTGATGCTTGTGGGTGTGGTCAATGCCGACGCCGCGCTGCATCTGGCCGACTTCCGCGCGGCGGAGCGGACGTGCCAGCTCGTCACGCAGGTGGCGGGCCGCAGTGGCCGCGGGCCGCTCGGCGGCCGGGTAGTGGTCCAGACCAGCACGCCCGACCATCCCGCGATTCGCGCCGCCGCGACCCATGACTACGAGGCCTTTGTCCGTAGCGAACTGCCCGCCCGCGAGGCCCTGCTCTATCCGCCCTACGGCAGCATCGTGCGGATGGTGGTTCGCAGCATCGACGACCGGGCGGCGTCCGAGTGGGCGGGGCACCTCGTCGAGCGACTGCGACGAGCAGCGGATGGGATGCCGGACATCCGCGTGCTGGGGCCCGCCCCGGCGCCGATCGCCCGCCTCCGCGACCGGTTCCGCTGGCACCTCCAGATGCACGGCCCCGACGGCGACGAGCTGCGGGCCATCGTGGCCCGGGCCACCGTCGGCCTGAAGACGCCCGACAACGTCGCCTGGATCATCGACGTCGACCCCGTGGATATGCTGTAACTCGCCATGGCCTACCGAACGATCACCGACATCATCGGCGAGACGAGCCTGGAGCGGAAATGCCGCTTCCTGTTCGGGCTCTGCCTGTTCCTGCTGATCGCCGGCAGCTTCTGGTGGTATGGCAGCCGCACCGAGCAGCTCGTCTACGCGACCACGCGGAGCACCGGACGGCATCTCGTCGATGCCATCATGCTCCAGTATCACTGGAAGACGCTCGAGAAGGAGCAGCAGTACACAAGCCTGATCGAGACGCTCGGTCGCACCCTCCAGAACCAGCCCTACAGCTGGCGGCTTCTCGACCCCGATGCCACGCCCGAGGAGCGGGCCGGCTATAAGCGGCTCGATGCGGCGGTGCTCGACTACTTTCGCGACCGGCCGGCGCCTGAGCCGGCGATCGGCCCCAACGGCACGCCGGCGACTGAGTATCGCGAGTTCCGCACCGAAGATGCGTCTGAATACCACTACTACCAGCCGGTGCGGGCCAAGAAGAGCTGTCTTGTCTGCCATCAGGTCCGCGGGCTGATCGGCGACCAGCCTGCCGGCGCCGACGAGACGCTCCATCCGCTTCAGGCGGAGAACGACTTAATGGCGGTGGTGAAGGTGGTGATGCCCGACGCGGCGACCCGCAGGGCGATCAACCGGAACCGGGCCATCCTGCTGACGACGGCGTTCCTGACCGTCTTCATGGCGATGCTCGTGGCCTACGCGATCGTCCGGTACGTGATCGTCAAGCCGCTCGACCACCTGCGGAACGTGAGCGAGGAGATCCGCCGCGGCAACCTCGACGCCCGTGCCGACATCCACACCGCCGACGAGTTCGAGGATCTTGGGCTGGCCTTCAACCGCATGCTCCGTGGCCTGATCGACTCGCAGGAGGAACTCCGGAAGACCAACGGCGCGCTCGACGGAAAGGTCGACGAGCTCGCCCAGGCCAACCTCAACCTCTACGAGATGAACCGTCTCAAGGGGGATTTTCTGGCGACCATGAGCCACGAGCTCCGCACGCCGCTCAACAGCATCATCGGCTTCTCCGAAGTGCTCAGTTCGATCGAGTCGCTCGACCCGAAGCAGAAGCGCTACGTGGAAAATATCCGCACCTCCGGTCGGATGCTGCTGGAGATGATCAACGACATCCTCGATCTGGCGAAGATCGAGGCCGGCAAGATGGAGGTCCGGCCGACGGTGTTTGCGGTGGAGTCGGTGGTGTCGGCCCAGTGCGATATGGTCCGCCCCCTCGCGGAGCGCAAGCGGATCGACCTGTTGCACGACGTGGGGCCGGGCCTCGAGGCCGTGGAGCAAGACCAGGCGAAGGTGCAGCAGATCCTCGCCAACCTCCTCTCAAACGCCTTGAAGTTCACGCCCGAGGGGGGCCGCGTAGACGTGATCGGCCGCCTCGACGAGTCTGAGGAGGGGCCGGCCAAGGCCTTCCTGATCGAGGTCGTTGATACCGGCGTCGGCATCGCGGAGGAGGAGCGGCAGACGATCTTCGAGAAGTTCCGGCAGGGGCACGTCTTCCAGGGGGACGACGCGATGACGCGGGAGTTTTCCGGCACCGGGCTTGGCCTGTCGATCGTCCGCGAACTCTGCCGGCTGCTCGGCGGCGACGTCTCGGTAGAGAGCCAACTCGGGCGGGGAAGCCGGTTCACGATTCGCCTGCCGCTGCGGTTGTCGGCGGTCGACGACGGGATCTCGCCGCTCAACGTGGGCGGCGTGAGGGAAGTGGTCTGAGCGGCCGAAGAGCCGAAGCAACGGAGGCGGCGGAGATGGCGAAGGATCGCGATGAGGCGGAGGTGGTGCTCTTTACCGACGGCGCTTGCAGCGGGAATCCTGGCCCGGGCGGCTGGGCGTACATCCTGCGGCATCCGGGGAGCGGCCGGGAGACGAAGGATTCCGGCGCCGAACCCGCCACCACGAACAACCGCATGGAGCTGACGGCCGTCGTCGAGGGGCTCAAGCAGCTCAAACGGCCGACGGTCGTGGAACTCGTGACCGACAGCAAGTATGTGGGCACCGGGCTCTCCGAGTGGCTGCCGCGTTGGAAGCAGCAGGGCTGGAAGCGAAAGGAGAGCGGGCGGCTCGTGCCGGTCAAGAACGAAGACGTGTGGCGCGAACTCGACCGGCTGGCTTCCGCGCACACGATCCGATTCACGTACGTGGCAGGCCACTCGGGCCACGCGGAGAACGAGGAATGCGACCGGCTGGCCGTGGAGGCGTATAAGGAGCTGCAGCGGAACAGCGAACAGTAGCCGCAGGTTTGTGACCGAAACGTAGCCGCAGGTTGGTAACCTGCGGTTGTATTCGGCACAGGTTGACAACCTGTGCTACGTAGTTTCGGCACAGGTTGACAACCTGTGCTACGTGGGGGCAGTAGCCGCAGGGTGGCAATCAAAACGTAGCCGCAGGTTGGCAACCTGCGGTGCAGGAATGTTCAGCCCGAACCTCCGCCCCTAAACTCTCGGGATGGACGTTCCCGCGCCCGTGACCCGTGATGCGAGCCTCGCAACCCGCCTTGAGCGGCTGCCGGGGGTGGGAACCGCCCGGGCCGAGAAGCTCGTCAAGCTCGGCCTCGTGACGGTCCGCGATGCCCTGATGCACTTCCCGCGGGAATACCGCGACTTCTCCGGCGCCCACGCCTTCACCGACCTCCGCGAGGGTGAGCATGCCTCGATCGCCGGCGAGGTGATCGACACCGGCTCCCGGACGCTCTACTCCGGCCGCACCATGCTCAGCGTGTCGCTCGCCTGCGGCGCCGGCCGGGTGCGGGCGGTGTGGTTCAACATGCCGTTCATGGCGAAGCGCTTCGCCAAGGGGATGAAGGTGGTGATCGCCGGCCAGCCGCGGCTCGCCAGCGGCGTGTGGGAGTTTGCCCATCCGGAAGTCCGCTGGCTCGCCGGCGCCGAGCAGGCCCACGCCTCCGACTGGCTCGCCGTCTATCCGCTCTCCGAGGGTGTGCAGCAGTCGCACGTGCGGCTCGCGGTGGCCGCGGCGCTCGACCACGCCACGGGCGTCTGCCCCGAAGCGCTGCCCGAGGAGATGCTCGCCGCAAAGGGGCTGCTCTCGATCGAACAGGCGTTTCGCGAGATCCACTGCCCGTCGAGCCACGAGATGATCGACGCGGCGCGGCGGCGGTTTGTCTACCAGGAGCTGCTGATGCTGCAGCTGGCGCTACGGATGCATCGCAGCCGGCAGCAGCAGGCCAAGGCGGCGCCGGCGATCGCGGTTGATGCCCGGCTCGACGCCCGGATCCGGGCGCGGTTTCCGTTTCAGTTCACGCCCGCCCAGCAGCGGGTCTGCGGCGAGATCGCGGCCGACATGGCGCGGGCCGAGCCGATGAACCGGCTCCTGCAGGGAGACGTGGGCAGCGGCAAGACGGCGATCGCGGTCTACGCGATGCTCGCCGCGGTCGGCACGCGGGTGTCGCCCGACTCACCCGAGCGATTTCAGGCGGCGATCATGGCGCCCACGGAACTCCTCGCCCGGCAGCACCACCAAACGTTCTCGCGGCTGCTCGCCGGGACTGGCGTGGAGGTCGAGCTGCTCGTCGGTGGCCAGACGGCGAAGCAGCGGGAAGCCGCGATCGTGCGGATCGCCACCGGCACCGCCGGCATCGTCGTCGGCACGCAGGCGCTCGTTGCGGGCGCGGCCCAGTTCAAGCACCTCGGCCTGGTGGTGATCGACGAGCAGCACCGCTTCGGCGTGCTTCAGCGGGCGGTGCTCCAGCAGGGCCAGGCCGAGCCGCACACCCTCGTGATGACGGCCACGCCGATCCCGCGGACGATCGCCCATGCGGTCTACGGCGATCTCGATGTGTCGGTGCTCGATGAGCCGCCCCCGGGCCGTCAGCCGGTGGCCACCTACCGCGTCGGCCCCGACGACCTCGACCGCTGGTGGGAGTTTGTGCAGAAGAAGCTCACCGGCGGTCGCCGCGGCTACGTGGTCGTGCCGGCGGTGGAGGAGTCGAAGCGGGATCTCGCCAGCATCTCCTCGGCCTACGAGTCGCTCGCCAACGGTCCGCTGGAGGCCTTTCGGCTGGGGCTCATCCACGGCCGGCTCAAGGCGAAGGAGAAGGCGGCTGTGATGGAGGAGTTTCGCGAGGGGAAGCTCGACGTGCTCGTGGCCACGAGTGTGATCGAGGTAGGGATCGATGTGCCTGAGGCGACCATCATGACGATCCTCGACGCCGAGTCGTTTGGCCTGGCGCAGCTCCATCAGCTTCGCGGCCGCGTGGCCCGCGGTGCCACGCAGGGCATCTGCGGCGCGGTGACCTCGACGCAGTCCGACCCACATCCCCGCGTCGACGCCTTCGTGGCCACGACCGACGGCTTTCAGCTGGCGGAGAAAGATCTCCTGCTGCGGGGGCCGGGCGATCTCGTGGGCACGAAGCAGAGCGGGATGCCGCCGCTCTACCTCGCCGACCTGCTCCGCGATGGCACGGTGGTGGCCGAGGCACGCCGCGATGCCCTCGATCTCTTTCAGCGGGATCCCGACCTCGCCGATCCGGCACTCGAGCGGCTGCGGAAGCTGATCCTCGACCGCTGGGGCGAGACGCTCGGCCTCGGTAAGATCGGCTGACCTTTTCCACATCGCCCCTCAGGCCACTCCCGGAGTCATTTCGTGTTTGCCTACGCCGCCGCGGTCAAGACCTACCTCGCCCCCATGGCCGCCCTGGAGATCGCGCAGCAGCTGCTGATCCAGTCGGGCTTCCAGATGTTCGACCCGCTGCAGCCGGGCAAGGTGACGGTTTGCGGCGAGCATTCTGCGGGCGTGCTCGTCACAGTCGTGTCGATCGACTGCGAGGGGGGCTCGGCGACCGTCGTCAACTCGTTTAGTCCAAGCGACGCCGCATCCGCGCAGCAGATGATGATGACGGTCTTTCAGACGATCCAGGCGTCGTAACGGCCCCTCGCTGATCCCGTCGTAGCACAGGTTGTCAACCTGTGTGCCTCCTCGTAGCACAGGTTGGTAACCTGTGCTCTTTCCCGAATGGCATCAATCACCGTGCCGCAAAAGCCGACCGGCCGTAAGGCCGCGGACTGCTTGGGC
>Ga0114959_10003895_pt1 | contig 11587 bp, 8 predicted proteins | sample C_130625_EF_Meta_FD_87317 | JGI IMG/M metagenome (GOLD analysis project Ga0114959, IMG submission 87317) | Freshwater microbial communities from Lake Croche, Canada to study carbon cycling - C_130625_EF_MetaG | ecosystem: Environmental > Aquatic > Freshwater > Lake | place: Lake Croche, Canada...
AATATGCCACGAACCCGGATAATATGGATGGGTCTAAAGTGAAGGTCATCATTATTTCGAAGGCAGGGTCGGAGGGACTCGATTTCAAGGCAATCCGGCAAATCCATATTTTGGAACCGTGGTTCAATATGAACCGGATTGAACAGATCATTGGTCGTGGGGTCCGCAATCTGAGTCACTGTTCTCTCCCTTTCCGAAAACGCAATGTCCAAATTTATTTGCATTCTACCTTGATCGAAGGTGCAGAGGAGGAGGCAGCAGATATGTATTTGTATCGGTTGGCAGAGAAGAAGGCGAGACAAATAGGAGAGGTTACGCGTCTTCTCAAGGAGACCGCAGCAGATTGTATTTTGAATATTGGACAAACGAATTTCACTGCAGAGAAACTGTCGGAATTAGCAGCAAATCAAAACATTCGACTGGAATTGTCGTCGAAAGACCCAGTTTCTGGAAAAGCGCGAGAGGTCGATTTCCGGATCGGCGATCTCTCTGGATCAGAAATATGCGACTATATGTCTTGCGAGTATCAATGCAGACCAAAAGGACCAGATGTGCCCGAAGAAAACAATCAGAGTTACACCGAACGTAATTTAGATAGCAATATTTACTACATTATCGGGCGTATTAAAGAACTTTATCGCGAGCGCCATGTATATACATTGGACCAAATATGTGCTGCAATCAATGTGGTTCGTATTTACCCGATATCGCAAATCTATTACGTCCTCTCGAAATTCGTGGATAATCGCAACATGGTTATTTTCGACAAATACGGGAGATTCGGATATTTACTGAATCGCGGCAAATACTACGAGTTCCAACCGATTGAGATAACGGACACTCGATCTTCGGTGAGAGATCGTTCTGTTCCAGTCGAGTATAAACGCGGCAATATCATATTGGAACTGCCGGAACGCGTTGCGGAAAAGAAAAAGGTGGCACAGACAAAAGGTCCCAGTCCAGTTACTGGTCCAGTTCCGATTTCCGATAAATTCGTCCCAGATTCATACGAAGATGCAGTAAAGAAAGTCCGCGGCATTCTCAATACAGTGAAAGCAAAACACGCGATCAAATCAACCGAAATGGACTGGTATAAAAATGCGAGCAATGCGCTAGACCATTTGATGATTGTTTACGAATTCAATATGGAGAGGATAGCAAAATACACGATATATCATTATTTGGATTCTGCAACTTATCAGGAAAAACGTACGATATTTCAAGGCGTGATTGATCGGCAAGTCTATGAATTCGACTCGGAAGTAGAGAACCATATAGCATCCTATTTCCGCAAATCCGTTATGCGATCAAAATCTGGCGACCGTGAAGGTATTTACATTGCCGACAGAGAGAACGCGCAATTGATTTTGCGGAGTTTGAACCCGGATGAGGAAGAAGGTACGGAATGGCGAAAAGGCGATAAATTTGACGCGGCAGATTTTGAAACCGAATTCACTGCAAAATATTTGGTCAATCATGAGTTACTCAATGATATTGTGGGATATATGGTGCAATTCAAAGATCAGGACATGTCTTTCTACTACAAAGATATTCATCTGAAACGCAATAAAAAAGGACGGCGATGTGATAGGTCGGGGGGTAAAGCGCCGATTATTGATATGTTAAATAGGGTCACAAAAACGAAAATGTATACAGAGGATAATACTGCAGCACTTATGTATTCGGGATCTTTATGTGTTGTTTTAGAAATGCTTTTGCGCAAATACCACGATGATTCGGACACACATGGAGTCTATTATTTGACACCGGAGCAGGCAATTCAAAGCAAAATAACGGATTATTCTGCGTCATCGTGATCTAGTGTACATTTCTTTATACGCGGGTTCACCATGCAACGCAATAAACTCCATTTCGCGCATAACATAACCCATAGTAAACCCGGTATGTCCGCCTCCTATTTCAGTAGATGCGATAGAATGTTGAATCTTTTTATAAAGAGGATCGTCGGTAAACATAAACCCAGTATTTGGTTCAACGCCTCTCGACAAAAGCGCCTCTCGAAAAGGACGCCATAATTCTTTGCGGGTTATTACATCATACGCATCTTTGACGTATATTCTACTAGAATTCGGCAAATATTCGAATTCTTGGGCGGTTGGAGGACTAGGGGGAAAAATAGTATCTGACATTGTGAGGTTGTTGGTGACGGTATGAATATTGGTTTTATTATTCAATTTTTGATATGTTTGAAAATTGAATAAAACAAATAGACAAATGACAAACAATATAAAATCTGCAGAATATTATATTATTAATTCTTAACAACCAAGATAAAATGGCAACAACCCAAAAAAACTACAAACCGAAACCCGACCAACAAAAACCGTCATATGGTGTTTATGCACGAAGTATGATTACCACAAAGGTTCATCTGAAGATGAGCGAGATCGGCGACTCCACCAAATCAAATCTAGAGCGCAAAATAATCCAGCGCACGGCAGGTAAATGTATTCCGGAAGGGTTTGTAAGACCAGGAACCGATTCAATTAAATTGATCACTTATTCTTCCGGCGTTATCAAGATGAATATGGTCGAGTTTCAGGTAGTGTTTGAGTGTATGATCTGCAATCCTGCGGAAGGGCACCGCGTCGAATGTATAACAAAATCAATTACAAAGGCAGGAATTCACGCGGAGGTTGTTACAGGTGACACGATTCCAATGAAGATATTTATTGCGAGAGATCATAATTATCCGAATCAGTCGTTTGGAAACATAAAGGAAAATGAGACAATCGAAGTACAGATTATCGGCAAAAGATTCGAGTTGAATGATCCTTATATTGTTGCGATTGCGACGTTGGTCGATAAAAAATCGCGCGCGCCGACTCGACCAGCAACTACCACAAAACCAAAAATAACCGTCTCGGAAGAACCGATTGAGGTGGATATTGAAGACGAACCGGAATATGTGGAAGAGGAGGAAGAAGAGTCAATCCTGAACCAAGAAGTTCAGGCACCCATTAGCATTCCTACGATGAGAGAGGCGAACCAACGAGAAGAAGGCGAGATCGAAGAGTAAAAAGAGTAAACGCACAACAAAACAACATAAATATGTAATTATAATATTTTTATCTGCTGCATATATAAATAGCAAAAATGAATTCTACCTCTGATATATTTGCATTAGAAACACTGCGAAACAAGATTGAAAAAATGCCAAAAGATAGACATATACAGGCGCTTAATATTCTCGTTAAATATCAGTTCGTCACGATCAATGAACCCAAGTACGGAAACGTGAATATCAACCTCTCGTGTGTTCCAAAAGAAGCAATCGACGATTTGACGAAATTCGTTTCTTATGTGGAAGATCAAGAGAAATCGCTCATGATGGCAGAAGAACAGAAGAAAATATATCAAGAAGTATTTTTCACGGGGGACTCCGAACAGTCCGTTTCTGTCGGGTTTACCGCATAATATATTTCTGCAAAATACTTAAAGACGTGCGATCAATAATATACTAAAGAACAAAAAATTAGTATATTATTCAACATTTTTATCCAATGAGCAACGCATACGTAAATCAAATATTATTTGGGCATTCGAAACATGCGGTAACGGAAGAATATATACAGGCACTTTTGCCTCTGATGCTCACAGATGATTGTGTAAAAGGGCATGAATCAAATGTTTCGAACATTCCTACGACAATCAAAGAACCGGTACCGGGACCAGACCCGGAACCGGTTAAACCCCCTACACCGACTCCGATTACCAAAATTGCTTCTAGGTTTGATCAAAAAACCCGTACACTTTTCTGGTCTATTTACGAACTGGAAAATCCGGAAGAGGCGTTTTTGAGAACACGTGCGAATATAGAGATCGAACACCGAATAAAAGTCATTGATGCACTCAAAAAGACACCAAAACGTCTAAAGGATACGAATTCGAAATTGACTCTGGAACAAACGCAGTCATTGTTTGGTGCAATGTTGACTGCAAAAGAAGATAGAACTGATTTCTGTATTGCATATGCGGCATATTACAACAAACCGATTGTGGTTGTCTATCAAAAATCATATTGCGTTTATTCGCCGTCAGTAGATATCGATTTGTCAGAAGATGTAATTCTGCTATATGCGTCTAAACCGGAAGGTTCCAAGGCAATTTCATACACTCCGGAAAAAGGACAAACACAATCAGTTATTGCAGAAATAGTCCGTACGAAAATTACGGGTCCGCTGAAAGCAATGTCTAATTACAAAACTCCGGAGTTAGACGAAATTGCCGCAAAACTGAAAATTGCGGTAAAACAGGTCGATTCCGGAAAAGAAAAACGCCGTAAAAAAGAAGATATATACAATGATATTCGCGTTGCTATTCACAATGATATGAATTTTACACAAAATTGAACCTGACTGTTATCATAGTAATACGTAAAATAATATGAAAGAATACTATATATTTCACATTATTACCAAATAATTATTATGAAACGATTGACAGAATACAAAGCGAAAAATGCGTTAGTGGTTTCGGATGCACCGAAAAACCCTTCTCGTTCGGATATAATGAAACAAAAACCTCTGCATTGCACACCAGAAAATCCAGATGAAGCACGTATTACTTCCACACCGTCTTCTGTCAATAACGACAATCAAAAAGCAGATCCTAAAGTGGAAATGGAACGCATATTTGCCCATTATTTAGCGAGTAACCCGGCAATCGCACTAACGAGGAAAAAACCAGAATTGGAAATTAGGTTCCAAGGACTCAATGGCGCGCCTCTCACCAAAATCGACTATGACTCGGTCATTCAGCATCTTTATGCAGCAGGATTTACAACTGAAAATCCAAATGGTGTTCATATTTTGCGTGCGATTCCGGAATATGTGGACAAGACCAGTGGAAAAACAAAACTATCCTATATTCGTGCAGAAATAACGGGTGTCGACCTTATACAGGAATATTGCAAAACAAATAGTATTCAACATCTTCTCAATCTACCATCTACACTTTCTGCCAGTTCAAACAAGATCGTGTTCTCGCAAAAAACGCAAATACCGATCAATCCGAACGAACCAAAAGGCGACAAATATCAACTGGTAGAAAACAACGATTTTCGATTTCGGGTGGGATATCAATTCGAGACCGAGTTGGGTCAACGCAACGAATTAATTCGAAACGTGATTGAATCGAAAACATGGGCAGACTCGAAAAAGGTATTCCGCCATTTGAATCGTGTGCGATTTTCGCATCAGGAATTGCCAGTTTTCGCAGATATAACTATTTTGCACACCTCGGCAAAAACGGGCAAAAAACAGTATATGAAACCGCAATACACCATTCAAGAGGCGAAGGTATTCCAAGAACCGGAATCATATGAGGTAGAACTGGAAATCGATAATTCACGTGTCGGATTAGGAATGAAATATGATACTGTTGCAAAATTGTTGACCGATGTTCGAAAAGCAATCCGAATTGTCTTAAGTGCGATTCAAGGTACCAATTATCCGATCGGTGAAAAGGAGATGAAAAACATGATTAATTGTTACCAGCGTCTGATACACGGTCCAGGATTTGCTGAATTAAAGCAAGACGAGGCAAATAGAACAAAACAACATCCGTGTAGTTTCATCGGTCCATCCTCTCGCACTTTACAGATTGAAAACATCGTAGAACATATAAGCGAAATCGGATCTGGAACAAGACCGAGTATCCCGAATATAAGATATGGGTACACTGTTACGGACAAAGCAGACGGTGAACGCAAAATGCTTCTCATCGACGAATCTGGAAAGATCTATTTCATCGATATGAATATGCGTATTCAGTTCACTGGTACCATGACTGCCGAGAAAAAACTCCATTTCTCGCTATTCGATGGCGAACATATCAAGTACGACAAGACAGGCAGATTCATCAATTTATTTGCAGTATTCGATGTCTACTATGTCAACAAAGTATCTACCCGTGATTTCCCGTTTATCAATGATCCAAACGAACTTGCAGCATTGAAAGGTACCGAATTGCAACAGAAACAGCAAGAGGATGAAGCGAAACGACCGAAAACTTACCGCTGGAAAATCATGTCACAAGCAATCGAAATGTTGAAACCGTTCTCTGTTCTAGACAAAGACAAACCGATCAAATCTAGTGGTAAACCGGAAGAATCGAAATTAAATTCGTGTTCTTTGAGAGTCCAATGCAAAGAATTCTATATCGGAACTACCGGAACTGATATATTCAACAAATGCAGCAAAATATTATCCAGGATGAAAGACGGGTTATTCGAGTATAACACAGACGGGTTGATATTCACACCTTCTGAATATGGTGTCGGCGGCGGACCCACTGAAGTATCCGGTCCTCTCTACAAACATACCTGGGACCGATCTTTCAAATGGAAACCTGCCGAATTCAACACGATCGATTTCCTGGTTCGCCTAAAGAAAGACGACAAGGGTCGTGATTATGTCGGCACTGAGTTCGAAAACGGGGTTCATATGGACTCGAATTTCGCGGTCAATCAATATAAGACGATCATATTGCACTGTGGATTTGACGAGAAAAAACACGGGTATATCAATCCTTTCCAGCAACTAATCGACGGCGAGTTACATAAAAATCCGGAGAGCGCAATCAATGAGGAAGAAGAAGTTCAACCCGAATCTACTTATGGCGCCAGACCGTTTATGCCTACCAACCCAGCAGATCCGAAAGCATGCCTATGCAACATTAATATGGTCGAAGACGGTGCCGGCAGCAAATTTATGCGAACAGAGGAAGGCGATTATTTCGAGGAAAATATGATTGTGGAATTCCGATACGACGAGTCTAGAAAAGGTGCTTGGCGCTGGATTCCTCTCCGTGTTCGTCACGACAAGACCGCTCAAATGAGTTCTCTTTGTGGAGGTGGTGGCAATCCATTCCGAAAAAAGAAACAGAGTTTCGGCAACGACTTTGCGACTGCAAACAACAACTGGTATTCGATCCATAATCCTATTACCGAAAAGATGTTGAGTACAGGAGAGGACATACCGAAACCGGAGTCGGTTGGAGAGGATGTTTACTACAATCGCCGATCTACCGAATCGACTACCCGTGGTCTCCGCGATTTCCACAATCTCTATGTGAAAATGCGTCTCGTCGGCGGCACATCCAATCGCAAAGACAAACTGATTGATTTTGCAGTTGGTAAGGCAGGTGATCTGTCGAAATGGCGCGCGGCAAAACTCGGGTTCGTTCTCGGCGTCGATGTCAGCAAAGACAATATCATGAATCGAGAGGATGGTGCTTGCGCCAGGTATTTAACCGAGTCTTCTAAATACGGAGGGATGTTCGACGCCTTGTTCTTGCACGGTAATTCAGCGCGCAATATTCGGTCGGGTGAAGCGTTCGACGGACACAAGGAAAAGATGATCGCGAAGGCAGTTTTCGGCGAAGGACCTAAAATCCGAGAAGAATTGGGTGCTGCTGTCTACAAGGCATACGGAATTGCCCAAGAAGGATTCAATATTAGTTCGTGTCAATTTGCCCTGCACTATTTCTTCGAAAGTGTACGAACGATGCACAATTTCGTGAGGAATGTGGCAGAATGTACTCGCGTTGGTGGCGTGTTCGTTGGTACTTGTTGGGACGGCAAAACCGTATTTAATTTGCTGCGAAACAAATCATGCGGAGAGTCGTTCAGTATTTCTCGGTATGGAACACGTGTTTTCCAAATAACGAAGATGTACGATTATACAGCATTTCCGGACGATGAATTGTCTCTCGGATACTCGATCAGTGTTTTCCAAGAAAGTATTGGGCGACATATCGTCGAGTATTTAGTGAATTTCGACTTCTTCCGGCGCGTCATGGAGAATTACGGATTTGTGCTGATGAATCGAGAGGAGGCGACACAGTTTGGGTTCCCAAATGGAGGCACAGGAATGTTCGAAGGATTGTATTACGACATGATGGCAGAGATATCACGTGAACCGTCGAATCGATATGGAAACGGTCCACAGATGTCAGAGGACGAAAAGTTCATTTCGTTCTTGAATCGCTACTTTATATTCCGAAAAGTGCGACATGTGGCAGCAGAGAAAATCACGAAACTGATAGAATCGAAGATGCCTTCTGTCGAAGCGTCGAAGTGTAAAGATGCTGCTGCTTTGGTTGCGCCGGTTGCTTATGGATCGCCTAGCGCAAGTCCATTGGTCGGAACAAGTTCCTTGGTCGGAACAAGTTCCTTGGTCGGAACAAGTTCCTTGGTCGGAACAAGTTCCTTGGTCGGAACAAGTTCCTTGGTCGGAACAAGTTCCTTGGAAGAAGGTGAAGTGGAAGAGGACAGCATTGACAAAATTGCAAAGAAATTCGATAAGAGACAAGCAATCGCATCAAAAGAAAAAGAAACGGAAGAACAGAAAAAAGTAAGAGATCGCGAAGAATTGATTGCAAAATTAAAACCGACAGATAAAGAACCGGAGCGCAAAGAACCCCAGTATTTCATTCGCCCGATCGGAGATACCAAGATAACTATCCGCGTTTACGAACCACCAGTAGACGACGAACAAAAGGTAGGTGAACCAGTAGAAATAACGAATTTACCTGTCGAAGAAGGACCTGCCATTCAATTGGTTCCCAAAAACATTCGGATAGGCAAAACAATCCGCGTTCCTATTCCTAAAAAATAATCATTCATTTTGCAAAATATATAAAAATCAACTGTTTTTTATATATAAATGGAGAAGAAACAACTGAATGTAAATATCGGCGAATACTCTTATGATATAACCGAGTTCAAACATCCAGGTGGAAACATAATCGGATATATGACCTCTGGACAAGATTCATCGGGACAAGATTCATCGGAACAAGATGCAACGCACGTTTTCGAAGAGTTCCATTACCGGTCGAAAAAGGCAAGATCTGTTCTACAATCTTTACCGCGAACGAAAATCGAACCGACTGATGGCAAAGAGACGACGACAGAACAGAAAATGTTAGAGGATTTTGCCCGGTTTCGAAAATCGCTAGAAGACCGCGGGTTCTTCGCACCATCTTATTCACACATAACTTACCGAATCCTCGAATTAGTTGCAATATATTATTTTGCGATCTGGACAATGCAATATAGTATTGCGGCGTCGATTGTTCTTCTCGGACTTTTCGGCGGTAGATGCGGTTGGGTTCAACATGAATGCGGGCATAATTCATTCACCGGCAATATAAAAACCGACAAGATGGTGCAGAATGTATTTATAGGGTTCGGTCTTCTCACCGACGGGTCGATGTGGAATAGTATGCACAATAAACACCATGCATGTACTCAGAAAATCGGACATGATATGGATCTAGATACAGCACCGTTGGTATTGTTCTATCCCAGCAAAAATTTGGGAATAAAAAATGCCGTAATCGAGAGGATAGCGAAATGGTGGTTAAAATACCAAGTCTATACATTTTTGCCGATTACATCAGGTGTAATTGTGATGTTATTCTGGATATTGTATTTGCATCCTCGCAAAATAATACGCGATCGTAATTCGACACAAGCATTGATTGTTTCTGTTGGTCATTTATCTAGGATCTTGCTATTTATGCAAATTGGTGAGGCGTCGTTTTATCGCGCATTATGTTACCATTTCCTCACATTATGGGTTTCGGGGGTTTATCTCTTTGGGCATTTTTCGTTATCACATACATTCATGCCGGTTGTTGAATCAAATGAGAACCCGAATTGGGTAAGATATGCACTGGAACATACGGTAGATATTGAACCTGAAAATAGGGCAGTTAGTTGGGTAATGGGACATCTGAACAATCAGGTGGTACATCATTTGTTTCCTTCTATGCCACAATATAGAGGACCGGAAGTCAGCAAAGAATTGATCGTGTTCTGTAAAAAATGGGATTTAAAATATAATATTATTACCTACCAGGAAGCATGGGATAATATGTTTGCGAATTTGCGGAAAGTCGGAGAGGATGTTCAATAACTGATGGTCTTCGATATTCTCTATAAAAGGAGGGTTTTGAAGGGCATAACGAAGTGTTGGTACTACGTAGTGCCCTTGTTAGTTCCGCCAGTGCTTGTCGCAATTCAAGCAAGTAATAAATATCGTTGCGGGTTCATCTGCACTACGAGTCTGCATCTCATAATAGGTACAGTTCTTTGACTGGCATCTAGAGCAAGTAAACATCGCAGTCGATGCACCGACCTTCTTGTCGCATTTCGACGCATCACGCTTCGTCTTTTTCTCTATGAGAGGATTCCATTTCTCTGGTTGGATCTCTTGATGTGTCATGAATGCGACTGCCTGCGGTAGAATATCTCCAGAACATAATCCGTCTTTGACAGTCGGGCGATTGATATTTCTGAATACCATTCGTGTACGATCAATGTATATCTGTGCGAATGCCGGGTTCTCCCACTTCTTCACCAATTTACGAAAATTGCATTCGCGAATGGAGTAGTTGAAAATCCCCTTTTCGATATTGGTCGAAACCGTTTCTTCGTCGATATCATGTTTTTCTGCAATCTTCTGCAACAATTCATTGGCAGATAGAATTTCTTGAATTTTGCCGCGAATATTTTCGCGAAATTGGGTTGGGTTTTTGATTTTGAATGACATAATATTAAATTGAAATATATGATGATGCAGTATCATATCTTTAAATGGATTCAATTTTGCTGATTCTCTCCTTCTGCGAAATCAATCCCACGCTTCCCCGAAGGGGTGGAAAAGGGTGGTCATAAAAAGGAGGGTCATAGAAAGTGGTGGTCATAAAAAGGAGGGGTCTTAGGGGACGCAAGGCAGTCGGACAAACCATTAAACTTCAGCGACCTTTGGTCGCTGTTGTCTAATAGACTGCCCGCCTTTGGACCTTTGGTACTACGCAGTGCCCTTAATCATATGACTCCTCACTCAATTCGCTCTCGCAATCCTCAATCGTCAAATTATTCTCAACTGCTGGTGTAACAGCAACAACTGCAGTCTGTTTCGATTTTGGGATCCGCCCTTTCACTAACAATTTCTTCGGAGGTGTATCATCTGACTCATCATCTGATTCATCTGTCTCTTCATCATAATCTTCATCCGATTCATCGTCGTCCACAATGAACCCGTCTTTCGCATAACCCTGTTTCGTCTGCTTCACAACAGTTCCCGTCGTTTTCTGGATCGCTTCCAACTCATCCTCCGTATCAACATCTTCATCATCCTCTGAATCTTCTGAATCCAAATCCTCAAATCCACCAAACAGGAATTCATAAATCTCTTCCCAATCCTCTTCTTCCAAATCGACCGGTTTACCAGTACTTAATTCGCATCCTACTAAAATGCACGGACCGAAAAAGAGAACTTCATCCACTGGTGGCGGAAAATCGTATTTGTTCTCCTGTCCAGAACGTCCGTTTTTCTTTGCATACAATTTGATCGATTGATCGAGTCCGTCTTCTGCCCCCCAGGTATGCTGCAAAACAAATCCTTCGCCTACCTTAAGACCTGCTTTCTTGTATAGAGTATCCTCTGAATATTCCTTTACATTCAACGTTTTTAATGATCCAGATTTTTCAACAAGTACAATTTTTGGCATTTTTACCTCTCAACAATGATGTAATTAATAACATACAGAC
>Ga0114959_10003896_pt1 | contig 11584 bp, 8 predicted proteins | sample C_130625_EF_Meta_FD_87317 | JGI IMG/M metagenome (GOLD analysis project Ga0114959, IMG submission 87317) | Freshwater microbial communities from Lake Croche, Canada to study carbon cycling - C_130625_EF_MetaG | ecosystem: Environmental > Aquatic > Freshwater > Lake | place: Lake Croche, Canada...
CGGCCCCTTGTCTGCCCAGCGCCCTGGGATTGCCCAGATCCATGCCGACACCGCCATCCCTGCGGTGGCCCAGGGAGATGCCAGCCCCCCGCCCCCTAGCCTTTTCCCCCAGCACCTTTCCCGCCATGGCCGCCCAAAACCGTTGGTCGGACAGTGACGCCCAGGAGGCGATCGCCCGCTATGGGGCCCAGGGAGTGGGCCCCGATCTGGCCCTGCGCACCTACACCGCCCGCCTGCTAGGGGCGGATCCCCAGTTGGTGCTCCATGGCGGTGGCAATACATCTGTCAAGACCACCGTGGTGGGCCTGCTCGGCGAACCGATCTCCGTGCTTTGCGTCAAGGGCAGTGGCTGGGACCTGGGCACCATTGAGCCCCCCGGCCACCCGGCGGTGCGCCTCGAACCCCTGCGCGCCCTGCGGGCCCTCGATGCCCTCAGTGATGAGGCGATGGTGGCCGCCCAACGCCAGAACCTGATCGATCCGGCGGCCCCCAATCCCTCGGTGGAGGCCCTGCTGCATGCCTTCCTGCCCCACACCTTCGTCGATCACACCCACTCCACCGCCCTGCTGGCCCTTGCCGACCAGGACGATGCGGAGCGGGTATGCCGCGAGGTGTTTGGGGATCGGGTCGCCCTAGTGCCCTATGTGATGCCCGGTTTTGCCCTGGCCAAGGCCTGCGCCGATGCCTGGGAAGCCGCCGAGGCCCGGCGTCTTGCCCAGGGGGGCCCCGAACTGGAGGGCATGGTGCTCCTCCAGCACGGGCTCTTTTCCTTTGGCGCCACGGCCGAGCAGAGCTACAGCCGCATGATCGAGCTGGTGCGGCGGGCCGAAGAACGGCTGGGCCAGGGTCAGCGCACGCTCCAGACGGTGGCCCTGCCGGAGCGCCCGGCCCCTGCGGCGGCGTTGCTGCCGATCCTGCGGGGGGCCCTGGGCCGGGCCGCCGTCACCGCAGGCTGTCCCGCCCATTGGGTCCTGGCGCTGCGCGATACCCCCCTGACCCGCGCCGTGGTGGACGACGCCCGTTTGCCGGACTGGGCCACCCGGGGCGTGGCCACCCCGGACCATGTGATCCGCACCAAGGCCCGGCCCCTGGTGCTGCCCCCTCCCCCCGCCGCCGCCGACCGGGACGCCGTTGATCCCAGGGGATTAGCCGAGTGGGGCACCCAGGTGGAGGCGGCCTTGGCCATCTATCTGGCCGACTACAGGGCCTATTTCGCGCGCCAGAACCAGCGTGTCGGGGGCGGCAAAACCCCCCTCGATCCCCTGCCGCGTCTGCTGGCCTTGCCCGGCCACGGCCTGATTGGTGTGGGCCGCTCCGCCGCCGATGCCGCCGTCACCGCCGACATCGCCGAAGCCTGGGCCACCACCTTGGTCGCCGCCGAGAGCATCGGCCGCTTCCAGCCCGTGGATGAGGACGACACCTTTGATATGGAGTACTGGAGCCTGGAGCAGGCCAAGCTCGGCAAGGCCGCCGAAAAGCCCCTGGCCCGTCAGGTGGTGCTGGTGACCGGTGGCGGCGGGGCCATTGGCGAAGCCACGGCATGGGCCTTTGCCGCCGCCGGCGCCGACCTGGCGGTGATCGACCTCGATGGCGAGCGGGCCGCCGCCGTGGCCGCCGCCTGCGGCCCCCGCGCCCTGGGCTTGCGCTGCGATGTCACCGACCCCGCGGCGGTGCGGGCCACCTTCGATCGCTGCTGCTCCCACTTCGGTGGTGTCGACATCGTCGTCAGCAATGCCGGAGCCGCCTGGACCGGCGCCATGGCCGATCTGCCCGACGCGGTGCTGCGCACCAGCTTCGAGCTGAATTTCTTCTCCCATCAGTCCGTGGCCCAGGCGGCGATGGCCGTGTTCCGCGCCCAGGACCGGTCTTCCAGCGCCTCTACAACTAACGGTCACGCCGCCGCCAGCGGCCGCCTCGGCGGCCAATTGCTCTTCAATGTCAGCAAGCAGGCCCTCAATCCGGGCGCCAACTTCGGTGCCTATGGCACCAGCAAGGCCGCCCTGCTGGCCCTCATGCGCCAATACGCCCTCGAGGGCGGCGATGCCGGCGTGCGCGTCAACGCCATCAATGCCGATCGCATCCGCTCCGGCCTCCTGGATGAAGCCATGATTCGGGACCGGGCCGCCGCCCGTGGCATCAGCGAGGCCGCCTACATGGGCGGCAACCTGCTTGGCGCCGAGGTGCGGGCCGCCGATGTGGCCGCCGCCTTCGTCGCCCTGGCCCGCATGGAACGCACCACCGGCGCCGTGCTCACGGTCGATGGCGGCAATGTGCCCGCCATGGTGCGCTAGGTGTCCCTGGCCTCAGGCTTCGGCCCTGGCCAGCCACAGTCCCAGGCCCCCGGCCCCAAGCACCACCGCCAGGCACAGGCCCCCCCAAACCGGTAGGCCCCAGCTGTCCACCGCCAGGGGGGCCGCCACCGTGATCAAGCCGCCCGCCAGTAGGGGTTGCAGCAGCAGTTGTTTGATCGAAAACGGGGTCAGCACCTCGGTTCGGCCCTCCGCTTCGGCCATCTGCAACAGCAGCAGGCCACTGGCCACCACCCCGGTCGCCTGGCCAAATTCCACCAGGCTGCGTTCAAACCAGGGCGCCGGCATCAGGCGACGCCCCAGCAGGACCACCACCCCCAGGTTCCAGGCCAGCCCCGCCAGGGACAGGGCCAACAGCGGCTGCCAGCCCCGGGCCAGGAGTCCCAGGTCCAGGGAGGCGGTGGCGGCCACAATCAGCAGATCGGCCGCCAGGGTGCCGATGCGTTGTTGCACCGGTGCCGAAGCCCAGGCCGTCAGGTTCCACCGTTCGAGTACCCAACGCACCAACAGGGAAGCGAGCAGGGCCAGGGGAAACACCGGCAGGACGCCCACTACAACGGCCACGCCGCCCCCCAGGCGATCGGCCGCCAGTCCCAGCAGCAGCTGGGCCCCCCAGCCCAGGGCCACGGCCACCCCCGCCAGGCCCAGATTCACCAGCCAGCGGGAGGCGGCCGCCCAGGGGCCAGGCTCGGTGGCCAAGTCAGGTGCTGTGGAGGAGGGTTCGGCATCAAGGGTGGACGGGCCTTGACCAGCAGGTTCGCCCGCTTGTTCCTGGGCGCCCACCAGCGGCAACGTGGTCGCCAGCTCGGCTTCGCCCAGGTCTGGGGTCGCCAGCCAGCCGCGCCAGCGACCCCACACCACCAGGAGCCCGCCCACCAGGCTGGCCGTCAAAAGACCCACCGTCGCCATGGCCAGGCCCAGGTCCTGGCCCCCCTCCAGCCCGAGGCGCTCATAGGTGGGACCCATGGCCGCCGCCGATCCATGGCCCCCTTCAAAGGCCACCTCGATCAGGCAGGCCATCACCGGACTGACCCCCAGCCAGGGCTGTAGCACCAGCCCCACCACCAGCGCCCCCACCAGGAACTGCCCGAAGGCCATCACCAGGGCCAGCAGGATCTGGGCCCGCAGGGGCCGCCAGAGGGGGCCGGGCTTGGGCAGGGGTTTGGCCACCAGCAAGGAGCCGAAGACCAGGGTCAACAGGGCCAGGGGCAGCTCGGCCCAGAAGGAGACCACCGCCGGCGGCAGCACCGGCAGGGGGCCACTAGGGGCCAGGAGCAGCCCGAGGCCCCCGGCCAGCAGGGACTCGGGCAGGCCCAGGCGCTTCATCCGGATGCCCTTGCCGATCCAGCGGCCCACCACCAGCAGCGCCGCCAGGAGTGCAAGGGGCAGCAGCGGCTGGGCTAGGGCGGCGAGGAGGGAAGCGGTTTCGATCCGTTCCAGGAAGGGCATTAAAGCTTCAGGTGGCGGCGGAAGAAGGCCTCCGTCGCCTCCAGCACCTGGACCTGCACGGCGCTGGCGCGAAAGCCATGGCCCTCCTCGGCGAAGAGATGCAGTTCCACAGGCACCCCCCTCCGCGTCAGTTCCAAGGCCAGCCGTTCGCTCTGGGCAGCGGGCACCACCTCATCTTGCAGGCCGTGGAAAAGAATCAGGGGCGTGTGCAGCCGCTCCACCTGATTCAGGGGCGACCGGGCCCGATAGAGATCCTGCGCCTCGGGCCAGGGGCCCACCAGCCCATCGAGGTAGTGGGCCTCGAAGCGGTGACCCACCTTCACCAGATCCGCCAGGTCGGTGACGGGGTAACGACACGCCCCCGCCCTGAAGGTGTCCGTTTGGCCAAGGGCCGAGAGCACGGTGAAGCCGGCTGCGCTGCCCCCTTCGGTGGCCACCCGCAGCGGATCCGCCCAACCCTGGGCCAGTACGGCCTGGGCCGCGGCGACTAGGTCCTCCACATCCACCACGCCCCACTGCCCGTCGAGTCGCTGCCGATAGGCGCGGCCGAAGCCGCTGGAGCCGCCGTAATTGACATCCAGCACGCCCCAGCCCCGACTCGTCCAGAACTGAATCGCCGCATTCAGCCCAGTGCGGGCCATGCCGGTGGGGCCGCTGTGGCCCTTGACCAGCAGGGGCGCGCCCGGGTGGCGGCCCCCCTCAGGGGGATGGAACCAGGCGTGGGTGGGCCGGCCCGAGGCTCCCTCAAACCAGAGTGCCTCTGGCGGTTGCTGGTCCCTTCGGGGACCAACGATGGACGCCGCCGGGGTATGGATCCAGCTCTGGGTGTCCAGGTTCACCTCCAGTCGCCCCGCCGTGGCAGTGGGGCCGCTGGCGATGGCCACCAGGGTGCCGTTTTCGGCGCACAGGCCCGCCAGGTCGTCAAAGGGCAGGGCTAGGGGTTGCCAGGTCGCTGGGATTTCGGGTCCGTGGAACTCCGCCGGGGACGGCTTGGGCCCCATGGGCACCGGGCCCACCTGCCACTGGCCCTGGCGGCAGGCCGCGGCGACCAGTTGCTGGCCGTCCCAGGCACTGGTGCGCATTCCATGGACCCACTGGGGCGCCCCGAATTCGGCCTCCAGGGGCAGCAGGGGTTGCCAGTGGGGTTCGGCGCCCATTGCCAGCTGCTCGGTGTTGGGCAGAACCTCCAGATTCCACCAACCGCTGCGGTCGTTGGCGACCACCAGATCTTCTCCCGCCCACAGGGGTTGAAACACCGAAATCCCCTGGGCTGAGTTGGCATCCGAACCGGCGATCGGACGGAGGTCGGCCAGGGACCCATCGGCCGCCAATCGCCCCAGCCAGAGGCGGCTCCGCTCCCAGCTCATGTGGGGTTGTTGCCATTCGATCCAGGCCAGATGGGTTCCCGCGGGACTCAGTACCGGAGACCCACAGAAGTCAGCGGCGCGATGCAGGGTCTGGGGTTCGCCCCCCTCCAGGGGGACGGCGACCAAAAAGTCCTCTCCGCCTTGCTCCATCACGCCGATCCAGCGATTCCGGGCCCGATCGATCAGCCCGTCGCTGAAGGCCCTGGCCCCCTGCTCCCAGGGCGCTGTCAGCTGGCGTGGCGGACCGGCCGCCAGCCCCTCCTGCCCTGGCTCCAGCCCCGCCGCCAGATCCAGTCGCCAAAGGCAGCGATCACCGTCATGCACGAACACCGCGATCGTCCCGTCCACCGTGTAGGCGCCGCCGCCGTAGCCATGGATGCGGCTGCGCAGGTTCCACGGGCCGGGGGTGAGGTCCCGGGGAGGCGTGCCCTGGGCCCCGCGGCTCATCAAGGTGGTGCGACCGTTCTCCTGGGGACGTTGCTCCAACCAGAACAGGCGCCCCTGGGCCAGGAGGGGTTCCTTCAGCACCGGAACGGATCCCACGGCGATGGCCGCTGAGAGCGGTGCCCCCTTCCCCCTTGCTGTCACCGGTACCTCCTTCTTCTGGACCCTAGAATCGATCCCATTGTTTTAGGTGTCTCCTTGGCGCGCAGCTTCGCCCAGATGGCCCGCCATGCCGAGCAGGGCAATACGTCCATGCTGGTGCCCAAGGAGCCCTCCAATTCCCCTTCGCGTCGCATCCATACCCTCGGGGAGCAGGAGCTTCGCCAGACGGCACGCCGTATCGGCAAGGTGGATGAGGCGGTGCGGGAGCTAGCCCGGGACATGTTGCGCAGCATGTACACCGCCCGCGGCATCGGCCTGGCGGCGCCCCAGGTTGGGGTGCACCAGCAGCTTTTGGTCATCGATCTCGATTTGGAAGAGGCGGCCACCCCGCCGCTGGTGCTGATCAACCCGGAAATCACCGCCGCCGGGGCGTCCTGCAATACCTATGAAGAGGGTTGTCTCAGCATCCCCGGGGTCTATCTGCAGGTCGTGCGCCCGTCCGTGGTGGAGGTCAGCTTCCGCGATGAGATGGGCCGCCCCCGGCGCCTCAAGGCCGATGGTTTGCTGGCTCGCTGCATCCAGCACGAGATGGACCATCTCAAGGGTGTGTTGTTCGTGGATCGGGTCACCGATGCCGCCAGCCTCAGCACCGAATTGCGCCAGCATGGTTTCGAACCTGACCACGTCCAGTCGCTTTCCTGAGCCTCCCCCATGCCGATGAAACCCCTGGCCGGCGTTTTGCTCGCCCTGGCCTGTGTGCTCGGCATCGCCGCCACCGGGTCGGTCTTTGAGCTGGCCTACGGCGAACCCGATCTCGGGGTGGGTACCACGCGCCTCATCTTGGCGGCCAGTATCCCCGGTTGCCTTTTGGCTTTGCTGTTCGCCATTCGCAGCAATCAGCAGGCCTGAACATCGGTTACCCTGGTCCCGCCAGGCCTGGCTCCCGGCCCATGGCCCCCTTTTGATCCGCCTTTCCTCGCTTGCCTCCATGCTCCCCTCGGCCCTTCCCCCCGCCCGATTCCCTGCCCTAGGACTGGCGACCCTGCTTCTGATCGCGTCCCTTGGCGATGGCTTGCCGTCGCGCAGCCAGTCCCTGTTTGGGGCTGGCGAGCTGGACCAAGGCCGCTTCTTGGTGGTGGCGGCGCCCATCGGCAGCGGCAGCCGTTATCAGCTCAACATCTACGAGCAGGTCCGGGGCGGCCGTCCCTGCTTCGCCGTCGCCGAGGGCCGACCGGCGGCGGTCAATCCCCTGCTGGCCAGTTTTGATTTCACCGGTGTTTGCGCCCGCTACATCGACGCCAATGGTTATTCGTTGCGAGTCGCCGATCGCGACCTCTCCTCCAGCTATCGCCTCACGGTGGTGCGCAGTCCGAATGACACCTATCTGATGGCGATGCCAACCCAGGCGGGGGCGGGGCCAGAGATGGTGGTGGCCCGCACCTTTGGCAGCGCCGGCGGCTTCCTGAAGTTTGAGCTGGAGCCGGGTTGGCGGCTGATGCGTCGGCAGTTCAAGGGTCGCAACCTCGGCCACGTCTATCTGTACAACCCCGCTTGGCCCTCTGCCGCCAACGGCAAGGCGGTCACCGCCCCCTGAGGAAACCCCCTCTTGCTAGGTTGCCTGACTGTTTGCGTTCGCACAGCCTTTCATGACCCAGGTCACCGTCGGCGAAAACGAAGGGATCGAATCGGCCCTCCGCCGCTTCAAGCGCCAGGTCTCCAAGGCCGGCATCTTCGCCGACCTCAAGCGGCTGCGCCACCACGAGACCCCCACCGAGAAATACAAGCGCAAAGCTCAGCAGCGTCGTCGTCGCCGCTGATGTTGGCTCGGTCTTCCCGTTGACCTGCGGCCTTTAGGCCAGGCTTGGGCGAGGAACTTGAGTTCGGAGGCGGAACCGTTTCGGGCATCGAAACATCTCCCCCCCGTCTTTCTCCTAGGGACGTCCAAGGGCAAGGCCACCTGGCTTGGCCGGCTTTGCTTTTCTTGGTTCAGCTTGGGTCCGATTCAGAGCCAGTCACGGTAGTTCCCGATTCCAGAGGTTGGGCCCTTCCAGTGGCTTGGGCCCTGATGGATTGCCTGATGCCTACATCTAGGGCTTGTTAGAAGTCCCTTCAAGTTTCTTCCCGGGTCGCCAGGTCAAAACTTCGGTAGCCCAGGGCTTCGGAAATCTCCCCGGTTCCCACCGTTCTGGCCCCTTTCAAGTCGGCCAGGGTTCGGGACACCCGCAGGATGCGATCGGCGCTGCGGGCTGTAAGACGCCGCTGCGTCAAGATGGTTTCCCAAAGGTTGACGCCGGCCTTGTCCAGCCCCAGCACCGCTTTGAGGGCCCCTGCGGGCAAGTCACCGTTGGAGCAGCCCCCGGGGTTACGGCGCACCATTCGCCCCCGAGCCGTTTTCACCCGCCTTGCCACTTGGGCCGTCGTTTCCGGACCGCCTGCGCCCGATTCGGCCCTAGGCCCTGCCTGCCCCCTGCCCTCTAGGGCGGAAATCAGGTCCCTGGGCTGGGCCCTTTGCATCACCACCTGTAGGTCGATGCGATCCAGGAGGGGCCCAGAGAGCCGCCCCCAATAGCGCCGGCGGACCCCTTCGGGGCAGCGGCATTCCCGCTCCCGATCGCCCCACCAGCCGCAAGGACAGGGGTTGGTGGCGGCCACCAGGGTGATCGCGCAGGGAAAGCGACAGCGCTCCCGTGCCCGGCTGATCCACACCTCCCGGGCCTCCAACGGCTGCCTGAGCTGGTCGAGAACCTCCCGGCGGAATTCCGTCAGTTCGTCGAGAAAGAGCACGCCCCGATGGGCCAGGCTCAGCTCCCCCGGCCGGGGCCGGCTTCCACCGCCCACCAGCGCCGCCGCCGAACAGCTGTGGTGGGGACTGCGGAACGGGCGCTGGCGGATCAGGCCGCTGCCCTCCCCCAACAGACCGGCCACGGAATGGAGTTGGGTCAGTTCCAGGGCTTCTTCCCGGGGCAGCGCCGGCAGCAGCCCAGCCAACCGTCGGGCCAGCATCGTTTTGCCACTGCCGGGGGGGCCCACCAACAGCAGGTGGTGGCCTCCGGCTGCGGCGATTTCCAAGGCTCGCCGGCCATGGCCCTGGCCCCATACATCCGCCAGGTCCAGCTCCGGTGGGGTCGGATGCGCAGTCGTGGGTGGGGGGAGACATGGGGGGCGTTCCGGATGGGCGAGTTGCTCCAGGGCCCCTGGCAGATCGTGGGCACCCCACACCCGCAGTCCTGCCACTAAGGCCGCCTCGGCGGCATTGCCGGCGGCCACCAGCAGCCCCCGGGCCCCCAGGCGCCTGGCCGCCAGGGCCAGGGCCAGCACCCCACGAATCGGCCGCAGGCGGCCGTCCAGGCCAAGTTCTGCCGCACTCCAGATCCCTTCCATTCGCTCGGCGGGCAGCTGGTCGCTGGCCACCAGGAGTCCGAGGGCGATGGGAAGGTCGAAGGCGGGGCCCTCCTTGCGCAGGTCCGCCGGGGCCAGGCTCACCACCACCCGCGTCAGCGGCATCCGCAGGCCACTGTTCCGCAGGGCCGCCCGCACCCGTTCCCTTGATTCCTGGACCGCCGCATCGGCCAGGCCCACCATTTGCAGCCCGGGCAGGCCGGGACCGATGTCCACCTCCACCCGCACCGCGACCGCCTCCACCCCCCGCAGGGCGCCGCTGTGGCAGTGGGCCAGGGCCATGGGGAGCAATGCCTCTGGCTTGTTAGTGCCACCCCTGTCCCTACGGGCATCAGGGGCAGAATGGCCCTCTGCCAGGGTCCTGGCGGTTGCCAAGAGCGCGGAGTTTCCTGCCATGAGTGCCAGTGCTGACACGATTTTCGGGCGCATCCTGCGGGGCGAAATCCCCTGCGAGGCCCTTTACAGCGACGATCTCTGCCTGGCTTTTCGGGATGTGAATCCCCAGGCGCCCGTGCATGCCCTCGTGATTCCCCGCCAGCCCATCGCCCAGTTGGCGGAGGCCGGTCCTGCGGATCAGGCGCTGTTGGGCCATCTGCTGTTGGTGGCCGCCAAGGTGGCCCGCCAGGAGGGTCTCGACAGTTGGCGCACGGTGATCAACAGCGGCGCCGAGGCGGGTCAGACCGTTTTCCACCTGCATGTCCACGTCATCGGCGGTCGTTCCCTGAGCTGGCCCCCGGGCTGATCCCTGAACGCCTGGCACCACAGGAGGTTTTGCCACCAGGGTTGCCAAGAGGTCCCCTGACCCAGCGTGCCGCCCCATGATCCGCGCCCCGAGGTCGCCTGGCTTCCGAGTGGACGGCGACAATGGGAGCAATCGCCGTTGTGCATGAATCCCGCCAAGGCCTTGAGCGAGCAGCTGGCCAAGTTGCAGCGGCTTGCCCAGCCCTACTTCCTGCCCCTGGAAGAGGGAAGGACCGGAGGGGGTTCCTTTCTCCTGTTGCTGGCGTCCTTGCTGGCGATTGTGGTTGGTTTGACCCTTCTGTTGCTGACGGGGGCCGTTACCCTCAGCGGTGCTCTGATTCCCAAGCTGCAGGGTCGGTTTCTACCGGGTATCCCCGAGCAGGTCGCCGCCCTATGGGCGGGCCCAATCGCTTGGGTGCTCATGGCCTTGCTGGCCGCAGGGGTCTTCTGCTTCTGGCTCTATCGCGGCCAGTTGCGACAGGGGCGCTGGGTGCCCTGGGTCTTGCTTGGGGTGATTGCCCTTTTGATCCTGGTGATCAATGGCATCAACGTGGGTATCAGCTTCGTCGCCCGAAATGTCGATAACTCCTTGGTGGCTTACGACCGAGATGGTTTTTGGAAAACAGTCGCGATCTATGCGTTTTGCCTGATGCTCGCCCTGCCCATCAGGGCTTTGCAGGCCTATTTGATCCCCCGTCTTGGTTTGTTGTGGCGTGAATGGTTAAGCGGCCGCCTTTTGGGGCGTTACTTGAGCAATCGTGCCTATTACGAGCTGAATCCCAATGATGAAAGCACCGAGGAGATTGATAATCCTGACCAGCGCATCTCCCAGGATACGGCAAGTTTCACAAGTACAAGCTTGAGTGTCTCGGTAGAGATTCTCTCTGCCTTACTTACCTTTGCTAGTTTCGTTTTGGTGCTCTGGAGCATCAATTCCAAGTTGGCACTGCTGCTGCTTGCCTATTCCGTGACCGGGACGGCTTTGATTGTCTTCGCCAGCCGGCGTCTAGTGGCACTGAACTATCAACAGCTCAAGCTAGAGGCAGATTTCCGCTACGGACTTGTCCATATCCGTGATAATGCTGAGTCGATTGCTTTCTACCGTGGTGAAGCCCAAGAAGGCAAGGAAGCCCAAAGGCGCTTGGGGGGAGCAATCAGTAATTACAACAGGCTCATCGTTTGGGAAGCTCTGATCAGTGTGATTCAGCGTTCCTACGATTATTTTTCCCGTTTTCTGCCCTGGTTGGTCATTGCTCCGATCTACTTTGCCAAGCAAGTTGATTTTGGTGTATTTGGCCAGGCCAGCATTGCTTTTTCCCAGGTTCTCTTTTCAGTTAGTTATATCGTCAACAATGTCGATCGGCTGGCGGCATTTTCTGCTTCCATCAGTCGGCTCGAGGGGTTCCAAAGCAAGATCGACTCCTTGGCTGGGGGGCACGCCCCCCACGACCCATCACCCGCTTCGGCGGCGACAGTTGAGGGCGGCCAATCCAGCGGCGCGATTGTGTTGCGCCATGTTGATCTGGTGCCACCCCGCACGAGCCGCCAGCTGATCCGGGATCTGAATCTGACGATTGCTCCCGGCGATCGCCTGCTGGTGGTAGGTCCTTCGGGCTGCGGCAAGACCTCCTTTTTGCGGTTAGTCAGTGGCCTTTGGCCCCCGGCGGCGGGCCAGGTCGAGCGGCCGCCGGTGGGTGAACTGATGTTCATTCCCCAGAAGCCCTACATGTTGCTGGGCAGCCTGCGGGAGCAGCTCTGCTACCCCCAGGCCCC
>Ga0114959_10003898_pt1 | contig 11580 bp, 10 predicted proteins | sample C_130625_EF_Meta_FD_87317 | JGI IMG/M metagenome (GOLD analysis project Ga0114959, IMG submission 87317) | Freshwater microbial communities from Lake Croche, Canada to study carbon cycling - C_130625_EF_MetaG | ecosystem: Environmental > Aquatic > Freshwater > Lake | place: Lake Croche, Canada...
CGCCTCGCCCACGTTGTGCGTGTTCAATCCACCACTCAAAACGACCCGAGGCGCGTTTTCGCTTACCCATGTCTGTGGAATTCCTTGCCAATCAAAAGGAACGCCTCCGCCACCATAACCCTCAACGAGAGCATCCAGCAGAAAAGCGTTTGCATCCCTATATTGTAGGGAAAAATCATCGAAGGCGAACTGAGGGCCTACACGCGCAGCCTTCATCCAGGGCTCACCTTGAGCCAATTGAGCACATCTCTGAGGGGTCTCATCCCCATGAAACTGCCACAAAGTGATTGGGGCAGCCGCACGTATAGCAGCAAACTCATCATCGCTCACATTCACCAGTAATCCAACGGCGTCTACCCCTGCCGGAAGTCTAGAAATGAGCTGGGCAGCCATATTGGGGCTTACAGCTCGAACACTGGGGGGATAAAAGACAAAGCCAACCGCATCAACACCAGCCAGAACGGCCGCATCAGTATCTGCCGCCGTCTTTAAACCGCAGATTTTGACCCGGGTTCGCCCCGGAGAATATGTCAATAAGCCCATAAATGAATGATAAGGCCTTATAAGCCCCTAAGACTGAATGATCTGAGCAGGCAACCAGGAGTTTTTTAGCCAAGGCGCTGGTATGGCAAATTCCTCCGGATAAGCAATTTTGGCCAAATATAGACCATCCGGCATAAAAGTGGGGGCAGCCAAATGGCGATCTTTAGCGGCCAACACCTCAGCCATCCATTCTGGCTGATGTTTACCGCGACCAATTTGCAAAAAGCTACCAACAAGATTGCGCACCATGTGATGCAAAAATGCATTGCCTCGAATGCGGAAATACAACCAAGGCTCATCAGAAATGATGTCAATCGCATATATTGTTTTTACCGGCGTCTTGCTTTGACATTCGGAAGATCTAAATGAGGTGAAGTCGTGCTCTCCAATAAGGCATTGGGCAGACTCTTTCATGGCATCGACATCAAACCATTGATTGGGTGGCAATAGCACATAACCCGCGCGCGCATTCACCATCGGCGAAGGACAAGGTCCTGCATGTATTGCATAAATATAGGTGCGCTCGAATGCCGAAAATCGCGCACTAAATTCTGTCGAGACTGTTTTGGCCCAATTGATAACAATCGATGGTGGCAGGAATGAATTTACCCCCCTCACCCATGAGAAATCTTCCCGCTCAACCTGTGTCTCAAAATGAACTACCTGTCCAAGCGCATGGACGCCAGCATCTGTTCTGCCAGCAGTAATGGTGTGCACCGGAAAACTTTTAGCCTCTTCACCAATAAAAGCCGTAATTGCTTTTTCTAATTCTGCTTGAACAGTATTGTGATTGTGTTGAACTTGCCATCCAGCATACGGACTACCGTCGTATTGGAGGCCGAGCGCTATACGCATCGCTCAGCCCTAAGCCTGACGATGGGAAAGCTCTGATAGTAAGCCTTGCGCTTCAATCGTAATGGTTGGATCTACTGAGTTACTAACGCGAATAATTTCTTCTAAAGATTTCTTTGCTGCCGAGTAATCTTCAATAGTGATGTAAGCGCGAGCCAAGTTCAGTTTTACGCGCAAGGTATCCGCCAGAGGATTGCTCTCAGACGCCACTTCAGCAGATGGCTCTTGCGCTGGAGTGGAAAGATCAAGATCAATTCCAGAAAATAGTGCTTTAGCCCGTTCAGGCATTTCAAAATTGGGGGCGGCGGCCGTCTTTTGCGAGTCTGGCTCGGCCCTAGCAAATGCAGAAGATTCTGAGCCACGCGCATTGCGCGCCAAGACCCACAGCAGAAGTCCTGTTAATGCAATTAAACCCATTGCCAAAACAGCTGGTCCAAAGCCACCCAAACCAAAATTATCAGCAACAGATTTTTTATCTTTGGATTTTTCCAAGAGTCGCTGTAAGTCAGCAATATTCTTTTGCAGTTCTGCAACACGCGCTTTGGCTTGCTCTAATTCTTTTTCTTGGGCAACCAGTTCTTCCGTATAGCGACGCTCTTCAGCACTACCTTCAGCGCTGGAGCCAATCTTCAAACGGTCTTTTGCAGCATTCTCCCCCGCCTTAGTTTTGATGCCCTTACTAGAGCCATCAGGACCTTTATCGCCTTTTGTACCCTGATCAGCGCGCCACTGTTCATTCGCATCAGCAACAAACTGATGTGCCTCAACTGGACTAATAGAGCGCAGAAGTGCTTGGCTTGGTTTATTAAGCTCAGCTCCAGAATTTAATCTATTAATGCTGCCGCTGGCAAATGCTTCAGGATTCGCTTTGTATAAGGCCAGCATAGTCTGATCTAGGCTAGCACCTTCCAAGCGAGGCGCCATAATGGTCGCAATCTCGGATAGACTTTGACCGGGCTTTACTATCACCTTCTGCGTATCGCCTAGTAAAAAGGTATACGTTTTAGTAAGACTTCCGCTAGACCAATTCAGCTTCACTAATATATCCAAGAATGGATCATTGCTAACTGGTACAGGGTTAACTGACTCAACTAGCACCATTAACTGTTCTTGGCGGTTTCGATAAACCATCACCTGCGGATTGAGATCTAGAATTTTTTGAGAAATTCCCAATTTTTCATAAGCAGCCTTACTCGGAAGCTCAACAGTGAGACTTGATAAAAAAGCTTTTTCATCTGGTCCACTACGAATGGGAATTTCAACACGCAAAGGTTCACCAGGGACAGACTGTAATTTAGGGACGCCTAAATAAATTGCACTGGCCGTGCAAGACCAACTGAGCAAAGTAAAGCAAATTACTTTAAGCAAACTAGATTGATCAAGACGAAGCATCTGTTCATTACCTCTCGAGTAGGATTCTGAGCATACGGCGCAAGGGCTCAGCAGCACCCCATAATAGCTGATCACCCACAGTAAATGCACCAAGATACTCCGGACCCATCGCCAATTTGTGCAATCTGCCGATAGGCACAGTCAAAGTGCCACTCACTGCTGCCGGCGATAAGTCCCGTTCTGTCAATTCACGTTCGTTTGGCACTACTTTGACCCATTGGCTATCATTTGCCAAGATAGATTCGATTTCCTTAAGTGGAATATCCTTCTTTAACTTCACAGTCAAACCTTGTGAATGGCAACGCATTGCGCCAACACGTACGCACAATCCATCGATTGGAATACTGCCAGGAGTGCGGAATGCTGGACGACCCAAGATTTTGTTGAACTCAGCGCCACCCTTCCACTCTTCTTTCGTTTGACCATTTTCAACTGGCACATCAATCCATGGAATCAAACTACCAGCCAAGGCAGTGTTGCGGAAATTCTTTTTCGGAAAATCTGCTGAACGTAATGTTTCCGTTACCTTACGATCAATATCCAAAATCCATGAGGACGGGTCTGCTAATTCAGTAGCAACACTGTCGCGCAAAGCACCCATTTGCAAAAGCAACTCACGCATGTTTTGTGCGCCAGCACCAGATGCCGCTTGGTAAGTCATGGCGCTGATCCACTCAACCATGTCAGCCTTTACCAAACCACCCATGGCCATCATCATCAAGCTCACGGTGCAGTTACTACCAATCCAGTTTCTACCTCCAGCAGCCAATGCCTGATCAATTACGGGACGGTTGACTGGATCCAATACCAAGACAGCATCATCCTTCATGCGCAATGCACTAGCAGCATCAATCCAATGACCAGCCCAGCCTGCAGCTCGCAGTTTTGGAAATATTTCGTTGGTGTAGTCACCACCTTGGCAAGTCAAAATGATGTCGCAACGTGACAATGCTTGGATGTCATTGGCATCTCGCAAAGTACTTTCGCTCTTTGTTACTTTTTGACCATTGAGCAATGGCACTTCGCCTCCTGCTTGGCTAGTACTAAAGAAGATAGGTTCGATTAGGTCGAAATCTTTTTCAGCAAGCATGCGCTCCATCAGGACGCTACCGACCATACCACGCCAGCCAACTAAGCCTACTATAGGAGTTTTTGTATTTACCATGATGAATAAATTTTTATGTCGATTTATGAGAGTGCGGCGACTACTGCATCGCCCATTTGTACAGTAGATACTTTTTGAGTGCCCGCGGTATAAATATCAGCTGTACGCAAGCCTTGTGCCAATACTGTTTGCACAGCTTTTTCAATCCGATCCGCTTCAGCTGGCATTCCCAAGGAATAGCGCAGCATCATTGCCGCAGAAAGAATCGTTGCCAAGGGATTCGCAATACCTTTGCCGGCAATGTCAGGTGCAGAACCGTGGCTGGGCTCATACAAACCCTTATTGTTCTTGTCTAATGATGCGGAAGGCAACATACCAATGGAGCCTGTAAGCATCGCTGCCTCATCAGAAAGAATATCTCCGAACAGATTACCAGTTACCACCACATCAAATGCCTTAGGCGCTTTTACCAACTGCATTGCAGCGTTATCCACATACATATGGGATAACTCAACATCAGGATATTCTTTAGAAATACGAATCATCACCTCGCGCCACAGTTGTGAAGTTTCTAAAACGTTTGCTTTATCAACGCTACATACTTTCTTGCCACGTTTGCGCGCCGCTTCAAAAGCAACGCGACCAATGCGCTCTACTTCAGGCTCACTGTAGTGCATGGTGTCGAAACCTTCGCGCGCACCTTTAAACAAAGGCAACTCTGAACTACGAATACCACGCGGTTGACCAAAATAGATGTCGCCATTCAATTCACGCACAATCAAAATATCTAAGCCACCAATAATCTCTGGCTTCAAACTAGACGCTGCAGTTAACTCTGGGTAGCAAATTGCTGGTCTGAAGTTAGCAAACAGTTCTAAGTGTTTGCGCAATCCTAAAATAGCCTGCTCTGGACGCAATTCACGCGCAAGGGTATCGTATTTCCAATCACCCACTGCACCAAATAAAATCGCATCAGCATTCTTTGCCAAATCAAGAGTTGCTGGCGGCAAAGGGTGTCCGGCGACATCATAAGCGGCGCCACCAACAGGGGCTTCTTCAAGATCAAACTTTGGGCCGAGTGCATTTAAAACTCGAACGGCTTGAGCAACGATTTCCGGGCCGATACCATCGCCCGGTAGAACTGCAATTTTCATGAAAGGCCTTTAAATCTAAAATTACGGCAATTGTGTCGCAAGCCAAGGCATTTTGAGAATGCGCTCGGCTTCATAAGCCTTGATTTTATCTGCATGTCGCAGAGTTAAGCCGATATCGTCCAGACTATTGAGAAGGCAATACTTTCTGAATGGGGCTACTTCGAAGCTATATACAGTGCTATCAGGGGTAATCACCTGCTGAGCTTCGAGATCAATAGTGAGCTGATAGCCACTAAATGCGAGGGTTTCGTTAAACAGGTGATCAACCTGAATTTCTGTCAAAACGATGGGTAGAAGACCGTTTTTGAAGCAATTATTGTAAAAAATATCGGCAAAACTAGGGGCGATGACTGCCCTAAAACCGAATTGATCAAGCGCCCAAGGGGCGTGTTCACGGGAGCTGCCACAACCAAAGTTTTTGCGCGCCAAAAGAATCCCGGCATCCTTGTACCGAGCCTGATTCAGAATAAAATCAGGATTAACTGGGCGAGTACTGCAATCCTGCCCTGGCTCACCATGATCTAAATAACGCCACTCATCAAATAAGTTTTGACCGAAACCAGTCTTCTTGATGGATTTGAGAAACTGTTTCGGAATAATAGCGTCGGTATCCACGTTCTCGCGATTAAGCGGAGCAACCAAACCTTTGTATACCGTAAATTTATCCATGATTCTGACTTTAACTCTTAATGTTTACTTCACAGGGGTAATCACAACATCTTTACCCTTGGTTTGTGACTGATTATTTTGGGTGCTATTTGAGCTATCCATTGACTTACCCATCGTTTGTAAATCTTTCCCCATGCCTTCAAACGTATTGCTGCAAGCAGAGATGGTAAGACCTGCAATACCAACGATAGCTAATTTAGCCATTAAAGATACTGGAGAAAATTTCATTCTGAATGGCCCTTATGAAATCTTACGTACATCAACAAAATGACCTTCAATTGCAGCGGCAGCTGCCATCGCAGGACTCACTAAATGGGTGCGACCGCCATTACCTTGGCGGCCTTCAAAGTTACGATTGGAAGTTGATGCGCAACGCTCACCCGGCTCTAAGCGATCAGCATTCATTGCCAAACACATAGAGCAACCTGGCTCGCGCCATTCAAAGCCAGCAGCCTTAAAGATGCGATCCAAGCCCTCACGCTCCGCTTGCGCTTTAACCAATCCCGAACCAGGAACAACCAATGCCAACTTCACATTCGCCGCAACTTTTTTACCAAGACGATCAACCACTTTAGCTGCTGCGCGCATGTCTTCGATGCGGCTATTGGTGCAGGAGCCAATAAATACTTTATCAACGGAAATACTGCTTAGTGGCGTATTCGGAGTCAGATTCATGTACTCCAATGCACGCTCCATTGCAGTACGCTTATTAGGGTCACGCTCTTTTTCTGGATCAGGAACACGTTCGCTGATGGCAAGCACCATTTCTGGTGAAGTACCCCAAGTCACTTGAGGGGCAATCTCTTCTGCGCGCAACTCCACTACTGCATCAAATTTTGCATCTAAATCAGAATGCAAAGTTCTCCAATACTGTAAAGCTTGCAATAACGCTGGGCCTTTTGGTGAGTATGGGCGACCTTGAATATATTCAATAGTGGTTTCATCAACGGCAACTAAGCCCGCTCTTGCACCAGCTTCAATTGCCATATTGCAAAGGGTCATACGACCTTCCATCGATAGGCTGCGGATGGCTTCGCCAGCAAACTCGATGGTGTAGCCCGTTCCCCCTGCAGTGCCAATCTTACCGATGACAGCAAGAACGATATCTTTAGCAGTAGAGCCTGGCTGCAAACGGCCATCTACTTTAACCAACATATTCTTGCTCTTTTTCATGAGCAGGGTTTGAGTCGCCAATACGTGCTCGACTTCTGAAGTGCCAATACCAAATGCCAAAGCACCAAATGCGCCATGAGTACTAGTATGCGAATCACCGCACACCACCGTCATGCCCGGTAACGTTGCGCCCTGCTCTGGCCCAATCACATGAACAATTCCTTGACGGGCATCGTTCATTTTGTATTGGGTAATACCAAAAGCATCGCAGTTTTGATCCAAGGTATCTACTTGCAATTTTGAAATTGGATCAGCAATACCTTCAGAGCGATCTGTTGTTGGCACGTTATGGTCTGAAACTGCTAAATTCGCAGAGATACGCCAAACTGGGCGACCGGCCATATTCAAGCCTTCAAACGCTTGAGGGCTAGTGACCTCATGCAGTAGCTGACGATCGATATAGATCGTCGCTGTGCCATCTTCTTCAGAGTAAACAACGTGGTCATCCCACAATTTGTCATAAAGCGTACGAGACATGAGCGACCTTAAGAACCTTATTTACGAACCGAGATGTTAGGAACCTTGCGTGAAGTTTCACCAACATACAGCTGACGTGGACGTCCGATCTTGTACTCTGGATCGGTAATCATCTCTTCCCACTGCGCAATCCAGCCCACTGTTCTTGCCAAAGCAAAAATACAGGTAAACATTTCTGTTGGGATGCCAAGTGCGCGCTGCACGATGCCCGAATAGAAGTCCACGTTTGGATAGAGCTTACGGCTAACGAAATACTCATCTTCCAAAGCAATCTTCTCAAGAGTCATTGCTAACTTGAACAATGGATCATCTTGCAGACCGAGTTCGTTCAAAACTTCATAGCAAGTCTCACGCATCAATTTTGCACGTGGATCAAAGTTTTTGTAAACACGATGGCCAAAGCCCATCAAACGAACGCTAGAGTTCTTGTCTTTCACTTGAGCGATAAATTCATGGATCTTATCAACGCCACCGCTTGCTTGAATCTCATTCAACATCTGTAAGCAAGCTTCGTTTGCTCCACCGTGAGCCGGACCCCATAGACAGGCTATACCAGCAGAAATAGCAGCAAATGGATTTGTGCCTGAAGAGCCGCACAAACGCACGGTCGATGTAGAAGCATTTTGTTCATGGTCTGCATGTAAGGTAAAGATGCGGTCCAAAGCACGTACCAATACTGGGTTTACTTTGTACTCTTCACATGGGGTAGCAAACATCATGCGCATAAAGTTGGCGGTGTATGACAAAGAATTATCTGGATAGATAAAAGGTTGTCCTACTGAATACTTGTATGCCATTGCCACAAGGGTTGGCATCTTCGCGATCAAACGAATTTGCGCTACTTCACGGGCCTTAGGCTCGCTGTAGTCAATCTCGTCATGGTAGAAAGCAGCCATAGCGCCAACCAAGCCAGTCAATACTGACATTGGGTGCGCATCACGACGGAAACCGCGCAAGAAGAATTGCATCTGCTCATGAACCATGGTGTGGTGCATAACCATTTCTTCAAAATCTTTTTTCTCGGTAGCGTTTGGCAATTCACCATTAATCAGCAGAAAGCACACTTCCAAGAAGTCACAGTAATTTGCCAGGTCTTCAATTGGGTAGCCGCGATAGAGCAACTCACCTTTGTCGCCATCGATATAAGTAATTTTGCTATTGCAAGACGCAGTAGAAAGAAAACCTGAATCGTAAGTGAACTTACCAGTCTGACCATAGAGCTTGCGAATATCGATTACATCAGGACCAACTGTTCCTTTGTAAATTGGCAGATCAATATCTGGTGTGCCATCCGAAAACGAGAGTTTTGCTTTGATGTCCGATTCAATCATTTCTAATCCTTAGTCATTCAAAATTATGAGTAAAACACTATTCGATCACATGCCATCACTACCACTGCACCAAAAAGCTGAATTATTTCTCTCTGAGCTTTTGTAAAACTGCTTTGAAAGAATCAGACTGCATCTCTTTCTCCAACATTGATACTGAATCTTTACGACCAATTAACAAATCCATGAGGTCATTGTCATCAAGGGCCAATAACTGACTTAAAACGATTCCATCTGCTTCGCTCAACTGAGCGCCATAACGCTCAAAGAAGCGCTGCAGAATTAAGTCGTTTTCTAGCAAGCCTCTACGAGCATCACTCTTTAAACGATATAACTCTGCATTGCCCAGGGTCATACTGCCCTACGAACCATCAACTCCTTGATCTTGCCAATTGCCTTGGTTGGGTTCAAGTGCTTAGGACAGACGTCCACACAATTCATAATGGTATGGCAGCGGAATAAGCGATACGGATCTTCCAGATTATCCAAGCGCTGCGATGTTTCTTCGTCACGGCTATCAGCAATAAAGCGATATGCCTGTAACAAGCCCGCTGGACCCACAAACTTATCAGGGTTCCACCAGAATGATGGGCATGAAGTTGAGCAAGATGCGCACAAGATGCACTCATACAAGCCATTTAACTCTTCACGCTCTTCGGGGCTCTGAAGGCGCTCTTTTTCTGGAGGTGGATTGTCATTTACCAAGTAAGGTTTGATAGACAGGTATTGTTTGAAAAACAAAGTCATGTCGACGATCAAATCACGCACGACTGGCAAGCCAGGCAATGGGCGCAATGTGATGACCTTAGGCAAAGTCAACATATTGGTCAAACAAGCCAAACCATTTTTACCGTTGATGTTCATCGCATCTGAACCGCACACACCTTCACGGCATGAACGACGATAAGAAATTGTTTCGTCTTGCTTCTTTAAAGAAATCAAGGCATCTAACAACATACGTTCGCCAGTAAGTTCTAGCTCATAGCGCTGCATGCGTGGAGCTGCATCGACATCTGGATCGTAGCGGTAAATTTCAAATATACGGATATCACTCATTTTCTATTTCTCTTCGCTTAGAAAGTACGTTCTTTAGGAGGGAAGGACTCAACAGTCAAGGGCTTTAATACCACTGGCTTATAAGAGAGCTTATTTCCCTCGCTATACCAAAGGGTATGCTTCATCCAGTTGTCATCATCCCGATGCTGGTGATCATCATGTGAGTGTGCGCCGCGACTTTCTTTGCGGGCTGCAGCAGAAATCATGGTTGCATTGGCAGTCTCAACTAAGTTAGCTACTTCCAACGCTTCAATACGCGCTGTATTGAAAATCTCAGACTTATCTTTGACCCACAAGTTCTGAGCACGCTCAGTCAATTTCGCCATTTGACGAACGCCTTCATCCATCAGCTCTTGATTACGGAACACGCCAGCATATTTCTGCATACACTTGCGAATGTCGTTAGCAACGTCTTGTGCGTACTCACCAGAAGTAGAGTTATCTAACTTCGCAATACGTTCCAAGGTTTGCTGACCAGCATTCTCAGGCAATTTCTTGAACTCACGATTCTTCAAGCCCAAGCCAACAATGTGGTTACCCGCTGCGCGACCAAATACCAAAAGGTCTAGTAATGAGTTAGTGCCTAAACGGTTTGCACCGTGAACGGAGACGCATGAGCATTCACCAATGGCATACAAGCCATTCACGATTTCGTTATGAATACCGTTGGCAGGCACAACCACTTGCCCATTGATGTTAGTTGGAATGCCGCCCATCTGATAGTGAATGGTTGGCACAACTGGAATGGGCTCTTTAGTCACGTCAACGTTAGCAAAGTTAATGCCAATTTCATACACAGAAGGTAAACGCTTCATGATCGTTTCGGCGCCAATGTGCGTCAAATCCAGCACAACATAATCACCGTTGGGACCACAACCGCGCCCTTCTTTAATTTCTTGATCCATGCAACGAGATACGAAATCGCGTGGCGCTAAATCCTTATAGGTTGGCGCATAACGCTCCATGAAACGCTCACCGTCTTTGTTGCGCAAGATACCACCTTCACCGCGGCAACCCTCTGTCAGCAATACGCCCGCACCCGCTACGCCGGTTGGGTGGAACTGCCAGAACTCCATGTCTTCCAATGGAATACCTGCGCGGGCTGCAAGACCCATACCGTCGCCGGTATTAATAAATGCGTTAGTAGAGGCGTCCCAAATACGGCCTGCACCACCTGTAGCCAACATAACAACCTTGGCTTCAAGGATATAAACCTGACCAGTCTCCATTTCAAGAGCGGTAACACCAACGACATCACCCTCATCGTCACGAATTAAATCCAGGGCTAACCACTCAACAAAGAAATTGGTTTTAGCGCGCACGTTACGCTGATACAAGGTGTGCAACATTGCGTGACCAGTACGGTCAGCAGCAGCGCAAGCACGTTGCACTGGTTTTTCACCATAGTTTGCAGTGTGACCACCGAATGGACGCTGATAAATCGTACCATCTGGATTACGGTCAAATGGCATACCAAAATGCTCTAATTCGTAAACAACTTTTGGCGCCTCACGACACATAAACTCGATGACGTCCTGGTCACCTAACCAATCAGAACCTTTAATAGTGTCATAAAAGTGATAGTGCCAATTGTCTTCGCTCATATTGCCCAATGAAGCACCAATACCACCTTGTGCAGCAACCGTATGTGAACGTGTTGGGAAAACTTTCGTTAATACAGCAACATTGAGACCAGCTTCCGCCAATTGCAATGAAGCACGCATACCTGAACCACCCGCACCAATAATCACCGCATCAAAACGGCGGCGTGGCAATGATTTTTGAATTGCAGTCATCGAATTACACTTTCCACAAAATTTGGACGGCATAG
>Ga0114959_10003900_pt1 | contig 11580 bp, 9 predicted proteins | sample C_130625_EF_Meta_FD_87317 | JGI IMG/M metagenome (GOLD analysis project Ga0114959, IMG submission 87317) | Freshwater microbial communities from Lake Croche, Canada to study carbon cycling - C_130625_EF_MetaG | ecosystem: Environmental > Aquatic > Freshwater > Lake | place: Lake Croche, Canada...
AAATTACCACATTTAATTGAAAAAACAGATTCAATACAAGTTAACACATATAATAGATTATATACATTTAATCAATTTATTAATTTAGTATTTAGTTCATCTATTAATGGTAGTATCGCATATGATGAAGTTTCAATAAGTAATACATATATTGGTAATACCGCAGTACCTGTTATACAAAATACAGCAGATATTCAATTAGCATCATACAATATATACACATATCAACAAGGTGGAGATTCAAATGTATTAGTATTAAATAGTGTTATTGATATAAACAATCAAAAAGATAATTTAGAAGATGAAAAACTACGATTATATGAGAATGTATTATCAAAGATAGATCAAACTAACAATGATATTACCAATTATATTACTGTTAATAATTTAGTTGATCAAATTAATATGAGACCTGCAAATGCAATTGTTTCATGGATAGAAAAACTTGGTGTATTTTTTGCTGATTATTATGAATTTTATATTGGTGGAGAAGTAATTGAACGTCTTGAAGATGATTTTATTAATTGTCTCCTTGAATTATGTGTTGAACCTGGACAATATCGCGGTCTTAAAAAAATGATTGGTCAAGATCAATATTTAATAATTAAGAAACAATCTTTAGGAAAATATACATTATATATTGATTTACCATTCTTTTTTAATAGATACAAAAAAATTCATTCATTATCGGTACCAATAATTGCTCTCTTGTATAGTAAATTAAATTTAAAATTTAAAGTTAAATCGCTTGATAACTTATTAGTTAAATTACCATATACAACTATTAAGAAAGGAAGTAAAATGAAAATGTCACTCTTAGTAGATTATATATTACTTGATTATAATGAAAGAAAGAAATTTGCTGAATCAAAACATGAATATATAATTGAACAAGTTCAATATTCTGTTTTTACAACTAATACACCATTTATTAATAAAATTAAATTTAACTTTAAAAATCCAACTAAATTGATGATATGGTTTGCAAGATTAAAAGATAAAGTTAATAAAAAGCAATATTATAATTATACATTAGACGACTACTATATTGATATTAATAAATATTCCGCATTAGATGAGACATCAAATAAATATTTTGATTTAATTAAAACAAAATATCCATATATATTAGATAATTTTGTCAATGCGAATATAACAGAAAAACAAGTATTATGTATGCCATTTGAAAATTATGACAAAAATATACAAAATGATTTAATAAATGCTGTTATACCATCTCAAACACCAATTATCACTAGTTCTGAATTAAAAGTAAATGGACATACACGATTTAAGACATCATCTGATGAAACACAAAAAGTTAGACCATATACATTTTTCAATAATTCGTACCTAAATGGAATAAATGTATATAATTTTGATTTATATCCGATGACTGCTCAACCTTCTGGATCTATAAACTTTAGTTTTTTAAATGATATTAATTTATTAGTAAATATAAATCCTTCAGTTTCGCAAGATTTAAATATAAAGACTATGACAATATCGTATAATATATTACGTATAATGAGTGGATATGGTGGACTTGGTTTTGATATAATTTAGTTGTATTCAATATAATATTATATAATATTATATTAAGTAAATGGGAGGTGGTTTAGTTCAACTCGCTGGATATGGATTACAAGATATGTATTTAACACATAATCCGACAATAACCTATTTTAAAATGGTTTATAAAAGACATACGAATTTTTCTTCTGAGAGTATTCCTCAAAATTTTCAAAATACACCAAATTTTGGAGGAAGATATACATGTAATATAGCAAAAAATGGTGATTTAATAGGAGAAATATATTTATGTATAACATTACCAAATTTACCAAAAATAGTAGATACAAGCTTTATTAATCAAGATCAAAATTTAAAAAATATAGTTATTACGGCATGGATGGAAAAAATAGGTTTTGGATTAATTAAGTCAATTGAATTTGAAGTTGGTGGAAAAATCATAGATAAATTATATGGAGATTGGTTAAATATATGGTATGAATTATCTCAAAAAAATAATAAACCCGCATTAAATCAACTGATTGGTAATTTACCGTCATTAACAGATTATATGAATGGTCGTGGGTCACAGTTATTACATATACCAATTCCATTTTATTTTTGTAAATATAAGGGATTAGCATTACCATTAATTGCTTTAGAATATAGTGATGTTAAAATAAATGTAGAATTTAATAATTTAACTGATGTGTTAATAATTGGACCAACAAATTATATTACAGTAAATGAAGATATGGTTAATTTTGAAACACATGAAATGTTATCCCAAACTATAAATAATGTTACGACGTATGGTAAATTTATAACATATGATGAATTAACAAATAGATTATATTATATAAAATTAGTATCAACATCATCATTTGTTTCTGGAACAGCGATAGTTGGAACAAAGTCAACATATACTGTTATGCCCAATGGCACCGAATATAATTATTTAAACAAAATAAACAATGTATTTAGTACTGATAGTATAACATTAGGAAGTACATTTTTGTATGTTGATTATATATTTTTAGACAATAATGAAAGATTAAAATTTGCCAGATCAAACCATGAATATTTAATAGAACAATTACAATTTGATAATAATAAATCTCTTATTAATAACAACAATAAAATAAAGATATTATATAATCATCCTACTAAATCACTCTTTTTTGTAACACAGTTTGATTATATCCTTAATTCAAATTTAATTGATATGTTTAATTATACAAACAGTTATGATAAAAAAATTGGAACAAATATTGTTACAAATGTTCAGTTCTTATTGAATGGTAAAGATAGAATAACACCAAGGGAATCACAATATTATTCATGGATTCAAAATTTTCAGAATTTTAAAAATGCGGCCAGTGAAGGTATTAACGCATATTCTTTCTCAATTAATTCACAAGAATTTCAACCTAGTGGATCATGTAATTTTTCACGTATAGATGATATTACTCTTGTTTTAACAGTTGATAAATCAATTAGTTACCAAAATACAGCAACTGCTCGTATTTATGCATTAAGTTATAATGTGTTACGTATTATTAATGGAGTTGCTGGATTGGCATTTGATAGTTAGTTTATTTACCAGTTGAACCAAACCCACCAGTTCCACGCTCAGTCTCATCAAGAGTTTCAACAAAATTTACAGCAAATGGTTGAAGAGTTGGCATACACACTTGGAATAGTCTCTCATGTTTATTAATAGTGTAGGGTTCAGTAGAAGTGTTAAATACTTTTGCCATGATGTTACCACGATATCCATAATCAATAATTCCAACAGAGTTTGCCATTATTAGCGGAGTCTTAGAAATACTGGATCTTGGGTAAAGATAGTAGCCGGAGACGGATGGAAAATTAGGAGAGCATCTGATTTTAAGGTCGACAGTTCCGACTGATTGAGGAGCAATTACAATTGTATCAGGGCAATACAAATCATAACCACTGTCGGTTGAATGATTCGATTTTTCCTTATAGACATCGGCAAGAGATGGGTCTTGAAATTGGATAGAGAGTGAAGTCATTTTAATATAACAATATTATATTAAAATGTAAAATGATGATAAATCAATTTTTTTAAACTAAATCTTAGATTGATATTAAATAATTTAAAGATTATGAATTATTAAGTAAAGTTAAGGTTACTCTTCCTAATTTTCTTTCTAACTTTGCGACTTTACCGATAGAATTATTGTATTCTTCTGATGCGGATTTAAGATCTATATCATTATTAATATTTACTTTTAAGTCACCATTGGAGTGCATTGAAATAACTGTTTTTAATTGTTCTGCTCTTTCTTTTGCTTCTTTTTCAGCTTGTACTAATCTTCTATGTAAATCTAATATACTAGTTTGCGCTGTAGGAGTTAACTTATTACCTAATTTACTTATTGCATCATCTAATACAAATTTTAATTTTGCTGATAAATAGGCATTTTCAGGAACAATTTGCCAGTTATTGTCTCCCATACCTCCTTTGAGAGGTGATCCATAAACAAATTTTCCGTGTCCTCTCATTTCAATTGGTACATTGGGATCTAATGAGCCGCCACCAACTAATTGGAATTTTAATGAATTTCCGTACTTACCAAACAGTCCATTAAATGATGATTGAATACTAAGGGGAGCCATTTTAAATAATTTCTTTTGACGATTATCTAAAACGAATGCGAGGGCTTGTGGGCTTAATAAGCTGTCAAAAGAAAAATCTGAATTTGGGTTGACACTGATTGGTACAGCAAGAAGTCTTTTGAGGGATGCTGGAGATCCTGTGAATTTGCTGCTAATAAATGTTCTTAAATCTTCAGGAATAAATCCTTGTAAAGTATCAATATTATCTCCTAATTTGGCAACTAATATATTATATAAGTTATTATTACTATAATTACCCATGAAAGATGGTGCTGGAACTCCACCACGTTGATTTAATATAGCAATTAAATTTCCAATTTGAGTACTATAGGCGATAGATGCGCCTTGGTAGAGTATGTGAGATAATACTTGGATATTTATTTGTTTTTTATTTTCAGTGTCAGGAACAATAGCAGCAACAGCAGGAGGACCAACAACAGCAGGAACACCAGTCCATGAATCATGATCTATTCTTGCAATTCCATGCCATATTGCTAATTCTCTGACTATTGTCCATTGTTCTACAACTTCTTGAGGATATCCTAAATTTTTGAAGGTAATCCATGCATTTGTACCGGCAATAGTAGCAGGAGCAGCACCAGCAGCATCCCGGTCCTGAGTACCTGCTACCGCACTTGCATAAACATTTGCGGCGTATACATCAGCTGGAGCTTGTCCTAATGCTGCTCTTAATTGAGCTGCTTCCGCTACTGTTGGTGGTTGTGCTACTCCTGCAGCAGCAGCAGCAATAGCACCAACTCCTGCTTGTGCTGGTGGATTTTCAGGTAATAATGTATTTAATTTATTGTAGGCAATCATAACTCTGGCTTTGTTATATTCGGCTATATTAGCAGGAGCTGGTGCGGGTGCTCCTGCTGCTGCTCCTCCTGCTGCTCCTGGTCCTGCTGGCATTGGTACCGCATCGAGTACAAAAGTTGCCCATCCGTCAATAAATGTGAGTGTTGTTGGGTCTATTGTTGTTTGCGCTCCTACTGCTGCTGCTGCTGCTCCTGCTGCTCCTGCTGCTATTCTTCTAGCAGCACTTCCAAGTGCTGGAGGACCAACTGCTGGTGTTCTGCCGGCTGCGCCGGCTGCGGGGCTATATCCTAATGCAGATAATGTATTTGCTAATCCAGGAAAGTCATATCCTACATATGCTCCTGCTGGTCCTCCTCTTGGGGCCTCCTGAGTTCTATCTATGAGTGATCTGTACCATAATTGAGCAAGTGAATTATCACTTAAGTTTAATTTAGATGTTCCGACGACTGGTCCTATTCCTGCCATTATATATTATATATTATATACTTATAAAAATATTTTCCTTTAATTAAAACTAAATCTTTTTAATAAATTTTTATTAATTTTTGTTAAACTATATATAATTTCATAGAGTATTCCAATGATAATACTCACAACAATATTATCACTCCAATTGCATACTCCAAATAATACTAATTTTTCAAAGTTGTCTCCTGCTCTTAAAAGTGAATCTAATATCAAAATAATTTGTTGTTCCGGTCTTTGTGCTAATAATTTATCATCTCTTAAACTATATTCTTTAAAAAAAGTTTTATTTCGTTCCACTACAATCTCGTGTATTGATTGAATTATAAATTTCCCTTTTCTAAAATTATTCTCATCATAATTATTCAATAAATCTATATATTTTTCTGCCTCCATTTTATCCTTCAAATCTTCATTTATTTTTTCAATCCATACATCAATATGCACTTTATTTAGAGCATAATGGATAAATAATCCACAAATAATAGTACATATTATCTGATTTGTATCATTTGTGTATTTTTTAATAAAAGTTTCAATTTCTTTAATTAACTTTTTTTTATCATTAATCTTTAAAGCGAATGGGACAGCTAAAAATATTAAAGAATAATATTCTTTTTTATCACCTTTATTTGATAATATTTTAAGTGTATTTTCAGAAATATCACCAACCACGCATTTATTTCCAACAACCATTGTAATATTTTCTCTTTTATTAAATTCATCATATAATTTTTGATTTAATTCTAATAAACAATTCATGCCTAATTTTGTTTTAAAATGAGTTATTCCACCACATTCAGATATTAATAAATTATAAATATAAATACTTGATGTTACAATAAGATTATAATTTTGTTGTTTTTTCCAATTATCAAAACCAAATTTTGTTGATTTTAATTCTGCTTCCATTGCGATTGCATTAAGAAGATATATTATTTTATAGTTACTGAGTTCCATTTATAATATAAATATATAATAATATTATAATATATGGAAATAATTCAAAATTATATAAAAGAGGATTTATATGAAATTCTCGGAGTTAAAAATGATACAACAATATCAGAAATTAAGAGTAGATACAAGAAGTTATCAATTAAATTTCACCCAGATAAGTATATTACAAGAACTGAATTATCAAGTGAAGAAAAGAAAACATTACAAGCACATTTTAATTTAGTCAATATTGCCTATAAAATTTTATCATCTGAAGATACACGTAAACAATATGATAGATCACGTAAAGAATATTTAGATGCTGGTCAAATATCTGATTTAAAGAAGCAATTTAATAATTTTGAAAATTTTACATATGGAGATGAAGGAACTGCCAAGAAAACATTTGCTGAAGAAAATGATAAGATAAATGTTGATAATGAGAAAGTTGCGGAAGACATTCGTATTAATACAATGAAAAATTTAAATAAAAAGTTTGAAGTAGCAGCAAATCCAGATTTAGATTTATTCCGCAACAACAGTAAAGCAAAGGAAGAATATATGAGTAAATTCAATGATTTATTTGATACATTTAGACCAAAAGGAAATCAAAATACAGAAATAATGGCATATAATGGAGATGATAATGTATCAACATTTGATTCAGCATTTCAAATATTAGATGTATCTCATAAAGATTTTAAGGATAATAGTATGACATTGGATGAAAGAATGAATTTATACAAGAAAGATTTTGAGGAATCTGTGAAGAATCCTAAAAAAAAGAAATAAACAAGAAATAAATCAAACAAAAGTTTCCTTACAACAATTATATCCACATTCAATTAATTCAATACGTAATTCTTCTGTAAGTTGGTAATTATATGAACTAACTTTCGGTGTAACAATCAATATTTTAGTTAAATTTTTATATTTATCTACTTTATTTTTAATAACGTCATTAACAACAACCCTATATAAATGAGTTAAATAATTTATGATGGTCATATCATCAATTTCATATTTATCTAATGATGTTTGTAAAACAATTCCAATTGTTTCACCAAGTTCATTATCAGGTATTAATTGAATTGGAAAATTATCTTTCATAACTCCATCAACATAATAAGAATCATTATATGAAACTGGATTAAAAAATATTGGGATGCAACTTGTCATACGTAATAATAAATACACGGGGATATCAGGATAGTTTTCATGACTAATATATTCCATTTTATCATATGTTAAATTTGTAGTTCCAATTATAAATATTTTATTTGTTTTATCAAATAATTCTTTCATAGTAATATTTTCATTAAAATGTTTATTTACTATGAATTTTTTAATCAATTTAGTAAAATTCTCTCCATCAGTTAATCCCCTAAATTTTTCATTTAATATTTGTTCTAATTTTAAATCAAAAATTTTCTCAAAATTAAACTTTAATAGAAAATTTTCAATCTCACTAAATTTATATCCCAATATAATAAGTAAACTTGTAAATGCTCCCATTGATACGCCAATAAATTTATTAAAATTTTTTGTCATATCATGTTTTTCAAGATATTTAATAATACCAAAAAATTGAAATCCATTAAAACCACCACCACTGATAACTAAATTTTTATAATTGTTCATTATTAATCATAGATAAAATAATTATTACAAGTAAACCAAAAAGAACGATTGAAATTATGTTATTTGAATTTTTATTTTTTAACATAGATGTGTATTTAGATAGATCAATGAAATTTTCAGTCATATTGAAATTGAGACTATCTAAATTTAAACTATCTAAATTTAAACTATTAACACTTAAGTTACTTGGGTTGTTTAAAGTAAACTTTTCTAAAATAGCAGTTCTACATTTCTTACAGCCTTGGAAATGACTAAATAATCTATCACATTGATTTCCATCATCCATTTTTTTTAATTTTTTTAAATCTCTTAATTCAGTTTCAAAATGACTATCACTTGGAACAGACTTTGCACTTGAGGCAGTTAATTCATTTGTAGCATCTTTAACATTCGTTGCAGGTTTATAAGCCTTTTTATATTTATCTAAATCATTTGATAGTTTCCATGCGTCTTCAATATTTGAATACATATAATCTTATATAATCTTATTATATAAAAATTTTAAAATTTAAATATTTAATTTTTTAATATAGATTGATTCGGATTTTTCTAAATCACCTAATTCTATAAATCTCTGATTTAGAGAATTACGTTTATAATATATATTTAGTTTCTAAAATACAATTATAATGTCTAATATTAAACCTAAAAAAGTTTTAACTACTGATACTGATTTATATTTAAATTTATTAGCAGATGAAACAAAAATCAAAGAGATTCCAGTTCAAAAATTATCAGTTGTTAATGAAAATACAAGTGATGATGATGAACATGTTGTAGATGCACTTAATTTAGAAGGAAATTCAACATTTAATAATTTAAAGTTTCAACAAACTGATAAAAAATCTGATGATTCTCATACAAGTGATAGTCGTTCTGATAGTTCAAGAAGTGATAGAAAAGAAGAAAAGAGTGATATTAAAAATAATCAATATGAGATTCCATTTGAGCAATTACCACCTCAACAACAAAGATTAAAAAGATTAGAAAAGTTTATGCAACTGAAATATATCAAAGAAAAATTCAATGTTTCGCTATCGAAAGAATACACTATAAATAGTGATTATAATGAAATGTGTGCGGAAGTAGAGTTTCATACAAATTATCACAAGAGAAGAAATGGTATTGAATTTTGGAAATCAACATTTGTATATAGTTCTAAAGGAGTAGAATATTTGAATAAAATGTTTGATCCATTTGGATTTGATTTAAATGGATGGAGTGATCATTTTGCGGCAATTGATGCCAATTCAAACGATGATATATTTGGTGAATTATATGATAAATACAAGTCTAAATTAGATGGATATTCTGTTGAATTTAGAGCAATGTTAATGTTTGCTGGATCTGCAGGTGCATTCGTAACAGCGAATAGTGTAGCAAATGTTCCAGGAATGGCAAAAATTAAAGAGACAAATCCAGAACTCTATGATAAAATAAAGGCGAATGTAGCGAACATTGCGAAGGCGAAGATTAATGAAATCGCACCAAGTAATCAACAAAAAGATGTAATAGAACAAAATGCAATGTATCAAAAGATGTTATTTGAGAAACAACAAGTTGAACAACAACTAGCAAATCAAAGAAAAGAGATGGAAAGAATGGTTGATAATCAACAAAGAATAATTGAACAACAACAAAATGAGAATAGTACATTAAAAAATAAGATGGGTGGATCATTTACTGGACCAAATTTTAATAAATCCACAACTGTTGGAGCAGCAAGTGGGAATTCAATTCCTACAAAAGCTCCTGTAAAATCAAATATTAATTCAATATTAAGTAAGCTTAAATTAAATTTACCCAAAAATGATGAAACAAGTTCAGTTACAGAAGAAAAAAGTAGTGATAAAAGAATATTAATGAGTGCAACGGTTGATTCAGAAAAGATGCCCGCTACTAAAATAAATATAAAAACAAAGATTGCTCCAAGAAGTAAGAGAGCTATTAAATGAATATAAAAAATAATTTTATTTTTTATATTACACATTCATTTAAAATAATTAACTTTTGTGAAATAATTCATTAAACTAGATGGTTCTACTATTGGTTTTGCAGGTGGAGGTTTTAATGTTCTACTAACATTTTGTCTAATAGCATCAGACGTATCCACTTGTGTAGATGAATCTGTTGTAGAAATAGGTGTTAAATTAGATGATGATGAATCAGATAATGATGAATCAGATGTAGATGATGGATTTATTGTTGTATTAAGTTCTGCAAGTTTTGCTTTTGTTTCATTAATTTTATAATCTAAATTATTAATATTCACTTTTTGTGAAGGTGTTGGTTCAGGAATTGAATTTGCTATCTTTGCTTGAGCTATTTCATCTGCTGTTTTTTTAGCGTCTTCAGCTTCTTTCTTGGCGACAGCAGCTTCCTTCTTTGCTTGTTCTGCTTCTTCCTTGGCGGCAGCAGCGTCCTTCTTTGCTTGTTCTGCTTCTTCCTTCGCAGCTTTATTTGCGTCTTCAAGTTCTTTTCTTTCTTTTTCACGACGTTGTTTTTCTTCTTCACGACGTTGTTTTTCTTCTTCACGACGTTGTTTTTTTTCTTCATATTTTCTTCTTTTTTCTTTCTTTCTTGCTTCTTTTGCTTCCTTATCTGCTTGTCTTTTCTCTTCTTTTGCGGAATTATTACTTGATTCATTATCAGATGTTTTATCTGAAGTATCTGTTGGTTCTGTATCTGTTGGTTCTGAATCTGTTGGTTCTGATGCTTCTGAATCATCTTTATCCTTCTTCTTCTTATCCTTCTTCTTCTTATCCTTCTTCTTAGATGATTTTTTAGATGATTTCTTAGATGATTTTTTAGATGATTTTTTAGATGATTTTTTAGATGATTTTTTAGATGATTTCTTTGATCCCTTTTTTGATCCCTTCTTTAATCCTTTTTTTGATCCCTTCTTTGATCCTTTCTTTGATCCCTTCTTTAATCCTTTCTTTGATCCTTTCTTTGATCCTTTTGACTTTTTCTTAGATGATTTCTTAGATGACTTTTTTGATGCTTTAATTTTAATACCTTTACCACCAATATATTCAAGTGTATTTCTTAATTTAATTGGGTCAGTTTCTGAAATAGGATTTAATAATTCACCACCAACTTTTCTTCTACTTAAATTTAAAGATTTACATAATTTTGAGAAATCGTTAAATATTCCTTCTAAAGTTTTTTTTTCTCCTCCACTCAAATTTGTAAATTGATTTATATTATTAATATCTTGAAATAATGAATGAATTGTAGATTCACTCATTGATTTAGATACTTTTTTTAATCTATGTAATATTGTTTCTCCGTTCGTCATTATATTATTACTTTATATATAATTATTATATAAAAAGAAATCGATATAAATATTTATGGAACCATCAAATGTGAAAACATCTGAAGTAAAGATACCAAAAAAACGTGGTAGAAAACCTACAGGTAAGATTTTTCAGCTTGAGAAAGGTACTGTCAAAAATGTTGAAACAGATAATGAATGTATTATTGCGTTTTTACCTTTAAACATGATTGATACAAAAGATATTGATGAAAAATCAGATTTTATTAAGAAAACTA
>Ga0114959_10003902_pt1 | contig 11575 bp, 10 predicted proteins | sample C_130625_EF_Meta_FD_87317 | JGI IMG/M metagenome (GOLD analysis project Ga0114959, IMG submission 87317) | Freshwater microbial communities from Lake Croche, Canada to study carbon cycling - C_130625_EF_MetaG | ecosystem: Environmental > Aquatic > Freshwater > Lake | place: Lake Croche, Canada...
AAGGAAGGCCAGGGGCTCCGCCCCTGGACCCCGCCAGGAGCAGAGCCCCTGGACCCATTGAGTTTAAGGAATCTCTGGATTTGGAGAGGGGGGCAGGCCCGGACGTTGCCAAGGTCCGGGCTGTCATGCCCTCCTCTCCAAATCCAGACACCCCCTAGACTCATCGGGTCCAGGGGGTCTCCCCCTGGCGGGGTCCAGGGGCAGCGCCCCTGGCCTTCCTTCCTTTTCCCGCCCCTCAAGGCTCATCGCCAAAGAAGCTCGACCCTTTCTGCAGATGCGCCTTGGCGACGTCTTCGTTCAACGTCAGGCCATGGCCTGGCGCGTTGGTGAGATGGATGAAGCCATTGACGATGGCGCCGCCGCCATTGGTGAGATCGCCCCACCACGGCACGTCATGGGCGTGGAACTCCATCACCAGGAAGTTGTTCATCGCGGCGCAGACATGGGCGGCGGCGACGGTGCCGATCGGGCTGGAGACGTTATGCGGGGCGAGGGGGATGTAATAGAGATCGGCGTGATCCGCGACTTTCTTGGCCTCCATCAGCCCGCCCATCTTGGGGATGTCGGGTGCGATGATACGGGCGGCCTGTTTTTCGATCAGCTCGCGATAGCCGTGCTTGCGGTAGAGATTTTCACCGGTGCAGATCGGCGTTTTGGTGGAATGGGTGACGTGGCGCTGTGCCTCGATGTTCTCCGGCGGCACCGGGTCTTCGAGCCACAGCAGGTCATAGGGCTCCAGCGCCTGGGCGAGCTTGATCGCGTCATTGACGTTGAATTTCCAATGCGCGTCCATCGCCACCATGATCTCAGGGCCGACCGCGGCGCGGACGGAGCGGGCGACATCGACCATCCAGGCCATCTCCTGCGAGCCGATGATGCGGTTATGCGGCTCGAACCAGCGGCGGCGGGGATTTGGGTCGTCGGTGATGTCGAGCGTGTAGGGGTTGGGCGTGTCCAGATCGAACTTGATGGCGGTGAAGCCCTCGGCCACGACCTCGACCGCCTTGGCGGCGTAGGAGGCGGGCTCGGGCGTGTCGCCGGCGTGGCAATCGGCGTAGATGCGGATCTTGTCGCGGAACCGGCCGCCGAAGAAGGTCGAGATGGGCAGGTTATGGGCCCGGCCCATCAGGTCCCACAGCGCGATCTCGATGCCGCTGATCGCCGTGACCGTGGCGCCGCCCTGCGAGCCTTCACCGGAGAGGCAGCGCACCATAATGTCGAACAGGCGGGCGATATTGGTCGGGTCTTGGCCGATCAGCAGGGGCTTGGCCTTGTGCACGAGCTCGGCGACGCCGGCGCCCCAATAGGCCTCGCCAAGGCCGGTGATGCCGGCATCGGTCTCGATGCGCACCAGCACCCAAGGGAAGTTGCCGGCGATGACGGCGGTGCTCACGCGGGTGATCTTCATGGCGGGTCTCCTTAGGCAGAGAGCGGCAAAGCGCGGCCGCTGGCGGCGTCGAACAGATGTAGCCGGTCCTGGTTGAAGCGCAGCCACACCGGCGCATCCGGCAGCAGCTTCATCTCGGGCGGCACGCTGACAACCAGCGTCTCGGCGCCGAGGCGGACATGGACGTAGGTGATGTCCCCCGTCGGCTCGACGGTGTAGACGCGGCCGGAAACCGTGCCTGGCGCCGCCTCGGTGGCAAGCCCGATCGTGCCGTGGCGCGCGCCGAGGATCAGCTCGCGCGACGGGGCGGCGGCGGCCTTGGCGGCGTTGGCCGGTGACAGGTCAAGACGCCATCCCATGGGCCCGATCAGCGTGTCGCCCTCGAGCCGCGCCGGGAGGAGGTTCATCGCGGGGGAGCCCACGAAGCCTGCGACGAAGACATTGGCGGGATGCTCGAACACCATCTCCGGCGTGTCATATTGCTGGAGCACGCCGCCCTGCATCACCGCCATGCGGTCCGCCATGGTGACGGCTTCGAGCTGGTCATGGGTGACGTAGATCACGGTGGCGTTGAGGTCCTGATGAAAACGTTTCAGCTCGGCGCGCATCTGCACCCGCAGCTTGGCGTCCAGATTGGACAACGGCTCGTCCATCAGGAACACTTTCGGGTCGCGGACCAGCGCCCGTCCCAGCGCCACGCGTTGCTGCTGCCCGCCGGACAACTCGCGCGGGCGGCGTTCCAGCAGATGGGTGATGTCGAGCACCTTGGCGGCGGCGCGCACCTTCGTGTCGATCTCCGCTTTTGCCACACCGTGCATCTGCAACGGGAAGGCGAGGTTCTTGAACACCGATTTGTTCGGGTAGAGCGCGTAGTTCTGGAACACCATGGCGATGTCGCGATCCTTCGGATCGAGATCGTTCACCTGGCGGTCGCCGATATGGATCGACCCGGAGCTCAGCTCCAGCAGTCCCGCGGTGAGGTTGAGGATGGTCGTCTTGCCGCAGCCGGACGGGCCGACAAGGGCGACGAATTCGCCGTCCGCCACCGTCAGTGACACATCGTTCACGGCGGTGTGGCTGCCATAGGTCTTGACGATGTTCTGTAGACGAACCTGCGCCATTCAGCCCCCGCTCATGACTTCACCGCGCCCTCGGTCAGCGCGCGAACGAAATATTTCTGCAGAACCAGGAACATCACCACCACCGGCACGCTCATGATGAACGACGCCGCCATCAGCCCCGGCCAGTTGGTGGCGTATTCGGTGAAGAACGCCTGCAGCCCCACCGGCAGGGTCAGCTTGTTCTTGTCGTTGAGGAAGGTCAGCGCATAGACGTATTCGTTCCAGGCCAGGATGAAGGAATAGATCGCTGTGGCGATGATGCCCGGCGAGGACAGCGGCATGACGATCAGCAGGAAGGCGCGGAATCGTGACGCGCCGTCGATGCGTGCCGCCTGTTCGAGCTGGACCGGGATGTTGTCGTAGAAGCCCTTCAGCAGCCAGATCGACAGCGGCAGGCCGAACGTCAGATAGGTGATGATCAACGACCATTGCGTGTTCACCAGGCCCAGCCAGCGCATCATGATGAACAGCGGCATGAGGAATACCACGGCTGGGAACATGTTCCGCAGCAGCACGCCATAGAACAGCAGGTTACGGCCCGGAAAGCGGAAGCGCGAGAACGCATAGGCCGCCGGCACCGCCACCAGAACGCCCAGCACGGTGGTGGCGAACGAGACCCAGAGGCTGTTGAGCAGATAATGGAGGAAGATCCGCCCGACCTCGGAACGGGGCGACAGCAGATCGGTGTAGTTGTCCAGGCTCGGCTCGCGCGGGATCCAGGAGGGTGGATATTGCAGGGCCGCGAACTGTCCCTTCAGCGAGGTCACCAGCATCCAGGCCATCGGCACCAGGGTGAACACCACCAGCCCGGCAAGGAAAACGATGCCGGTGATCCGCCAGCCGTCAAGGCGCCTCATCCGGCCCTCCGCGCATCACCGCGTGTCAAGGCGCGGACATAGAGCACGCCGATGGTCATCATCACCACGAACAGGATCACCGAATAGGACGAGGCCAGTCCGAAGCGGATTCGCCCGAACGCCAGCTGATAGATCTGCGTGATCCAGATCTCCGAGGCGCCCGCCGGCCCGCCGCCGGTCATGATCCAGGGGATGGTAAAACTGTTGAGATTGGTCACCAGCAGCAGCAGCACCGTCACCATCGAGACGTTGCGCAGATGCGGCAGAGTGATATGCCAGAAGCGATGCCAGGGGCCGGCACCATCCACCTGGGCGGCACGCAGCAATGCATCCGGCACGGTCTGCAGCCCGGCCAGCATCATGATCATGGCGAAGGGAAACTCCTTCCACACATTCACCACGATGAGGGCGGCCATCACCGTGTCGGTGTTGTCGAGGAAGTTGAGCTTGTGGTCGGCAAGCCCCAGCGCCATCGCCGCCGCCCCGATCACGCCGATATCGCTGTGATACAGCCAACGCCAGATATAGGACGCCGCCACCGCGCTGATCACATACGGCACAAGCAGAACCCCACGCAGCAGGCCACGGCCGATGAATTCGCGGTTCAGCGCGATCGCGGCGCCAAAGCCCAGCACGAAGGCGAAGAAGGTGGAGAACACCGTCCAGACCATCGTGTTGACGCTGGCCTCGCGTACGCTGTCCGCCCCCAGCACGCGGGCGTAATTGTCCAGCCCCACAAAAATCTTGTCGTCCAGCGACAGATTGGGCGGCGTGTTGAACAGCGACAGGTAGAGGGTAAAATACACCGGATAGCCAATCACCAGCAGCATCACCCCCAAAGCGGGGGCGATATACAGATAATCGGCCCAATGCCGGACGATGCGGCGGAACAGCGCCATCGCCGCGGCCCTAAAGGTCGGACAGCAGGTCCTTTAATTGCTTGGCCGCCAGATCGGCCGCGGCATCCACCGTCAGTTTCTGCGTCAACACGTTCTGCAGCATGTTCGGCACGATGATGTTCATCACCTCGGCCGATTGCGGCAGCACCGGGAAGGGGATGCCGTTGGGCAGCATTGAGGTGGTGACGTTGAGGAACTTGATGGTGTCCAGCCGCTCGCGCATCCATTTGCTGCGGAAGGCGCGGACATTGCCCGGGTTGGAATTGTTCCAGGCCATCTTGATGGACCATTCCGGCCCAGTCATGAACGCGATGAACGCCTTCACCGCCATCAGGTCCTGGCCGCCTTCGACCAGATCCGGCTTGAACACATGGGCGTTGGAGCCGCCAAACACCACAGCGCGGCGCTGCGGGCCTTTCGGGATCAGGCCGTAGCGCATATTGGCCACCACGGTATCGGCGATCTTGCGGTCCTCGCCGGTGGCCTTCTGCGCGCGGTCCAGCATGATCGCGTATTCGCTGGGATGGGCGATCATCATCGCCAGCTGGCCGGCGATGAACGGGTCCTCGTTTTCCGTGTTGGTGTTGGTCAGCGCCGAGACCGGCACTGACTTGTCGCGCACATACATGTTGTAGAAGGCCTGCAGCGCCGCCTTGGTGCCTGGGCTGTTGATGCCGATCTTCTGATAGGTCGGTGCCGCATCCGCCTCATCCAGCGCGCCGCCGCCATAGGCCCAGATCTGCGGCATGGCGCGAAACGGGGTGTTGCCGGCGTTGACGCGGGCGACGAGGCCATAGCCGTTCTTGCCGGTGCGGTCCTTGATCTGCTTTGAATAGGCTACGAGGTCGTCCCAGGTCGCTGGCGGGCTCTCAGGATCAAGACCCGCCTGGCGGAACAGATCGGCGTTCCAGATCAGCGCCATGGTCTCGTTGTTGGTCGGCACGCCATAGGTCTTGCCCTTCCAGGTGACGGATTTCATGGCGCCGGGCCAGAACTCCTCCACGCCGTAGCCGGCATCCTTTGGTCCAAACTCCATCAACTGGCCTTTGGCGGCGAACTCTGATCCCCACAGGATCGGCAGGCGCGCGACCATCGGGGCCGACTTGCCCAGCGCCGCGGTGCGCAGCTTGTCGAGCATCTGGTTGTAGTCGAGGTTCTGCGCGGTGACCTTGATGTTCGGATAGGTCGCGGCGAAGGCCTTCCAGAAGGCGACATCCATCGTCTTTTCGATTTCGGAGGACGCCTGGTTCGGCCCCCAATACCAATAGGTCAGACGGCCGCTGTAGTTCAGCGGCACCACACGGGCGCATTCGGCGGCGGTGTCGAATTCCTCGGTGCCGGCGATTTTGTTGATGTAGTCCGGTGTCCAGGTCGCGGCGTCCACCCCGGTCTTGCTGGCCTGGGCCAGCGCGGCGGTGGGTAGCCCCCCTGCGAGGGCGATGCCGGCGGCTGAGGCGAGAAGGCCACGACGATCCAGTCCGCGCGCGGTATCATTTGAAAAAGGCGGCATGAGTTGTCTCCCCTGCACTTTGTCTTTCCGCTGACGCTAATGCTGAAATTCGGCGGTGGGAAGGGGGTATTGAAAGGAAGGCCAGGGGCTTTGCCCCTGGCCGTTCTTCCTTTTACTCAAAAAAAGCATGATCCTCCTCGGCGAGGTAGGGCCTCGTCCGTTCCGGATTGAGCTCCACGCCCATGCCCGGCCGATCCCACACCTCGATGAGCCCACCTTGGACGATGGGATTGGGCAGGCCATCAACGATGTCATACCACCATTCCGGGCTGCCGCTCGGCAGTTCGAACGCGATATAGTTGCCAGGCAGCGTGGCGCCGACCTGGACGAGGGCAGCAAGCCCCAGCAGCCCATTGCCGGTACCGTGCGGCGCCATCATGATGCCGTGTAGATCGGCGTATTCGGCGATCCATTTCAGTTCGGCGATGCCGCCGACATCCGCCGGATCAGGGCCGACCACCCGCACCGCCTTCTTCTCGATGAGGTCCTTGAAGTTCTGCCGCAGATAGATCTGTTCGCCGGTGTGGATCGGCGTGGTGGTGGACACGGTGAGCTCGCGATACACATCGGCATTGACATACGGGATGTAGTCCCCGGTCAGCATATCCTCCAGCCAGAGCAGATTATGCTTTTCCACGGCGCGGGCGAAGCGGATGGCGTCCGTCAGCATCCAGCCGGGGCCGCAATCCAGGGCGAGGCTCGCCTTACCGTCCAGCGCCTCAACCATCGCGTCCACGCAGTCCAGCACATAGCCCATCGCAGGCAGGGTCATCTGTCCGCGATCATTCCAGCTATGGATCGGGCTGTTGTCGCTGATGCCGATGTGGAAATCCGGGAAGGCCTTCACCATGCCGCTGTGGAAGGCCACGCCCTGTTTCACCAAGGTGAACCCCTCCGGCAGCGCCAGCATGCGGCGCATCTCGGCGGCGTAATGCTCGGGGGTGTGGCCTTCGAGCGGTTTGCGCAGCGAACCGTTATAGACGCGCACATGGTCGCGCACCTTGCCGCCGAGCAGCTTGTAGACCGGAACACCCGCGGCCTTGCCGGCCAGGTCCCACAGCGCCATTTCAATCGCGCTGACGGCCGCACCCCAGGGCTTGAACGCGCCGCGGTTGCGAATGCGGATCATGCAGCGCTCGACATTGGTCGGGTCCATCCCCAGCAGCAGTTCGCGGTAATGCAGGATGAACGGCTTCAGATAGGGCTTGAACGTCTCCGCGCCGCCATAGCCGCTGATCCCCTGATCGGTGACGATCCGCACGACCGGATTCCGGCCGATCACGGCACATTTCACATCGATGATCTTCATTGGTGTTTGCCTCCCTGTCTGTTTTGGCCATCATCCGCTGGCTGCGCATCAGGGCAAGCACATTTCGTCGTCCTGACCGGTGCAAAACGTGACGCTTTCTGACACGCTGCGGGAGCACAGACCGACCCATGAAAATCGACGCGATCGAGACCCTGCGGCTTTTGGAGTTTGGGAACCTGCTATGGGTGCAGTTGCACACAGACACCGGGATCATTGGCCTCGGGGAAACATTCTTTGGCCCACAGGCGGTCGAGGCGCATATCCATGAAACGGTGGCGCCGCTTTTGCTGGGTCGCGATCCGCTGGAGATCGAACGGATCAGCCGCCAGCTTCAACGCGGATATCTGGGGTTCACCGGCACCGGCGTGGAAATGCGCGCGGCGTCGGCGGTTGACCTCGCGTTGTGGGACATCTTTGGGAAATCGACCGGCCTTCCGGTCTGGCAGCTTCTTGGCGGCCTGGCGCGGCCCTCAGTGCGGATCTACAACACCTGCGCCGGGTATAAATATATCCGCAGCAATGACGGTCAGCGCAGCGACAACTGGGGCTTGCCGCAGCAGGGCAATACCGGGCCCTACGAGGACCTCGACGCGTTTCTGCACCGTGCCGATGACCTGGCGCGCTCGCTGCTCGACCAGGGCATCACCGCGATGAAGATTTGGCCGTTCGATCCGCCGGCCGAGGCATCCGACGGACGGTTCATTTCCGATGACGACCTTCAGATCGCATTGGAGCCGTTCCGCAAGATTCGCGCGGCCGTCGGCGAGAAGATGGAAATCATGTGCGAGCTGCACTCGCTGTGGGACCCCGGCACGGCTGAGCGGATCATGACAGCCCTTGCGCCGTTGCGTCCCTACTGGATCGAAGACCCGATCAAGATGACCAGCGCACAGGACCTGGCACGCCTGCGCCAACGGACCCGTCTCCCGGTCTGCGGCAGCGAGACCCTGGCCACGCGCAATGCCTTCCGGGCGTTCCTGGAGGCTGACGCGCTCGATGTCGTGATGCTGGACCTCGCCTGGTGCGGAGGCTTGTCGGAAGCCAAGAAGATCGCAACCCTCGCCGAGAGCTGGAACAAGCCTGTCGCACCGCATGATTGCACCGGCCCCGTTGTTCTCACGGCGTCGTGTCATCTGTCGCTGAACGCGACCAATGGCCTTATTCAAGAGACTGTCCGGGCCTTCACCTCAGGGTGGTACACCGAAGTCGTTGACACGCTGCCGCAAATCGACCGGGGCCGTGTGTATCCCTCGCGCATCCCAGGGCTTGGCCTGGCGCTCAAGCCAGAGCGGTTCGCCATGCCCGACTGTCATCGCCGGCTCAGCGCTGCCTAGTCGTTGAACAGCGCCAGCATCAGCCGTGGATGGTATCACGCCTTGCCGCCAGCCCGCGCCGCGACCCCGAATGTGCGGATCGGTTCCCGGTCAACCGCAGCCACTCCTTCAGCTTGGGCGGCGGACGAACTGCACGATCACGGTTGAACGGAATGAAGGCCGCCAGGGGCAGATTTTAGCGGGTTGTCAGGGGCTGGCCGTACCTTCGTGACACAGCGCTCTCCGACTGCTCTTCGAGGCCATCAATCCGGCCTGGGGCAAAGCTCCGGACATTTTCAAGATTGATCCGCGTCGCATCCTCCCAGCGCCTGACAGGGCCGGTGCCCAGCGCGTCCTTGCCTTCACTCAAGCATTTTCTCGACGCAGGGCTGCTGCGCGCCTATCTTGAGCGCTTGCATGTCGCAGCCCGCTGCGCGAGCATGCTGCAATGCAGCAATTTGTCGGCAAGCCGGACCGTCCGGCGTGTCGGGCAGGGAAGGATCGATCGTGGCCAGTGAGAAGTCGCAGAACGTTCAGGAAGTGTTTCTGAACCACTTGCGCAAAAACAAGACCGCCGTGACCGTGTTTCTGGTCAATGGCGTCAAGCTCCAGGGCATCATCACCTGGTTTGACAATTTCTCCGTCCTGCTTCGGCGGGACGGGCATACGCAGCTCATCTACAAGCATGCGATCAGCACGGTGATGCCGGGCGCGCCGATCCAGCTTTACGATGGGCCGCGGGGCGACGGAGAGGGCGTGCCGCAGGCCGCGCAACCGATGTCCGGGCCGGCGATCAGCCCGACGACACTGACGATTCCGCGTCGGGAGCCCAGCTCTGAGTGATCCCCGGGCGGCCGGTCCGGCGCCGACCCGCGCTGCCGTCATCCTGCCCTGGGAGCGACCGGAACGGGCCGATGCAGCGCGGGCCGGCGAGGCCCGGCTGGCCGAGGCGGTCGGGCTTGCCGCCGCCATCGGCCTTGTGGTGGTGCATGAGGCGATTCTGCCGCTGCGCACCCGGAAATCCGCTACCCTGCTGGGCAGCGGCCAGATTGCTGCGCAAGGCGAGGCGATCACCGAGCATCAGGTCACCGTCGCCATCGTCGACAGTCAGCTTTCACCCGTGCAGCAGCGCAATCTGGAGAAGGAGTGGGGCTGCAAGGTGATCGACCGCACCGGCCTTATCCTGGACATTTTCGGCGAGCGCGCCACGACCCGTGAAGGTTCGCTGCAGGTGGAGCTGGCGCATCTGGAGTATCAGCGCTCGCGCCTGGTGCGGTCCTGGACCCATCTTGAGCGCCAGCGCGGCGGATTCGGCTTCCTCGGCGGCCCGGGTGAGACGCAGATCGAGGCGGATCGGCGGTTGATCGGCGATCGCATCGTGCGGCTGAAGCGGGAGCTGGAGCAGGTGCGGCGCACCCGCGGCCTGCATCGCGATGCCCGCAAGCGCACGCCGTTCCCCACGGTGGCGCTGGTTGGTTACACCAATGCCGGCAAATCCACCCTTTTCAACGCCATGACCGGTGCGGCGGTGATGGCGCGTGATCAGTTGTTCGCGACGCTTGATCCGACGATGCGGGCTCTGGTGCTGCCGTCAGGGCGGCGCGCCATCCTGTCGGACACCGTGGGCTTCATCTCCGAACTGCCGACCGAGCTGGTCGCGGCGTTCCGCGCCACGTTGGAGGAGGTGTCCGAGGCGGACATCATCCTGCATGTGCGCGATGCGGCGCATCCGGACAGCATGGCCCAGCGCGCCGATGTCGAGCAGGTGCTGCGCGGCCTGGTGAGCGATGGCACGCTGGATGAGGCGTGGGAGAGCCGCACCATCGAGGTGCTCAACAAGGCCGATCTGCTTGGGGGCATCGAGGCGGTGCCGCTGCGGGCGCGGGACAGCAACAGCATCATCGCCGTCTCCGCCCTCACCGGCGAGGGGCTGGACCGGTTGGCGCTCGCCATTGATCAGCGTTTGGCCGCCGCCATGGAGGAGGTCAGCTATGCGCTGGCGCCGGAGGATGGCGCGCGCATCGCCTGGCTGTATCAGCATGGCGAGGTGACCCGGCGCGAGGACGGCGAGGACACAATTCATCTCAATGTCCGGCTGTTGCCGGCTGATCGCGCGAGGTTTGAGCATCGATGACCCTCTTCACCCAGGCCGATCTGCGCGCGCTGGCCGAAATTCTGGCCGAGGCGGCGCGGGCAGAGATCATGCCGCGTTTCCGCCGTCTCGCCGAGGGAGACATCCGCGCCAAGGCCGGCCCGCTTGATCTGGTGACGGAGGCAGACGAGGCGGCTGAGCGGCGTATCACCGCTGATCTGCATCGCCGCTTCCCAGGCTGTGCCGTGGTGGGAGAAGAGGCGGTGGCGGCCGATCCGAGGGTGATGACGCGTCTGGTGGGGGAGGGGCTGACCTTCGTGGTCGATCCGGTGGACGGCACCAGTAATTTCGCCTGGGGTCTGCCGTTGTTCGCCTCCATGGCCGCCGCGGTGATCGGCGGCGAGGTGGTGGCCGCCGTGATCCATGACCCGGTGGGGCGGGATCATGCGGTGGCGCTGCGTGGCGAGGGCGCATCCATGTGGCAGGAAGATGGCAGCGCTGTTGATATGCGGGTCGCAAAGCAAGTTCCTGTTAACCAAATGTCGGGTGGTGCCTCGTGGCGCTATCTGCCGAAGGAGCTGGGGCAGAGGGTTGCGTCCAACCTGCCGCGCGTGGCGGCAAGTTTCGCGTATCGCTGTGCCGGCCATGAATATCGGCTGATCGCCGCGGGTCATTGTCATTACCTGCTCTACGGGCGGCTGCTGCCCTGGGATCACGCACCAGGCTGGCTGCTGCACCGCGAGGCGGGCGGCTATTCTGCGCGTTTCGATGGTTCGGACTATCAGGTGCGGGAGAGCGAAGGCGGTCTGATCTGTGCGCCGGATGAAACCAGCTACAGGTTGCTGCGAAAAGCGCTTCTGGACGTGTAACGGCGCCGTGTCTCGGTTGTCTTATCCTCAGGCAACGAGAATGCGCCCAGACAACTGACCGGAAAAGGCACCGGTCGTTTGGTGGGGCTGAACCTGCAGCGATGCGTGCAGACATTGTCGTGCTGCTCGATGTTAATCTTTGGGAGTCATGCTCATGTCGCACATCAAGTTCACCGTCGCCGCTGCCCTGGCGCTGGCCCTGTCCGGCCCCGCTTTTG
>Ga0114959_10003908_pt1 | contig 11570 bp, 10 predicted proteins | sample C_130625_EF_Meta_FD_87317 | JGI IMG/M metagenome (GOLD analysis project Ga0114959, IMG submission 87317) | Freshwater microbial communities from Lake Croche, Canada to study carbon cycling - C_130625_EF_MetaG | ecosystem: Environmental > Aquatic > Freshwater > Lake | place: Lake Croche, Canada...
AACCTCCAGTTGTACCAACCTGGTAAAACCTGAGTTATTTTTAGATATAATAGCGATGGCTGCAAAGGATGCTAAGAGAAAAATTCGTCAGGTAGTTTTCAATAGCCAATCTGCGGATCATCCTGTAATCAGAGATCAAGAAAATACACATTACCTTAAGTTTTTGATTGTGCAAGTATTGTGATTGTCAATCTAAAAAAATGTACAAAGTAAATTTGAAAAGCAAAAGCTGGAGGTCTGTTAGAAGGATGAGATTATTTTACTACTTGAAATTTTCCAGATTCAATTATTTTTCCCTTTTTATCACGTAGTTGAAAAATATAAATTCCTCGATAAAAAGTATTCAGTGAAAGATTGATTATTTGCGAACCAGGCACTAGCTCCTCCATTTTCTTTCCCATGAAATTAAATAGTATCAACGTGTAAGATTGATCGTATGCTCGTTGAAGTTCAAAATTAATATAAGACGAAGCAGGATTGGGGAAAAACTTTATCAATTTTGCAGATTCATCTGCTGAATTAACAGATTTATTTTGGGCATGAGTGGATATACTTGTGCCAATAAGCAAAATTAATATGATGAATGAATGTTTCAGAATGGTAAAAGTAATCAATTCTTTGAAAAAAACAATCGGCAGGATACCAAATTAGGGTCCTGCCGATTGATTGCAACTTTAAATTCGATGAAATAAGGTGACTAAATACTTTGTAAAGTGCTCTGGATAGCAGTAAAATCAGGCAAATCACCTGGAGTAGCACAAACCTCCGTATATTTTACAATTCCTTCTTTGTCAATTACAAATGCGGCTCTTTTACTTACTCCTTGCATTTCAAATGCCGGGAATGTGTCATATAGCACTTCGTATGCCTTAGCAGCGTCCTTGTTAAAATCACTTAACAAAGAAAAATTAAGGTTTTGCTCTTGCTTGAACTTGTCTAAAACAAACAAAGAATCTACTGAAATTCCTAAAACTTGTGCATTCGTGTCATTGTAAGATGCAATATTGTCCCTAACACTGCACAACTCTTTGGTACATACTCCGGTGAAGGCTAGTGGAAAAAATAGAATTACCAGGTTTTTACCTTTTAATTCACTAAGAGTTACTTTGTTTTTATCACTGTCAAATAATGAAAAATCTGGGGCTGCTTGCCCAATCGCTATTGCCATAATTTAATTTTTAATGATGAGTATTAGATGGTTGATTTTGAATGCAAAGTTAGGGGTTACACAATATTTTTTCTGCAAGTTTATTTTATTATTCAATTAATTTTTCTTTTAACTTTTCAAGTAAATCGTACTAAATTTTTTAATTGCGAAAAGTATATTTTTTTCTCAAAGTAGGTATTAATTAATTGTTACCAATGGCTATTTATTGTTTAATCTGAATCAAAACTTACTTGGATTGATTTACTTTTTCATTGTGAAGGATGCTATTGTATATTTTGTGAATACTATCCAATTTGGTTATATAGATGCTTCTTCCGTGGGTACCTACCACCAACTCGTTTTCTCTTTGTTGAATTACAAGGTCATGAATAGGTACTCTTGGTAAATTGTTGTCCAGGTTCATAAAACTTTTGCCTAAATCGAAGGAACTGTAAAGGCCATTATCACTCCCAACATAAAGTATATTTTCTAATAAAGGATCTTCTTTTACAACGTTAAGTGGTTCTAATGGTAAATCAGTTCCTAACTGTTTCCAGGTAGTACCGTAATCTTCACTCATGTATAACCAAGCGGAGAAATTATCGTATCGGTATCCATTTAAGGTTACGAATACTCTTCCTTCTTTATGATTGGATGCAGCCAATTTGCTGACCCATAAATTTTCTGGAAGCCCCTTGTTTACCAAGGTCCAATTATAACCGCCATCTTTACTAACTTGAATATTTCCATCATCAGTACCAACATATAGTAACCCAAACTTTAATGGAGATTCGCAAATGGAGGTGATTGTTCCGTAGGGTACTTTTCCCGTTTTTTTGCCTTTTGTTAAATCATCACTTAAGGTTTCTAAATTTTCTGCTTTGTTTAGGCTGCGATGAAGTTTATTGGAACCGTAGTAAAATATATCTTGGTTGTGTTTACTAAGTAGAATAGGAGTTTGCCAATTGTATCTTAATTTATTTTCTCCCAAATCATGCATAGGATGTATGGGAAAGTATTTTTCACTGTCTAAATTCTTTCGACTGTAGAAGCCAAATTGAAATCCGGAATAGATAGTTCTATTATCTCTTGTATCCACCTGTACTTGCATTCCATCACCCCCACCGATTGATTTCCATTCAAATTCTTCAGGTTCGGGTTCATTGTTTTTCTTCGCAAATGAAAAGCCTAAATTTTCTCCTTCTGTTAACGAGGAGCCTACCCAAGTTCCATTGTCTTGCAGTCCGCCATAAACATTATAGGGTTTGGCATTATCTGTGGTGATGCCGTAAAATTGTCCAGCAGGTACGCTGGTAACTTTAAACCATTTTTTTCCATTGTCGTAGGTGATATTGCATCCTCCGTCATTTCCTGCAATCCAATGGCTGTCCTTGTTTGGATTAATCCAGCAACTATGCCAATCACCGTGGGTATTGTCTTTATCAACTGCGGCAAAGGTCTTTCCTCCATCACTACTAACGATAATGCTTGTCCCAAAACTGATTACTTTATTTTCATCAGTAGGGGATACATATATTTTACCAAAGTAGTAACCATAGCTGCTGAATACTTTGATTGGCTTGGTATTCACTTTCTTCCAACTTTTACCAGCATTGTCACTTCTGTAAATTTCACAGCCTATAATTCCATTGTTTTGAAATCCGTCTTCCGCTACTAACCAATCATAAATAGAAGTAGGTTTAAGTTGGCCCGATTCAACAGAAGTTTTAATTTTTTTAGCGTTGTATTTTTTAGGAAATTCTTTGTCTAATAAAAAGCTATCTAGTTTGGTATTGTTGAGGGTTAAAAATTTTTCTTTCGAAATATTTTTGAAATCCTCGGTTGAATATTTAGTAGTATCGATTTTTTTAGTGCCCGTATCAGGCAGAATAGAATTATTATCTACCACAGCATAAAGAATCTGTGGATTTTTTTGAAATACAGCAATACCAATTCTACCTATGCTATCACCGGTAGGAAAGCCGCTTCCTTTCTCAGTCACCAGTTTCCATTGGTTACCGCCATCAGTTGATTTATAAATGCCGCTTGTTTTTCCGGTGGGTGAAAAATCCCAAGCTGTTCTGGTTCTATACCAGGTACAGGCGTATAATTCATCGGGGTTTTGTAAGTTAATGTCCATTTCCACTGCCCCTGTATTTTGGTCAATGGCTAGTGTTTGAATCCATGATTTTCCACCATTGGTTGTTTTGTAAATACCTCTCTCTTTATTGGGAGAATACAAATGACCAAGTACAGCTACCCAGGCAATATTTTCATTGCTAGGGTGTAAAATAATTTCACCAATATGGTGACTTTCTGGGAGCCCCAAGTACTGCCAATTTTTTCCATTGTCTACAGATTTAAATATGCCTGTTCCGCTGTAACTACTTCTGCTACTATTTACTTCTCCAGTTCCGATCCATATTATTCTGGATTGGTTAGTACTGTTTGGTTTCCAATTAACTGCAATATCTCCGATTGAGAAGGCGTCTTCTTGTTCGAAAATAGGGACGAAACTCAGTCCATTGTTGGTGGTATGCCATAGTCCACCACTCGCATAAGCTACATAAAATTCAGTTGGATCATTTGGGTTTACTTCAATATCGACTACCCTTCCGTTCATTTGGGTAGGACCTACATTTCTGAAATGAATATTTTTTAACAATGAGTTGCTGGCGTCTGTCTTTCTTTTTTGAAGACTGATAAGTCTATCCTTTGCGATCGTTGGCTTTATTTGAGCCATTGTTGTTAAAAAAAAGCTATTCAGTAATAGGATTGTAAAAGAAAAACTAAGTTTGTGGAGGTATTTCATTTAGTAAAATATTTTTATGGAAAATTCATTACTGAAATTACGTCAATTAATTTTAATTGGAATAGGGCTATTCTTTTTTTTATTGAGCGGAAAAGCCCAGTACAAAAATTACTCCTTATCTGCCAACGGCGATACAATAAATATTATTGATAAAAATGGTTTGAAGCAGGGCAGGTGGGTGACTACAGTGGGAGAAATTAGGGGCGAGCCTGGCTTTGATGAAGAGGGGCTTTATAAAGACAATGAAAAAACAGGACCTTGGCGAAAATATACGAGTACAGGTGATATTTTAGCGATTGAAAATTTTCGTTTGGGAGGTAAGGATGGTCGACAGGAATATTTTAATTTTCTTGGTATTTTACAAAGGCAGGAAGAGTGGAAGGGCTATAATCCTGATTTTCTTTTTGATACCATTGCTGTTTATGGCAACGAAAGCAATGAAATCTTATCATATAAAATTGTAAAGGCCTTGCCTTACAGTGTTAAAAATGGGGAATGGAAGTATTTTGATAGTGAAGGAAGAATACTCAAGACAGAAAAATATGATCGGGGAGCTTTAGTAATAGCACCTGATAAAAATACCGCTGTCAAGGAAAATCCTAAAGTAGAAACCCCCGAAAAAGAAAAAGTGAAGACAAAAGAAATATTGGATTACGAAAAAAAGTATAGTAAAAAGAAAAGGCAACAATTAGAGAGAGATGGTAAAACAGGCTTATAGAATTACCATTGAAAATATATAATAAAAAAAGGATGACAGACTAACTAGTCTGTCATCCTTTTTTTATTGATAGGTAATTTATTTTTTAATCTCTCTTTGCATTGGATTTACGCTTCCAGTTGCAGCGCCTCTTCCTAAACCTTGTCCAGACTTATATAGTTTGAACTTGCTAGGATTTATTAGGGTAGGCCAGCTATTGTTGCTTTCGTTGATATCTGCTGTTTCTCTCAATGGATCCAATTTGATGGAGACAGCTTCTTTGTCTTTCAAGAATGCTTTTGTCACATTGTTTTCATCTTTTCTCCAAATCTGAGCAGGTATTCTATCTATTTCTTTGGTCCCGTCTTTGTAGGTCCATTCGATAATGATAGGCATGATGAGCCCCCCTTTGTTACTAAAGCTCAATTCATACAAATTTTTATTGCCAGCAATTGACATTTTCTCTTCATTGGTAAGGTTTTGAACAGCGCTCACTGTCTGGGGTTTGGCAGGTGCAAGGGTAGTGTCAACCGCTACCAAATCCCTGTCATATCTCCAATAAAAATCTCTTAAGCTAGTATCGGCATCTGTTGCAAAAATTATATTTTTATCTTCTCTATTTCTAATTTTTGATATGTCCTCAAAAGAATTTAATAAAGGTTTTGGAAAAAATCTTGAAGTTATACCCATTGGTCTGCGGCGACCACCAGTAGGACTTCTTTGAGGAGTATTGTCAAGACTAAGATTAGCCCATTTTACACTGTCTAAGGAAATGTCACAAGGTTCGATTCCGTAAAACCATCCTCTCCAAAACCAATCTAAATCTTCTCCACTGGCATCTTCCATTGTTCTAAATAAATCAGCAGGGGTTGGATGTTTAAAAGCCCAACGTCTTGCATATTCTTTAAAGGCGTAATCAAATAGATTTCTTCCAATAATAGTTTCTCTTAAAATATTTAGACCCGTTGATGGTTTGGTATAAGCATTTGGTCCAAATTGAATAATGTTTTCACTATTGGTCATGATGGGTTCTAGCTGATCCTTCGGCAATTCCATGTAATCTATAATTTTGAATGCCGCACCTTTTGCTACAGGAAATTTATTGTCCCAAAGTTCTTCAGCCAGATACTCGCAAAATGAGTTAAGGCCTTCATCCATCCAAGTCCATTGTCTTTCATCACTATTGATGATCATAGGAAAGAAATTATGACCAACTTCGTGTATTACCACTCCGAGCATTCCATTTTTTGTACCCTCACTGTATGTGCCATCTTTTTCACATCTTCCATAATTAAAGCAAATCATCGGATACTCCATACCGTTGGAAGCTTCGATACTTTGTGCTACTGGATATGGATAAGGGATGGTGAATTTTGAATAAGTTTGGATGGTATGTGCTACTGCTTTTGTACTAAATTTTCTGTAAAGATTATAAGCCTCTTTTCCGTATGCGCTCATACACATTACTTTTTTACCTTCTACTTTTACAGGCATTGCATCCCAGATAAATTTACGGCTGCTTCCCCATGCAAAATCACGAACCATTTCCGCTTTGAATATCCATGTCTTTTTGGTAGTCAATTTTTGCTTTTCTCTTGCAGTAGCTTCAGCCAATGTTACAATCTCTGAAACCTCTTTGGCAGTTTGAGCTTTTTGCCAACGGGCAAATTGAGCAGCAGATAATACTTGTTGATAATTTTGTCCTTCTCCGGTAGCTAATACCACATGATCTGAAGGAACAGTGATTGCCACTTTAAAATTGCCAAAGGTTAGAGCAAATTCTCCACTTCCAGCAAATTGGTGATTTTGCCAGCCTTGGAAATCACTGTAAACACAAAGGCGCGGATACCATTGACTCATGGTGTATAAATCATTTCCATCTTCAGGAAAATACTCATAACCTCCACGACCATAAAATTTCATTCGATCAGTTATGAAATAATTCCATTCAATTTTTAAAATAAATTGCTGACCTGGTTTTAAGGTAGCAGGCAACTCAATACGCATCATCGTTTTGTTGATAGTATAAGTTAGCGGCTTTCCAGCAGCATCAGTAATCTTAGTGATATTATCACCATAGTCCTTATCGTTTTTTCCGCCGAATCGTTTGATATCCTCTTCTGATAAGCTTTTGGGCATCTCATCACTTATTGGGTAACCAGCGTTATTTTTAGAACTATGTTGGTTTTCATCCAGCTGTACCCAAAGGTAGGTGAGGGGATCTGGCGAATTATTGAAATAGGTAATGGTTTCTTTTCCAGTTAATTTACGATTGGGTTCATCTAGTTCACAAACAATATCATAGTCACAGCGTTGTTGCCAATATTGTGGGCCTGGCGCTCCACTCGCAGTCCTGTACTCATTGGGCGTAGGAAGAATTGTACCTAACTGCTCAAATTTATTACCATGATTACTACCTGGATTATTTTTAATATCCTGGGCGTTAACAAAAATTGTTAAGGTCAGTAAAATGAAAAAAGATATTATTTTTTTCATTGTTGTAAAATTTGTTTTTTTCATTGTTCAGTCTTTCTATTTAAGGTTGATTGTATATATTGGATTTAATTAAATTTTTTCTTTGTTGATTGTTAATCTAAAGAGGCCATCTTTGAGCTGCCATATTAGCTGCTATTAAAATTGCAAAAACTGATAATGCGCCAATCCACCATTTTCTGCTCAGCCCAATTTTGTTTACCCAAAAATAACAGGTCAGCAAGACTATGGATACTACTGAAATTTGACCAACCTCTAGACCGAAATTAAAACTTATTAATGGAATTACAATATCCTGGTTCTTAGCCAGCATAAATCTGATGGTATTGGCAAAACCCATTCCGTGAATGAGCCCAAACAATAGGGCAATCAGATAGTTGGTTTTGAAGGGGGATTCATTTAATTTTTGTGGTATTAAATTAAAGACAGCTGTAAACACAATCGTACAAGGGATTAGAAATTCCACCCATTTTTCACTGAATCTTATCAAGTCATAAACACTTAAAGCCAATGTAAGAGAATGACCAATAGTAAATGCAGTTACTAATAGAAGCACATTTTTCCAATTCACCACCGTATAAATAGCTGTTAATGCAACAATGAATAGGAGGTGATCTAATGCATCCCAACTAATTATATGGGTCCAGCCTGTTTTGAAGTAAAATACAAAATCATCCATTGGTTAATAGTTGCTTGATTGTTGCTATTTTTGTTTTCAAATATCCTTCATCGCAAGGTAAAAAGAAAAATATTTTTTAAATGGCAACTATACTATATAAATGGCTAATTGCTTTTGCATTATCTAATTTTGGAATAAATCACCATCCAATATTTGTGAGTGTAACTGAATTGGAACACAATGCAGCTGAAAAGACAGTAGAAATAAGTTGTAAACTCTTTGTGGATGATTTTGAAAAGACATTGCGAAAAAAATACAATACAAAGGTTGACCTGCTAGATGCTAAGCTAAAAATTGAAATGAATCGAATAGTGAATGATTATATTCAAAAGCACTTTTCTGTATCAATTGGTGGTAAAAAAGTCAACTTGCAATTTTTAGGTTTTGAAATTCAAGAAGAGGGAGTCATTAGTTTTTTTGAAGTAAAAAATATTGCTAAGGTTGAAAACATTGAATTAGTAAATAGTTTACTTTATGAATTCAACGCCCAGCAAATGGGCATTATTCATATCATGGTTAATGGAATTCGTAAAAGTAGTCGACTCGATAACCCGAATGAAAAAGTTAGTTTTTCATTTTAGTGCGTACACTAAAGAAATGAAATAGCGAGAAATTTAGATTTATAAAGTTAAAATGATTTGTTGTTGACTACCGCCAAGGCTTAATTAATCTTCTAAACTTTCTTTTAATTCGTCTGATATTTTTACAATCAATTTGTCGATTCGTTGTCCGTCCATATCTACAATTTCGAATTCAAATCCACGCCATTCAAAGGTTTCTCCTGTAATCGGAATTCGCTCTAGTTCATGTAAAACAAAACCAGCGATGGTATCAAATTCATGTTCACCTTCGTTCATCCATTCAGTTTTTTCAAAGCGACTTAGAAAGTCATAGAATGTAATTTGGGCATCTACTAAATAGCTGCCATCATTGCGTTTCACTATTTCGTATTCTTCTTGACCAGTTTGAGGTACATCCCCCACAATGGCTTCCAATATATCATTGAGTGTTAGCATTCCTTCTAGGGTGCCATATTCATTAACGATAAAGCAGCTGTGAATTTTTGTTTGTTTTATTTTTTCGAGTACTTGATAAGGGCTATTGTTTTCGGGAACAAATAAAGCAGGTTTAGCAAGATCTTTTAAAACAGTCGAAGGGGGTGCTTTCAATAAATCTTTTATATAGATCATGCCTTTGATATCGTCGACTGTTTTGTCGCACACTGGATAAGTGGAATAGTTGATTTGATCATGTTGTTCAGTAATTGTTTTGACAGTATCAAGCATGTCGAACCAAACAATTTCAGTTCGATGGGTCATGAGAGAGGTAATGTTTCTATCTCCTAAATGAAAGACTCTTTCGATAATGTCTTTTTCCTCCTCCTCGATGGTGCCATGTTCACTACCTTCCGTAATCATGGCTTTAATTTCTTCTTCTGTAATTGCATTGTCTGCGGAAGCTTTGATATTGAAAATTTTGAAAATAATTTTTGTAATATTATTTAGTAACCAAACAATGGGATAAGCGAATGAGGATAAAAAATTCATTGGTCCAGCTACTACGCGCGCAATTTTTTCTGCCCTAATTAATCCAAATCTTTTAGGAACTAATTCTCCCAAAATAATAGATAAAAAGGTAACTATAATTACAATTAAAACGGTGGATAAGGATTCGGCAAAGGGTTTAAAAAATTCTATTTTTTCAAGAAAAGGTTTCAAATCAGCGCTGAACTTTTCCCCAGAGTAAACACCCGTTAAGATGGATATTAGCGTAATGCCTATTTGTGCAGTCGATAAAAATTTATCAGGATTTTCGGTTAGGTGTAAAGCTGCTTTGGCTTTAAGGTCACCTTTGTTACTCATGCTTTCCAGTCTGCCTTTTCTAGCACTGACCAATGCAATTTCACTCATTACAAACAGTCCATTTACTAATATCAATGCCAATAAAATAAATATTTCTGTCATGATTCGTTTTACTTCAACCGCCGCTTTGTATAACGGTTGTTGTTACAAATATCTATATTCTATATTAAATCGCTGTTTTTTTAAAGAGTATTTATTTGATAATTGTATAATATTATAATTTTCAGCCTTTTTTTTGAATTATTTAGTCAATAAAGTTTTCATAATTCAAGCGTAATTTAAATAGATTTTATATTGTTTGAATCTTTATTATTCAGGCTGAATTTTAGCAGCCAACAAGAAAAGTAAGCAACTAGGCAGCCTAGAATAGCTCCACCTATTATATCCATTGGATAATGAACACCTACATATACTTGAGCATAACTGATAAAAAATGCCCATAGGAAAAATGGCCACAATTTATGGGCGAAGTAGGGTTTTAAAGACTGATATAAAAAAAAGGCTATCCCGAAATGGTTGGCAGCATGTGAGGAGGTAAAGCTTCCGTTCCTTGGTGCATAATTTAAAAGGAGCCTTACCATTCCGTCCATTTCAGGATCTGAACAGGGGCGTAGCCGATTAAAAAAAGGTTTGAAAACGTGGCTGCTAATACTATCCGTAAGGGAAACTGTTAGTATCAAGAAAACAATGATCCATACACCCTGCTTTTTAAAATTAATAAGCAGAAATAAAAAGATAAATAAATACAATGGAATCCATACCATTGGATTTCTTAGCCAAGGTAATATCCAATCCAAAAACGAATTGGTAAATTGGCCATTAATCAAATGAAATAAGTACTTATCAAGCTTTATTAGTGTTTGCATTTGAATAAATTAAGATGGCTAGTTATTTAAAAGTGAAGTAAGCATTAGCAGAAAAGTTCCATATGAAAACCAAAAGAATTGCGAGAAATTTGGCAAAATAAAAATCCATTTCTTTTTTCTTGTGAAAAAAATAAATAAATGAACTGTTGAGTGCCAATCCAATGAGGCTGATCATAAGGAATTTAGTAAACTCAGTCATCCATAATTGATTTATACTTTCAAATGTCCAATGTCTATTGATCCAGTAGTTGCAGACTACGGCTAGTAAAAAACCACAGCAATTGGCTAGGTATTTATTCCATTTAAACTGCTCCTTTACAATCCAGGTAATACCGAAATCTATCCCCATGCCTAGTAAACCAGTGAGCCCAAATTTTATTAATTTATAAATCAATGAATACATCATTAATTGTATGTTTTTACTATTCTATTTAATCTTAGCAATCGCAAATGTATCCAATGTTTTGCTTCGAGAAAGGTGGTTGAGAAATTGTATATTTAATTGGCTCACCCTGAAATGGGGGAATGTTTTTAAAATCGATAATTGGAGGCTATCCTTTGTTAATGCTCTTAGATCTCTCATGCTTGCAAAATAGATGTTTGAATTTTTCGTAGCAGAATCAAAGGCAACTAGAGGATTGTTGTTGTAAATAACTTTTCCTTTATAATAAAAATGAAAGGAGGAGGAGTTTGATTTGTTAATGGTGATGGGTTGGCTAATATGATTTAAGTTGAGCCATTTTGCGGCCATCATTCCCGATTGGTATTGAAGCAAGGAAGGATAGAAAAGGCAATTCAGAAATAATGAAAGTATGAAAGCGAATCCAATATTTTTTATCGTGATGGTGGTAAGCAAATTTTCTGATTTGTAATAAAATATACAAGTCACGGCAATGGCAATTACAATTAAAAACCAACTGATTGAATCAAATTGGTAGGTAACAATGATCCAGCCAATCAATACAAGAAGCAGTAGTATCAAAAAGGTTTGGAAGAAATTTATTTTTTGCAGCG
>Ga0114959_10003910_pt1 | contig 11567 bp, 9 predicted proteins | sample C_130625_EF_Meta_FD_87317 | JGI IMG/M metagenome (GOLD analysis project Ga0114959, IMG submission 87317) | Freshwater microbial communities from Lake Croche, Canada to study carbon cycling - C_130625_EF_MetaG | ecosystem: Environmental > Aquatic > Freshwater > Lake | place: Lake Croche, Canada...
CCATTAGCCTTATCAATTGCAGCAATAAATGTTTCCCAGCCAGACTTTGCTTGACTAGCAAGCAAGATATCTTCGAGCTGCGTAATGAGGTCAACACAAACCTGGGAGCTCTTTTGCAGGCTGCGCGCTAAATCAAAATAAGGGTTTTGCAAAAACTCGAGTAAGACGTTCGCACTAGGACCTTCCTTAGGCGCACGGATCAACTCCAGCAAACTATCAAATGCTGCTGCCGCTCTTGTAGTTGATAACTTCCAACCCGTTTCATCACGGATACGAAGAGAATTCCCAAGGCGGCTTAGAAGTGCACGTGCACGGCGTGCTGCCAAACGATCTTGCGCTACTAGCGCAATATTTTTCTTCTTATCGACTAAATGCGACTCGATTGATTTTGCCGCTACCCATGCCAACTCCTCAAAACGTCTTGCTGCTAGCAAGCGCCAGCCTTCATCACGACTTGAGTTGATATTGCGCTCAACCTGCTGCTCTTCTGATGTATCTGCAATAACGATTTCGCCCTCGGCGTCTTGCCCGCAAAGCGCCTCTGGCCATAAAGCAACGGTTTGCCAATCAAGACTGACGCGTACTACTGTCGCATATTGAGCGTACTCACGTAGGTAGCTATCGATTAACTCCTGATCTACAGGCTTTGGGTCTGCAGTTTGCACCCAGATAAATGGGCGTGCTGTGCCTGGACTATTTTTTGCATTTTCTTTTGCTGCTTGCAGGTGAGTAGCCATGGCCAAATGCTTACGAATAATAGGATCGCCAATGCTGGTGAGGTAGCGCCAGAATGTTAAGAGGACCGCAGACTCTTCATCTACGATATTACGCGAGAGACCTACGTAAGCTTTTGCAACTGCCTGATCTAGTACAAGCTCCACTTTTTTAAGCCAAGCTTGAGCATCTAGCGAGTGCGCCTCTAATAAGGTATTGAGCTCGTCTTGCAACTGGGGAACCACTAATTCAGACAAGGCATCACATGCATCAATAACTGCTTGAGCCAATCCCCACGCACCCGAATCGCTCTCTGCTTTAAACCAAGCTTTGAGCTTGGGATGTTTGCGCAGATTGATATAGACCGATAACCATCTTTCTAGATCGGTTTGTTTTTTCGGAAACTTCCATGCACCTGGCGCTGCTTCTAACCAATCAGCAAAACTAATGACTTGCGGCAAGAAGGCAATCTTGCTAGGCAGCTCTTTTGGTCGGTGTTGTTCTAAGGCTGCTCTTACCCCAATGAGTGGACCAGCAGTACTCAGCAGCACCAAAGGGCGTTGATTGGTTTGCACTGCACAATCCCAAATACCTTTAGCCAGCTCGGTCAGCGCTTGGCTATTGGGCGTAATGCTCCAATCAAGCGGATGCTTTTGCTTTGCAATAGTGGGGAAAGGCTGAGGCATTAATGGAGTAATTTATCTATTTTGAGCAGAACGTTCTGCTTATTGCTAATATAAGCGTTGTAACGCCATAATTAAATAACTCGCTAAATAAGTCTAAATAAGGAATTTTCATGAGTGCCGGCATTAAACATGTAACTGACGCTTCTTTCGAACAAGACGTCCTCAAGTCCGATAAACCTGTTCTGCTCGACTTCTGGGCTGAATGGTGTGGTCCTTGCAAAATGATCGGGCCAATCCTAGAAGAACTCGCTGGCGAATATGGCGAAAAATTACAGATCGCAAAAATGAATGTGGATGAGAACCAAGGTGTTCCAGCCCAATTCAACATTCGCGGTATTCCGACCTTGATCCTATTTAAAAATGGCACTGTAGCTGCTCAAAAAGTAGGCGCTTTGGCCAAATCTCAGCTGTCTGCCTTTATTGATAGTCATCTGTAAATAGTCTCAAACCATAGGTTCACACCCTGAGCCTGTGGTTTTTACATGCATCAAGTACTTGTAAGGCCCGTTTTTTAGTGTAGTATTACATCTAAGAGTAGTTCAGCGCTTTCACAACAGCGTTCATTTCCAGCAATTTATCCCCTCCCCTTTCTTAAGCAAATCCCCAAAATTCTGTTTTTCCACATCTGCGTGATCTAAATCAGCGCGGCTATATCCCAAAACAAATTTCCCTTATTCATTTTTATCTTTATCAACACCTGAGAACCACATGCAATTAACTGAACTTAAAGTCCTCCACGTATCCGCCCTGCTTGAAATGGCAGCCAGCCTGGAGATTGAAAACACCCAACGGATGCGCAAACAAGAATTGATGTTCGCCATTCTCAAAAAACGTGCGAAGGCTGGTGAAACAGTATTTGGTGACGGTACTTTGGAAGTTTTACCCGACGGCTTTGGGTTCTTGCGTTCCCCTGAAGCCTCTTATATGGCTTCTCCCGACGACATTTATATCTCCCCCGCACAGATTCGCCGCTTTAACTTACACACTGGCGACAGCGTTGAAGGCGAAGTACGCACCCCTAAAGATGGTGAGCGTTACTTTGCGTTAGTAAAAGTAGACAAGATCAACGGTTTGGCTCCAGAAGCCCTCAAAAACCGCATCATGTTTGAAAACTTAACGCCATTGCATCCAAACCGTGTGATTAGCCTAGAGCGAGATATCAAGGCCGAAGAAAATTTGACTGGCCGCATTATCGATATGATCTCCCCGATTGGTTACGGCCAACGTGGTCTGATCGTGGCATCACCGAAGTCTGGTAAGACTGTAATGATGCAGCACATTGCACACGCAATTGCAGCCAATAATCCTGAAGCCATTTTGATCGTCTTGCTCGTTGATGAGCGCCCTGAAGAAGTTACTGAAATGCAACGCTCCGTTCGCGGTGAAGTTGTGGCCTCCACTTTTGATGAGCCAGCAGTGCGTCACGTTCAAGTTGCTGAGATGGTGATTGAAAAAGCGAAACGTTTAGTAGAAATGGGTAAAGATGTAATCATCTTGCTTGACTCGATTACCCGTCTTGCTCGCGCCTACAACACGGTTGTTCCCTCATCAGGCAAAGTACTCTCTGGCGGTGTGGATGCAAACGCTTTGCAACGTCCAAAACGTTTCTTTGGTGCTGCTCGTAATATTGAAGAAGGCGGCTCATTAACCATCATTGCTACTGCCTTGATTGAAACGGGTAGTCGTATGGATGACCTTATTTACGAGGAATTCAAGGGAACTGGCAATATGGAGGTTCACCTAGAGCGTCGCTTGGCTGAGCGTCGCGTTTACCCATCAATCAACCTTAACAAGTCTGGCACTCGTCGTGAGGAGCTTCTGGTTAAAGCTGAGAACCTCCAGAAGATCTGGGTATTGCGCAAATTGCTGGCTGATATGGACGATATTGAAGCAATGAACTTCATCGTAGATAAGCTCAAATCGACTAAAAATAACGGTGAATTCTTCGATCTAATGCGTCGCGGAGGCTAATTTAGGCGTCCCGGGGGCCATTTAGCCCCTTTTAGACCCCAAAAGTGAGCTTTGTTGTTGATTTCATGGCATAATTTCGCCTTTACTGCTTTTAACTTGGGAAAGTATTTAGGTTGTTTTAACTTAAACGGCTACCCGCTAATAGGACTCAAAATGAAACCTGGCATTCACCCCGAATATCGTGAAATCGTCTTTGTAGACGTTTCAAACAACTTCAGCTTTAAGACTCGCTCCACCATGTCCACTAAAGAGAAAATCAAGTGGGAAGATGGCAATGAATATCCATTGGCAAAGATCGAGACTTCATCTGAGTCACACCCTTTCTACACTGGCACCCAAAAAATCATGGATACCGCCGGTCGTGTTGAGAAATTCCGTCAGAAATTCGGTACTAAGGCTGTTGCTAAAGCTACTGGTGATGGCGCTGCTAAAACAGCTGAGAAAAAAGCTGCTGCTGCAGAAGCTAAAGCTGCTGAAAAGCCAGCTAAGAAGAAGGCTTAAATCACTTCAATTCGCAGGGTATTTGAAATACCTGCTCTGCGAGATAATCAAGGCAGCGTTTGCTGCCTTTTTTATTGCTTGCTTTTACTTAAATAGAGCTCATGGTCAAACTTACTGCCGCCGCTACTAAATCGATTCCGCGCATTATTATTTTTGCGCTGACTTTGGTTTATGGTTTTGTGGGCCTGTTCTTTCGTGATCCCTGGAAGAATGAAGATGCCATCGGCTTTGGCGGTATGTGGACCTTATTTCGTGGCAATTCAATCGACTGGATAGTTCCGCACTTAGCTGGTCGCGATGTTTCGCTGGGCGCACCGCTGCCCTACTGGATTGGCGCCACCTTTATTGATTTGTTTGGCTGGCTCATTGGCGCCGCTAATGCAGCTCGCCTTTACTCTGCCGTTTGCTTTTTCTCTGCTGCCTTAGCGATTTGGTATGCCACCTATCTCTTAGGTCGCCGTCGTGAAGTCCAGCCAATGGCACTTGCTGTTGGTGGGCAGCCTGATTTAAAGAGTTACGGCATGACCTTGGCAGACGGTGCACTCCTCATCTTCCTGGCTTGCGTTGGTTTAGCTCAACGCGCCCACGAAACCACGCCGATGATGGCGCAACTCATGGGCATCAGCATCGTACTCTACGGCACAGTACGCGGTCTCGATAAACCATGGCAAGGCGGTCTCTGGACTGGTCTTGGGATTGCCATTGTTGCGCTCTCTAGCAATCTCACCCTAAGCTTAATCATTGTTAGTTCAACTATCATCGCCGTTTTAGCGAGCAATGCGAAGCTACGTTTTCGTTGGACGTTTACTAGTACTGTGCTGGGTCTTATTGGATTTGCGATTTGGCCCATGATTTGGTACCTGGCAGATCTTCCGGTTTATTGGCGTCACATTGCCGAAGAAGGCTGGCGGAATCTTCCGGAAATGAAAGCTACTCCCTCAATTGAATCATTGGGCTTCTTAAGCATTAACTTCTGGGCCTATGCATGGCCTGTTTGGCCACTAGCAATCATCTCACTTGTTCACTGGGGCAGAGCGAAGAAGGCTGGCGCATGGCGCGCTCCACATCTTTGCATTCCCCTTAGTTTATTTATTGGTAGCTTCATTTATGTCTTGTTTCGCTCAGAGGCGAATGAGCATGACTTGATGATTTTGATTCCAAGTCTTGCAATCATTGCCGCCTTTAGTCTGCCTGTTTTAAAACGCAGCCTGATTAGCTTTATTGATTGGTTCGCAATGTTCAGCTTCACCATCATTGCTATCGCCATTTGGATTATTTGGCTGGCAAAAGTGACCGGCTACCCAGAATCGACTGCCGCAAACCTGGCTAGACTTTTACCTGGCTTTACATTTCAATTTAATTGGTTTGCTTTTGTTATAGCGCTCATCATTACTGGTTTATGGCTTGCAGTTGTGCGCTGGAGAACCTCTCGGGCCCCTAAAGAAATCTGGCGCTGCCTTATCATCTCGGCATCTGGCACAACTTTGATGTGGGTTTTATTGATGACCCTATGGTTGCCAACCATTAACTATGCCAAAACCTATCGCCAGGTATCGGCTCGTTTAGCTCAGGTAGTTCCAGCTGGGGCTGGCTGCATTAACACCAGCAATATTGGTGATTCCCAGCTTGCCTCTTTTAGCTACTTCACTACACTTTCTCTACGCGATGACTCTGACTGCCCCTGGATGTTGACTCACAACCAATCCGAAGCTAAAGCTTATGCCAAATTGAATAATAAAAAACTGCATTTACTTTGGGAAGATCGTCGCGCTGCTGACCGCGATGAGCGCCTGCGTCTTTACGAAGTTATTCCGGAATAAATAGTGCTGCACTTCAAACTATCGCGCCTGCGCGAGGATATTCCCGCCTTACTCAAGCTTGCCGGCCCCTTACTCATTGGTCAATTGGCAGTCATTACCTTTGGCGTATTAGATACCGCCATGACAGCACGCTACTCTGCCGAGGACCTTGCCGCCCTGGCGATGGCCTCAGCAATATTCATCAGTATTTATGTTGGTCTCACCGGCGTGGTGTCTGCTCTTGCACCAATTGCTGGACAACTCTTTGGCGCTAAACGCTATTCCGAAATCGGCGAAGAGGTCAGACAAGCTACTTGGCTTGCACTTGGCCTGACTATTCTTGGCTGCTTGATTTTGACCAATGCAGATCATGTGCTCGAGATTTCTCACCTGAGCCCGGATATCGAAGACAAGGCAAAGTTGTATCTCAATATCCTGGCAATTGGATTACCTGCCAGCATGGTGATGCGCGTATTAATGGCCTTACACAATGCCGTCTCTCGCCCCGCCATCATTACTATCGCTCAACTCATTGGCCTAGGCCTCAAGCTACCTTTGAACCTACTCTTTATTTATGGCGGGTTTGGGATTGAAGGCATGGGCGGCCCAGGATGCGCAGTAGCTACTGTGATCATTAACTGGACTTGGATGCTCTTAACTCTAGGCTTTGTAATGTTTGATCGCTTCTATAAACCTTTTGCGATCTTTGCACGTTTCAGTCTGCCTGATTGGCATCGAATTTGGATATTGTTAAAACTTGGTGCGCCAATTGGCTTTAGCTACTTAATTGAGGTCACTTCATTTACCTTTATGTCACTCTTCATTGCGCGCTTAGGAACTACTGCGCTTGCGGGGCATCAAATTGTGGCCAACATGGGTACCGTAATTTATATGGTGCCACTCTCCCTTTCGATTGCAACCATGACATTGGTATCGCAATCAATTGGGGCTAACAAGCCAGAGCGCGCCGAAGAAATTGGTTGGTCCTCAGTGGTCTTTACAACCGCTACGTGCATCACGATTGGTATCGCAGTGTGGGTTTTCAGAATGCAGTTATTGGATTTATATGATCCGCCAGCAGAAGTGAGGGCCTTTTCGATTCCACTCTTTTTGTTTATTGCGTTCTACCAAGTCTTTGATGCCCTACAAATCACTGCGGCATTCATTTTGCGTGCCTATCGTATCGCCTTTTGGCCAATGCTCATCTACGCAGGATCATTGTGGGGCGTTGGCCTTGGTGGCGGCTACCTCATGGGCTTCAATGTTTTTGGCAATGTGCCCACCTTCTTACAAGGTGCTAATGGTTTCTGGGCTGGGAACAGCATCAGCCTTGGCTTGGCGGCGTGTCTTTTACTCTACCTCTTTAGAAAAACAGCGGAGCGCTATGAAAAAACGCATCCGCCGCTTGAGGTATAGCAGTCCGCCTACTTGCTGCTTAATTGCTACTTAATTGCTACTTACTTATAAACCTTAAGAGTAGAAGCATCATCGTCTAGACGGCGCTTGAGATTGCGCTCGTAACCAGCAGATCCTGGGTTATTGGTAATAAAGTTTTGTGCCGCTAAGTTTTTGCGAACATCTTCCGCCAAATCCAAAGAAGCCAACTTCATCAGTTTTGCCATGCTAGGCTTAAAGCTATTGTCTTTGCCATCAATGCGCACTTCTTTGCCATCACCGGAGGCAATAAATGAAGCAACGATCTGATTGGTTTGAGTGTCAACCACATTAAAGTCGACCACCACTTCTAAGATCACTTGTTGGGCGCTAGATTTAGTGCCCGGAATATCGTCTACGTTATCGGTTATTGATACTTCTGCCAACACACCATAGAGCACATAGTTGGCATCTGTAAAATCACCAGCCTTAATGCGTTTAACGATATCAAAGTACTCATCACCTTGATTGGGCATCGCTACTGTCGGCTTTGCCTGGACTACCTTGTAGCCAGATTGAATTAACAAGCCCCGTATGGGGTTTGCTAAGTAGCGCAACTCGCCATATTCCATCTTGCTCTCATAACCAGACTTCTTAGAAGTTTGGGTTTCAGAATCAGAGCTATTGCTCGATGTTTGAGGATCTGTAGGGGTCACTACTGCAGGAGGAGTAGTCCCTGAGGCATTTGACTTTGGATCTGCCAAGTTAGTGAACTTCACTGGAAATTGTGCAGAATTGGCTCCACCAGTTAAAGCAGAAGCATCAGCCTTATCTGCATCGACCTCAATTGTCTTAGGGGTGATGGTTGAAGTGACATTGTTATTAGTCTTATGACGAGTCTCTTCAATGAAGACTAAGTTCTTACCTTCTTTTTTAAAGTAAATATCTGTTACTGCAATTGACTTGGATTCCGCCTTTAGAACCTCAGCATCAATCACTGGATTTTTAGGCGGATCAGCCGGAACCCTTCCAACAATCGCCTGCTCTGGAACTGCTACAGGTGGCTTAGAGGCGCAGCCAGTCAATAAGACCAGCCCAAATCCCGCACAAACTAGAAACGATTTTTTAAGCAATTGCATTAATTGACATCCTTAGTTAGCGAGTTGCAGTCTTACGAATCTCTTTTTCATCAGCCCACTCAAGCAGACCTGATTCATTATTGATGAGATTTAAGTTAAAGACATAGTAAACATCCTTTACGTCTTTAGTATTTTTCACGATAGAAGCAATTGAGCCTTCAATACGGTACTGGGCGCCCTGCATATTGCCAGTTTTAGCAATGGCACTGTTCTTGTACAGGCCCGATTGATTCTGACGTTTTAACTCATCGGTTTGGTTTTGCATTTCGGTAATGCTCACTGCAAAACGTACCTGGCCACTCTTCATCAATTGCGTCCGGATCTTGTCGGTAATCACACGCGTATCTATGTATTCAGAGGTCTTGTTTTTCACGTCGGCCAAAGTCACGATCGGCGCATCCTTACTTCCAGAGATGGCTTTTGATTGAAGGAGCGATCTCGTCATGGCTTCAGCAATCATTTGCAGATCAGTTGAACCGTAATTGGCATTGACAGTCTCAACAGCCTTGGCATCGCCATAGCGCACTTGCGGTCCTGAGCAAGCTGTCAATAAAAGTACAGACATTGCAAATGCGGATAAGTAGATAGTTTTAGTGTGAATTTTCATAATCATTTTTTAATTAATAAGGTTTACTCTGAGGTTTACTTATATTGATTTAACTCGAATCGAAAGTCAGTGGCATCTGGTGTTGGCGCAATACCCATGATAACGGTCGACTGACCTTTAGCAATAGTTACCGGCTTCCAAGCCTCTTCATCGGTCACCGCCATGCCATTTTTTCCAATCCACTTGAAGCGGTAAGAAACTAAGTTGGATGTACTGTCATTCTGAATCGTGACCTGCGCTGTCAGTACACCATTGCGCATCAAACTGCGCATATCAGTAATCTGAATACTGTCTGTGTCACCCATACGCACCGTCATCTCCTTCATGGAAGGCGTTGAGCTGCAGGCAACCAATGCAATTGCTGCCAATAAGATCAATAGGTATTTTTTCATTCTGGGTCTTTCTTAATTAAAAAGCTGCTGAAGGCTGTTGAGAAGGCTGGGTGGCTCATAAGGCTTCAACCCTTCCATATTAACGCTTGCGGGACTAGGCGTGGGGCTTGTAGCTGGGGGTGCGGCTTGGGATACAGCCTCTACCGGCGCAGTTAACTCTTCTGGCTTTGTACCCCCAAACCCAAGTATTTTCTTTAATCCAGTAAAGCTACTCTCTTTAGGCTTGGCCTCTTCAATAGCAGGTGATGCAATTACCTGTGACTTAGGAGGAAGCGCTGCCGGATCATTGGAAATCAAGACCGTTGCTTTATTTCTGAACATACGAATGTAGACTACGTTGTAGCCACCCACTAGATTTACTGTTTGGCTTTGGATAACTCCGTTTGGTAGGGTAAATTTGAGAACGGTGGGCCCAATCGGCAAGCCCATTCTGGCCATATAGGTTTGAGCCGGCAAGGTTGACCAATGACGCACGTCCGTCACATTGATCGCTTGCAGGCCATAGCCAGTGATCATTCCTGCGATAGCACCAATAATGGCGGCGGTATTGTTTTGGTTGTTCTGGTTGTTTTGGTTATTTTGGTTATTTCTTCTGGCCGCTTGTTGCGCAGCTTGATCAGCTGCATATTGTGCTGCTAGTGACACAAGGGCTCTCGAGCTTGCCCTGAGAACATAGCCTGGCATCTCGTCCTTCAAATTCTTCCTTGCCATAGCATCAATATTGCTCACCAATTCTGGGTTAGCGATGCGATCACCAAGTTGCACGAAATAAGGCGTGAAACGATCGCTTGATTTTTCTATAACAGGGAAAGTGAGGGTTACTAATTTTGAATTCCCCCCAAAGGTAATCGACTGACTAATTTGATGGGGGCTAATTTTTGGGATATAGCCTGTATCAATCATGATGAGAGTATCTGCAAGACTTTTTTTACCTTGGTTGGCAATATTGGAATCTAGCTTTGCAATACTAGTCTTGAAAAAATTCACTGATGGGCGCAGTTCAATTGCCAGGCGATATCCTGGGGCCGCCAAGCTGGCCTCCCCTTGCGATTCATGAATAAAGCCAGATAAATAATACGCGGCAGGATTTTGATAGGAATTTTTTAGATTACGCGTTTCATCATCGTCCAGTAAATCAACGGGATAGCCATTGATATCTTGGATACGACTAGTGGCGCCTCTGGTGCTTTGATTATTTTGTTGCTCTTGCTCTACTTTAGAGACCGCAGCCACCTTACTTTGTATGAGCTCCTCAATCACCTTTTCTCGTTGAGCCATTTTTTTTGCTTCGACCATAGCATCATTCCAGCGACCTTGCGCCAGATGATTTAATGCAATGGTCTGACTTAAGAGGCTTACCTCATAGGGCTTCGGATCATAATTACCGCTAAATCCCTCTGACAGGATATAAGAACTCATATCGGTAAATGAGCGCTTGAGCTTATCCCTTGTCGTGACTTCCCATTGCTCCACCAATTGATCTGCTATTAATAAGTTTTGCGTACTATTTGGAATTTGACTAGCGCCCTGCAGTCTCTGAACCTCACCTAACTCCAGGTAATAGAGTGTATTTTTATCTTTAAAAACACTCTGAATGGTTGCTGCAGTGCTCTGCATATCACCATTCTTGAATAGATCCTTAGACTGGTTCATCTTGATTTGTTGATTCTGAGTTGCGCATCCCGCCAAAAGAAGAATGCCGAGAACAGAAATGATCAAGCCGAATTTAGAGAAATCTAATGCTGAAAATTTAAGCAATTTGGTCGATGAATAGGGTGTAATTTCTTAGGCTTCAATCAAATATACTGGGGTCGCAACGACTAAGCTGTTTCTTACCCATATAACGCGCTAAATAGACATAGGCTGACAGGAAAAGAGAATTTAGGGCTCTACTTTGGCGCCAGACTGCTGAATGACTTTACTCCACTTGCGAGACTCTGCTGCAATCAATTTAGAAAGCTCCTGTGGGCTGCCAGGGGATGGATCTAAACCGCCCGCCAAGAGCCTACTTTTCACATCTGGGTTGTAGAGCGCCCTCTTAGTCAATTGATTGAGCCGTCTTTGAATAGCGGTTGGCAAATTTGCTGGGGCCATTAAAGAAAACCAAGAAACAGCTTCAAAACCAGGCAACCCTTGCTCGGCTAATGTGGGAATTTCTGGGGCGGCATGAGAGCGCTTTAAGCTTGTCACTCCCAAGGCTTGCACTTCCCCTGCTTTAATCAAGGGCAATGAAGAGGATAAATTATCAAAGAGCATCGAAATCCGTCCGCTCACTAAATCTGGCAAGGACTGAGCACGGCCCTTGTAGGGAATATGTCGAATCTGAATCCCCGCCATTTCTTTAAAAAGCTCGCCATACATATGTAAAGATATGCCAACCACCG
>Ga0114959_10003911_pt1 | contig 11567 bp, 14 predicted proteins | sample C_130625_EF_Meta_FD_87317 | JGI IMG/M metagenome (GOLD analysis project Ga0114959, IMG submission 87317) | Freshwater microbial communities from Lake Croche, Canada to study carbon cycling - C_130625_EF_MetaG | ecosystem: Environmental > Aquatic > Freshwater > Lake | place: Lake Croche, Canada...
TATAACTCCTTACTATCTCTCCTGAATAATTTGATAATATAAAGTTATATAACTCATCTTCTTTTATAGAACGACTATCACCAATTGGGTTGCAAACTGTGCATAATGGTAAAATACTTCTCTTACGATTAGAATATTCCATAGATGACATTTTAAACTGATGATCTTTCCCTAAATCACAACTGAATAATGACAAGCCATTAAAATAAGAAATATATTCAGGTTCTTTGGTTATTCTATAATTTCTCAAAGTTTCTGATTTATTAGGATGATCAACACCCCATTTCTCTAAATTTGTTTTCTTGAACTTTTCTAATCTTTCTTTCTTATTTTCAACCCAGTTCTTCTTTATTGATGTTTTTATCTTATACGCAAACTCAGGTACCTGTGATGGATGATTAACTCCATATTTTTCGTTAAACTTCTCACTTATTCTTTTAGAATCCATAAATGGATTCTCATATCCAAACCTCTCTAAATTAGTCTTCTTAGCCTTATCTTTCAAATCTTCAGATTGTAAGGCATATTCAACGCCCCATCTATCAATCATTGTCTTTTTAAACTTTTCAGTATACTCTGGTGTTTGTGAGAAGTAATCAACACCCCATTTGTTTTTATTAAAAGATTTTATCTTTATATGTGAGCACTTATCACAAGTATAAATATTGTGTTCCTTACACGAATTTATATTTTTGTAATAAGCCTGATATTTTATATTTCTCTCAATCTTACATATATCACAACTAACATCAACCTTTACATTAGATGATTTTTGCAATTTATCTGGATCAGCTTTTATAATATCTTTTAATTTTATATCTTTATAAAACTTTATGAAATGATCTATATTTTTTTTAGATATTTTTATTTCTACATATTCATTTACTACCATAAAAACTTTTAACCTTTTTAATATATATTAAAATATAAACCCTCCCTAATAAGGCATATTAGAAAATAAACATTTTATTTTGATAACTCTAAAAAAACATCTATATTTGTAAAACAATTAATAAAAAACATAAAACATGGTAATAAAAAACATACATGAGAAATTAATGAACACTGTTCAGACAATGTTAATAGATACGAAAGTTAATTTGCCTTTCTATGGTGAATTCAACCTACATATAAGTTTCCATGAACAAGACTCTATTGGTACTTGTGCAGTTAATGTAACTTCAAAGGGAATGAATTTTTTCTATTCTCCTAAATTTCTTGAGGATATGTCACAGAAAGAAGTAAACTTCATAGATATTCATGAAATTTTTCACTTATTGTTCGACCATCCAAAACGTACAGTTACTGGTCAATATGACCATAAAATGTCAAATATTGTCCAAGATATGATTATTAATCACGTTATCTGGGAAGATATTCCACATGCTTTTGTTGAAATTCCTAAAAACAAAGATGGTAAGAACATGGCTTTGTTTGTTCCAAAAGAATATACAGGTAAACTTATCTTTGAAGAGTTATACGAGTGGCTTAAAGACGAGAAAGAAAAGTGGCAGAAAGAACAAAAGAAAAACTCTGAATGTAAGTCTTGTGGTGGTTCTGGTAAGAAAGATGGAGGTCAACAAGACCAAAAACAAGAAGATGGTGGTCAACAAGACCAAAAACAAAAAGGTGAAGGTCAGGGTGAGAAGAAAGATGGTAAAGGTGATGGTGGAAAGCAAGAAGGTGAAGGTAAGGGAGATGGTGAAAGTTGTCCAGATTGTAAAGGTACTGGTAATGAAGATGGTAAAGACTCAAGTGGTAAACCATCTTACGGCCCTTATGGAAAGAATCCATCTAAAGATGGTGAGTCTTTAGATACTTGGTCTAAAGAGCAAATCTTTGAAGATATGGAAAATGGCAATGGTGAATACTTGGATAAGCACATTGGTGATGAGGTTCCAGAAGAAATGCGTGAGGCTATGGTTAGGGATGTTATGGAGCGTTTAGAAGCTCGTGGTTTATCTGCGGGTAATGTTGAGACTACTATTAACAAACTTCGTAAGAAACGTAAAGATTATCTTCGTGAGATCAAACGTGCTGTATCAAATATGATTTTTGGTACTGTGAAACAAAAAACAATTGTTAAGCCTAACCGTAGACAAATTGCTGGTTTGAAAGGTAACCGTAAAGTCAAAACTAAGATTAATGTAGGTCTTGATACAAGTGGTAGCATGGGTGGTCAAGGCACTTTTGAGAAAGTTTTGAGTTATGTATATCGCAATGATATTGAGATAAATTTTATGGAAAGTGATACTCAAGTTAATTGGGTTCAAAATATTAAGAATAGAAGACAACTTGAAAGTATTCCTATAAAAGGTTTGGGTGGGACTTGTCTACAACCAATGATTGACCATATTGTTGAAAACTTTAATGATTTTAACAGTGTTTTACTAACGGATGGTTATACTGATACTTTAGACTTTTCTAAAGTCAAAGGCAAAGTTTTGATTATCTCTGTTGGTGTTAAATGTCCTATATCTAAATCAAACGGTAAAGTAAAACAGATTGTTATTGAGGGTAACGATAAGTAGCTCCTAATTAATTAGACTAAACAGGTGGTATCATTGGTACCACCTGTTTTGCGAGTATTAAAAAATAACTATGATATATCAATTAGATTTTCCTAGATTATATGAATGGTCTAATAGTAACTCTGCTAATTCTAAGATATTAGAATCGGTGCATAATTTATTACCTAGTTCACTACTTCTATATAGATATAATGTAAGGAAATCTATTCCTAATAGATTTGGTATAAGTGATCCTGAAAAGATTAACTTTGACTTAATAAATCAAAAGTCAATTGTTATTTATCATTTAAGCATTTATAAGGAGAAACCTGAAAAGATTAAAGATTTAATAAAGTTCTGTATTGATAATGATAAGGATTTAATTATACCTACTCAATCAATACGAGACCGTTTTTTTAGAAATAAAGAAGGTGAGACAGCCGATTATATAGAGACTTGTTTACATGCTTATGATTATCAATATTATGATATGTCTAAAGATAGTTCTTTAGTACAATTAAAAAGAGAGTTAGTTCTTAACTCTCTTTAATTTATCTTATTAATCCCCAGATATTTTCTACATTAATATTATAGTCAATTAGAATATTTTCTATCTCTTGAAAATTAGTATCATTATATTCTAATACTGAGACAATACTATTTTGAACTTTGAATTCTTCCCAACTATCCGACCAGGTGTGAAATGGTAGGTTGCTTCCTCTACTATTACCATAGTCCGATGTTAAAACATCAACAGCATCATCTAATGTTTCATGAACTGATGTGTAAGAACCACTTTCTAAATCAATCATCATATATTTACCTTTACCGTCTACATTCTCTACATATCCATCTACTTGAATAAATAGAACTCTGTATATAGACTTTATATTAATTTTCTCAGTCTGAGGAGATATCTTAGCTTTTTGAAAAGCCTTTTCTAAAGAGTCTTGCTCTTCTGGATTTAACTCTTCATTGAATTTTATTAAATGTTTCATATTAGAATTCTATTTTTCAACTTCAAAATCGACTGTGATTATTTACTTTTAATTATCAATTTCGTGAGTTTATATATTAAAAATCTTATAAGATTTTAATTGAAAATTATAGTACCATTAATTTGTGGTAAAGGATTTACTATTACTTGACCTTGGATACTACCATCACAATTTGTTACACTTGTTGTAGTTAAAATAACATTAAAAGTTCCTGATGTTAAATAAGTGTGTGTTGGACTTTCCAGCGATGATTGAGTATTGTCTCCAAAGTCCCATGAATAAATAGTTACATATCCTGGAGTTTGTACAGTTAGATTAGTAAATTGTGTTATTTCTCCTAAACAAACATTGGGTGCTGTGAAATTTGGAAGAGTTCTCGGATTTATAGTAACAATAATTGTAGTATCTCTGCCACAACCTAAATTAGAGGATATACTTAAATTAACAGGATGATTTCCTGGTGTGAAGGTATGTGTTGGATTTTGATCTGTTGATGTTGTTCCGTCAGGAAATGTCCACAAATAATTAATTGGCGAATAATTAGCATTACTCGTATTAGTAAATTGTACTAAACCATTACAATTAGTTGTGTATGTAAAGTTTGGAAATCCAGGTGCCATATCTAAGATATAGTACAGTGTTAATTGACAACCAAAAAAAGTTGTAACTTGACATGTTATTGTATCATATAGCTGGGGATTAATTATTGTTCCTTGTGTTGTGTCACCATTACTCCAAAGGTAACTAGCAAACCCACCTAATCCATCTATTGATAATGTTGTATCATTTTCACAATATGTTATATGGTTAGTTGATTGACCACATTGAACCGCGTCAATATAAGCATATCCGTAGTGACCTCTTCTTTGACAATCACCAGTCTCAAATTCAAGTGTTACCGATTGACCAACGTATGCACTTAAATCTACCGCTACTTCAGTCCAATCTCTCCAGGCGACAAAAGCAGTATCTGGTGGTGTTGGTGCGCAATATTGAAAGTTCGGTAGATTAGATGCTGCTGTAACCGTATAATCGGTACAAGGTATTACAGATCCGTTTGTTAACCTAACTCTTGATTGGAACCTAGGTTGTTCTGATGGTAGGTGGTTTGGATCTTGGAATACAACAGCATAAGCATATCTAATAATTGTTGTTGATGGTGTTACTGTAAATTGATAATAAAGGGCCTCTGCTTGTGCGCCAACTCTATCGTTACCAAGTCTTGCAGAATATCTACCTTGGTACACAGTTCTTAATCCACCACATGAATGTGGGTCAATACCCTGTGTCATTATAACTTGTCTGTTTGCCCCAAAGCCATTTGTTGGTAATACGATTGGACAGCAGTTACCTAATCTAGCGGACCATCCAGTAAAGTTTCCAAGTTCAAAATCGGTATTACCACATTGAGAATATGTGATTGTGGAAATAAATAGCGATATAATAAATAAAAATTTTTTCATAATTGATTAATAATGAGGACATGAGAATCTTAATGGGTCAATTGTTTTTGTCTCCCTTCTATTTAGTTTGCGTAATTTTCTCTCGTATCTTCTGTTATTAGTTTCAAACTTATGTCTTGGGTTTGCCGCAGAATACGGTGATATATAAGTTGTGCAGCCATTTAAAATGGTAATAATAAAAATTAAAATAAATATCTTTTTCATCGTATTAAAATTAAATTTCCTTTTTTAAAACCAGTTTTGCCATCTATTCCACGAAACCAACACTGAAAAACGAAGTTACCCGTTGGTTGTTTTTCGTTTTTATATATTCCATTCCACCTATCATCTAGTTTGTTTGTTTCATATACTTTCTCACCCCATCTATTATAAATTTGCCACCTAATTTCACTTATTTTAAATGGTATTGGTTTCCAACCATCATTTAACCCATCATCATTTGGTGTGAATGCATTTGGAAAAAATATAGCTGACTCTGGACATTTTACAACTTTTACTCTATATATTCTAGTTGGGTTACCACAATTATCTTTATAATAGACTCTTATTAGATAATATCCTGTATCTCTCCACGTTATTCTAACATTATTTGTATATCCTATTGTATCTCCTTGTAAAGTCCACATCCATAATCCACCACTTGTGGATGAAATACTATAATAATTAAAAGTGTTTCTTTGACCTGGACATAGTTCTATTATTTGATTTTGACTAAAACCAAGATTAAATAATAAGGTTAGTATGAGTATAAAAATATATCTCATTAGTTAAATTGAATTGGTGATATAGTTGGTATTGGATTAACAATCGCTCCCATAGTTGCGGTAAATACACACCCACCCAAACTATATGTATATGTTATTGTTGACGTACCTACCCCTGCAATTTGAGGACAGAATTTATTACTATTAACTCCATTACCACTCCAAGTTCCACCCACAGGACTGCCTATTAAAGGAACACAATTTGAACTAAAGCAAAGATTAATTGGTGATATTGTTGGTATAACATTTAAAACAAAAACATCAATTAATACGGCAGGACCAACACAACCAAATTGATTTGTTGGAAAAACTGATACCGCATTTGTAATTAAACCTGAATTAGATGAGCCCCAATTTACAACAATTGAGTTGGTTCCCTGTCCATTAACAATAACACCTGGTGATGTAACGTTCCAAGTATATGTATTTCCCGGTATATTAATAACTTGATAAGTAGAATTTGTTGATTGATAACAAACAGTATCAACCTGAGCCTTTCCTATAAACGGAAATAGTAGTAATAAAAAAATAAATAGATTTTTCATATTATTTAATATTATTTTATTTTTAATGAATTTATAATTGGTCTTTTTAACCATTCATAAATTACATTTCTATTTTTTCAACATCATTTAAATCTATATTATACTCTTTACCATCAACCTCAACGGTAATTAAACCATCTTCATCAATATCAACTGGAGTCATACCTTCTTCAGATTTATTTTCAGGAAAATCGTGAACAATAGTGGCGTAAATAAGTCCTCTTTTTTTAATACAATTTATAACATCATTTTGTGTTATAAGAGTCCCTTCTTCATTATTTTTCTTAAAATCTTCAAATAGTTTCATCCATTTCATGATCTATATATTAAAAATAATATATAAATATAATAGAAAAGTGTTTTTTAGTATCAAAACAATTGAAAGATTGATATAAGAAATTTAATATATAATATATGAAATACTTAAAGAAATTCAACGAAGAATTAAAAACCAGAACTTATCTGTCTGCTGCTAAAAAGTTGAAAGATATTGGACATATTGATAGAGCAAATGCTCTAAAAGATTGGGCTAGTGATTCTGAGAAAAGAGAAGAGATGTCTAAATGGAAAAATCAAATTCAAGAATATTCTCCATTTGGTATATATAAAATTAATGTAGTTAATCCAGAAAATGGTAAAAAATTCACTGCTGATTTTGCTTTAGATGTAAACTTTGATGAATTATCATTTGAAGATAACTTTGAAATGGAAAAAGAGGAAGATCCTAATAATATTAGTGGTGTAAGTATATTATTTTTTATTGGTTTAATTCCTACATCAGAAGAAGTTATTAAAAAATGTGAGGAGGTAATGCCAGATTCTGAATTTGGTAATGGTATGTTCTGGGGAATGTGTTTTAGTATAGATTTTGAAATTCAAGATGGTGGAGTTATACTTCAAAGTTTTAACTTAAGTGATTATGATGAAGGTTTATCTGGTAATGTTTCTTTTGCTGATAGAGCTTCTGCTGGTAAATTTAAAACATTATTAAAGAATATTTTTAGTAAATCCGATTTAAATTACCCAAGTGGATATACTGATGTTGATAGTCTTTATGAGAAATTAGAACAGGTTATTTTAATTAGACAAGGATTTTCATCTGATTATGGATTTGAATTGAAAAATGTTGCTGATTTTATTAACACAATATCACCAAATACAATGTATAAAACTATTTAATATGAAACATTTAAAAAGAATTAATGAACTAAAATCAAAAACATATGCCAGTGCTGCTGTTAAGTTAAAGCAGATGGGTCATATTAGACGTTCTGGTGAGTTAGAAAACTGGAGTAAAGAAGTCCAGAGTAAAGAAAAAGATGCTATAGAATTAGAAAACTTTAATTCATTTAAACATGACGTTCCTTTCAAAATTAACTTAGTTAAAGTAAGATGGAATGCTAGTAATAAAAGTAGGGACCATGAAATAATTATGACTGGTAACTTTTACTTAAAGCCATCTTTTGACGATTATTGGGCAAGAGACCAATATAGAGATAATTTTAGTGATGGTGATTCAAAATACTCTTACTATATGCCTTTTGAAATAGGTATAATGCCAGCAGATGAAGAAACAAAAGATAAATTCAGATCGATTGATGATAAACTTTCTGATGAGGTACATGAAGGTGTTTATTGGTTACAAAGACTTAATTATAAAATAATTGATGAAGGCTCTAAAGAGATAAATCCAACTGGTGAATTTTATTGGGAATGTAGAGAAAATGATGGAATAATGTTTGAAAGTAGATCGGAGGCTTTAAGATTCAAAAAGATGTTTGTTGATGCGGTTAACGGTAGAAATACTTTTGGTAATTCAAAATGGGTTCCAAATATGTATGAACAGATAAAGAATTTCTTTATGGGTGAGTGGTTAGATAGTAAACAACCAGAAATATTTAATGAAGAAGCTTTCAAAAGATTTTTAGAATCAACTAATAAAATGTCAATAAATCAATTATATAGAAACTAATGAGATATTTAAAAACATATAATGAAGAATTAAAGGCTGATACTTATAAGTCAGCTGCTGATAAATTAACTAAGATGGGTCACGCTAAAAGACCTGAGGAGTTAATGAAGTGGTACGTTATAAATAAAGAGAAAGAAAAAGATGAATTTAAAAGAAAAGCTTTGGAAGAAGCTTCTAAATTAGGCACTTATAAAATTACAATATATTCAAACCTTCAAACTAGCAACATCAAAAGAAATTTACAATTCACTGGTGACTTTTATATTTATTTTTATTGGAATTATGATAGCTTTAATGAAAACTATGAAGATTGGAAACGATTTGATACTAGTTCTGTTTGGTTAACATTTGATTTTGCTGTTTTACCGGCATCTGAAGAATCTAAAGAGTTTATCAATAATGTTCTTGGTAAAGAAATGAGTATCAGCAATGATGGTAAATGTTATTTAGGTAGTTTTGGTCTTAATCTAACACAAGGTGGTAATTCAATTGATGAGAATGATAAACCAACATATGTATTCAAACCTAATAGTGGATTCTATTGGGAAGAATATGACAGTTTTTACTGGACTTTAGCTGATAGACAATCTGCTCAGAAGTTTAAGAAGATGCTTTACGATGTATTTGAAGGTAATATTGTTTGGAGAGAAACTCCACAATTACCAGGTGGTGTAAAAGAACAAATCTTAGATTTACTTTGTTCAGATATGGACCATACCTTAGAAGAGTTTGAAGCATTCATAGAATCCATAAAAAGAATAAGTGTAAATAAACTTTATAAAGACTAATGAAGCACTTAAAATATTTTGAATCTAATAATTTTGATTTTAGTGATATTGAAGATATTCTGCTTGAATTAGAAGATAGTAGAATAAGTGGTAGTATTGAAAAAATAAAATCGAGCACATATATAGGTTTTTATCTCAAAGATATTTATGATTATGATGGTTTCAATTTTAATGAAATCAGTGATTGTGTTTTTAGATTAAAAGATTATTTAGGTGATAATATAAAATCTTGTTCAATTCTTTTAGTTGAAGATAAAGAAAAACATTTTATGGTTTATGGTGCAAGCAACTGGGACAGCGCCAGAAAAGAGATAGAACTAAATGATGAAAGTAAAATAATAAATTTACTAGATGGGGAGTCAATTGAAAATTTAATAATACAATTAAAATGAAATACTTAAAAAGATTTAATGAATCCTCTGACTTTACTCCAGAAGAAATAATGAAAGAACTAACTCTTACATTATTAGATGCCGGGTTACAAGTTAATGTTTATTCTGGAGAATATAAAAAATCAAATCATCCAAAATTTGAAGGTGAGTTACATGTTGAAATAACAGATAATGATAAAGTATTTTGTAAAACCTATCCTAAAGATGATATGGATTGGTTATATGGTAAACCTGTTATTATGAATTTCTTTGATGAACTAACAGACTTTGGTTTAATAAGAGATAAAGATTACAAAGTATATGCCGGTGGATTAGGAGTAAATCTAGTCTTCCAAAAAGAAGGACTTAATAAAGTTAAACTATAACCTGAAACTTTTTCAGGTTTTTTTTATTATATTTGCTGAATATATAGGTATATGAAATTAAAAAGATACAATCAATTTTTAGAATCTAAATCTGATATGTGGGATATTATTCCACAATCAGTTAAGGAGTTGCATGAACTATTTCAATCGGCTGGTAAGAAACTTTACTTAGTTGGTGGTTCAGTGCGTGACTTCTTAACTGGTGATAAACCAAAAGATTTTGACTTGGCAACTGACGCACTTCCAGATGAGGTATTAGAGATTCTTGGAGATAAATACAGAACTAATCTTCAAGGAAAAGCATTTGGAGTTGTCGTGGTCTACACTAAAGAAGTTCCAGAAGGAATGGAGATTGCTACATTCAGAGAAGATGTTAGTAAAGGTCGTAACCCAGAAGTTAAGTTGGGTGTTACTATTGAAGATGATGTTAAGCGTAGAGACTTAACCTACAACTCTCTTTTCTATGATTTAGATACTCGTCAAATCGTTGACTTAGTTGGTGGTAAAGAAGATTTACAATCAGGTATTACAAGAATGGTTGGTGATCCTATTGAAAGGTTTGATGAAGATTCTCTAAGAATTTTAAGGAGCTTTAGATTTGCTTCAAGATACGAACACCCTTTACATAAAGATACTGAAAGTGCTATCGAGAAAAGAAATCAACTTCAAAATATTGATCCAGAGACTGGATTAATGAAGAGAATATCACAGGAAAGAGTTTGGGAAGAAATGAAGAAAGCTTTCAAACAAGCAAAAGACTATAACTACTACTTATCATTCTTTACTAAGTTCCATATGTGGGATGAAGTATTTCCAGGTGCTAAAATCAATACTAATTTAGTTAAGTCAAAAGATTTTGTAGTTGTTATTGCTAACTTATTTAAGAATGAAAGTCCAGTTGGTTTGACTGAAAAGTTGGCTCAAGAATATAAGATTGAATTAGAAACTGCGACTAAAGTGGCTTTCTTAGTTTCTTTATTATCATTCAAAGTAGAGGATGTGTTTGACACCTATAAAAGGAGACAGCAATGTTCTATCTCGGATTCTACTATTTTAGAGTGGCTAAAAGTCCAAACTATTGATACTAATGAATTAATTAAATTTGTTGAATACAGACCCAGTATATCAGCACAAGAACTTATGTCTCAAGGCATCAAGGGTAGAGACTTAGGTATTAAAATAAAAGAACTTGAAATAGAAAAATTTAAACAAATGTTATGATGATAAAAAAATTTGAAAATTACTTTAGTGATTCTTTAAACAAGGAAATAATAGATTCTGTTTCTGTTATAGAATCAACAACTCCTGATGGTGATGTTTATAAACACACTTTAGAATTTGTTTTACCGTATCATGAAAATGTGGTAATTGATACTAAGAAATATTATAAAGGTGCTTATGATTTTGTAGATTATACATTAAAATTCACCAAATTTGAAAATGATTTTGGTGGTTTGGGTAAAGGTTTGGTACTAAGAGAAGTAGTAACATCTGGGTTTGTTTATGAAGGTGTTTTTTATAGAAATGCTAGATTAGGTGGCGGTCCTTTTGACAAAGGTAGTTATTGGGCAAAATCAAAAAAGGAAAATAAACCAATATATGCTCTAAAATTTGTTAGCTCAAAAAATGGAGTTAAGAGATATTCAGAGGAAGGATTGAAAAAAGTAAAAGAATTGTATCCTGATTTGGTTTATAAAAAAAATTATTAATATGACACATTACCTTACTTACCTTCGTGACACAATTGGTAACAACTATGTAGGAATTGAA
>Ga0114959_10003915_pt1 | contig 11561 bp, 9 predicted proteins | sample C_130625_EF_Meta_FD_87317 | JGI IMG/M metagenome (GOLD analysis project Ga0114959, IMG submission 87317) | Freshwater microbial communities from Lake Croche, Canada to study carbon cycling - C_130625_EF_MetaG | ecosystem: Environmental > Aquatic > Freshwater > Lake | place: Lake Croche, Canada...
GCGGCAGTGAGGACAAGACCGGCACTCTGGACCGCACCGATGCGATACCAACCGTCACCGGCGGCCCCCGCCGTGCAGAACGTGTGCGTTGCCAGCGCGGGATCCAGCGCAGGGGAGTTCATGAGCCGCACGATCTGCGCACCCGTGCCTACCGCAATGAATCCTTCGCCTGACGTGAGGCCCAGCCCGCTGATCGCCGCAGCCGTATCGGCGGCGCCGATGGCGCACGGAACCACACGCCTTTCCACGCGCACGTCTCCGGCGATCTCGGTGGACGGCCGCACCGGCGGAAGCATGTCCTCGGTGATCCCCGCCCACGCAACAGCATCTGCATCCCATTGCCCAGTTGTCACATCGAAGAGGAGGGTCCCGGAGGCATCACTGGGATCGGTGGCCATCGGGCCACCCAGCGTCACCCGAAGGAAGTCCTTTGCTTGCAATACGTAACGTGTTTGGGCGATGACCTCAGGCTCGTTGTCCGCCACCCAGCGCAATGTCGTCGCGGCGAATCCCGCAACCGCCGGGGAGCCCAACCGTGCAAGGAGGTCCGGGCCAAGGTCCGCGGTCATCCGCCGGGCTTGTTCTCCCGAACGGGTATCGGCCCACAGGATGGCCGGGCGCACAGGCCGCAGACGTTCATCGACAAGGACGACTCCATGCATCTGGCCGGAGAAACCCACCGCGGTGATGCCGGTGTTCTCGCCCTCATCCACCGCATCCATGACCGAAGCGGTTGCCTCGACCCACTGATGGGCGTCCATCTCCACCCAACCCGGATGCGGTGACTTGGTGGCGTACGACTTGCTTGCGCGAGCAGCCACATAACCATCGGGGGCCACGAGCGCTGCTTTGACCGAGCCCGTACCAAGGTCGATCCCGAGGTTCATGCGCAACCTTTCGATGCCATTGGACGTACCCACCATAATCCGACCATGCCAAGTCGCGTGATCGTCGTGGGCAGCCTCAATCTAGACATCGTCGTATCGGTGCCACGAATGCCCGATGCGGGGGAAACCGTCTTTGGCACCGGTGTGGAGAATCACGCGGGAGGCAAGGGTCTTAACCAGGCTGTCGCCGCGGTCCGCCTGGGCGCGAAGGTGACCATGATCGGCGCGGTGGGTACCGACGCCGCAGCCGATTTCCTCCAGGGGATTGTTGCCGAGGAAGGCATCGATGGCCGATTCGTCACAGCGGCACCCGGCCCAAGCGGCACCGCGCTGATCGAGGTGGACGAAGTCGGTGGCAATCGCATCGTCGTGGTGGCTGGAGCCAACGCAAGTGTCACAGCGCAGAGAGTGACCGCTGCGATAGCTGACCTCCCCGACACCGCGGTGGTACTGGTTCAAGGAGAAGTACCGGTATCCGCCATCGAAGCGGCACTGCGGGCGGGCAGGGCCATCGGTGCGCGCACGATTCTCAATCCCGCGCCGGTGTTCGACATGGATCGTTCGCTCCTTGCCCTAGTCGATGTACTCATTCCTAATGAACATGAGGCTGCGCAACTCACCGGGATGCCGATGGAATCAACCGTCGATGTGACCGAAGCCGCACAAGTGCTGGTCTCCAGTGGCGTGGGTTGCGTCGTCATCACGCGCGGAAGTCGCGGATCGGTATGGGCTAACGCGCAGGGCAGCGGATCCTTTGGCGTTTTCTCGGTACATCCGATCGACACTGTGGCTGCAGGTGACGCGTTCTGCGGTGGCTTCGCCGCAGCAATTGCCGAGGGTCAGGACTTTGTGGATGCACTGCGTTGGGCGTCCGCGGCCGGTGCCCTCTCCACGACGGTGCGAGGCGCCGTGCCCTCACTGCCGCAACGCGTTGCTGTCGAGGCGTTAGTCGCCCAGGCTTAGACGGCGATCAAGCGCCGGGGAGCGGGGTGGTGATGCTTTTGCCGCCACGCGTCACGGTGACACCCTTGTCCTCGACCTTGACTGTGACTGACTCGCTCTCGAGGTGTGGCACAAGCACAGTGACCATCGACTGAACTCCGCCTGCGGCGGGAATGCCAATGGTGCGCGACAGCACAGTGGCGGGCTGGGGCTGACCCCAGGATCCGGTGAACCACGCACTGGCTGTCGACGCCTGCGAACCTTGGAGGGCCCAGTCACCCGGGCCTGACTTGATCACATCCAGGCGCTTGTCGGCATGCGACAACTGCATCAACGTGCCGTTGACGTTGTTGGCCGCTACTCCGGGTGGGAGCTGCCACGCCTCCGTGATGGTTCGCGTGGCTGCGGTCGCGCGTGCGGCCTTGCCTTTGATCTTGGTGGCGTTGACGGTGTCCACGATGATCATGGCATCCATCGAGCGCACATACGTGGTGCAGCGAATGACATCCACACTCCCCCACGTGCGATCGTCGAGGCAGGTGTAGTCATTGCCTCCCACCGCTGCATCGGAAGTGCCCTTAATCAACTTCACGCCGTTTTCTCTGGTGCGTTTCACGTTCGTCAAGGTGACTGACGAGTGTGCGCCGCGTGACTTTATGAACGTACGCATCGCACTTGCGTTGTCGTAGCGGTATGGCCCAGGGTCGCCAAACCACTCAACTCCGCGTGAATAAAAGGTGAGGCCCAGGCCGTCATCATGGGTATGTGCAGTTGCGGGCCGCGCAGATGTGAATCGCAGCGAGTAGAAGGAATCAGGCCCATTGGGTTGCGGATGCCAGCCCGCGCGACCGAACACATATCCACCCGTGTAGGTGGCATACGTCTCCGAAGGCGTAGTCCCAGTTGCACCCTGGGACCGACTCCAGTCTGCCCGAGGATCTCCTCCACCGAAGGACCCGGTGATAGGGGCCGCCAAGGTGTCTCCCAGAGACTCCACTGTGAAGTCAGGACGCACCGACTGGGCGACAAACCCGATGAGCTGATTGCGCAATCCGGGGATCGGATCGGCCGAGGGGAGACCACACGTTGTAGCGGCCGCCTGCGTGTCGCGCAGAAGCTTCTCGATGTACATCGCGTATCCGGGCGAGCCTTCGACGTCGCTTCCGTCATCGTTGACCACACCTCGGGCCATGGATACAAGGTTGGACCACGCCTTGTCGCGTCCGGCCGCATCACCCACAGCGCAATAGGCCGCCAGTGCACCCGTCTGCCTGATCAGGTCGGTGTTGTTCACGCCTACGCGAACATCGACCTGACCCGATGTGCCTTTGAGCATGCGCTGGGCGTCATCGAGGGCTGCGGCTTGGATCTTCGGGTCATTCAGGGTCTGCGCGGCACACACGAGGGTCTCCGTGCGAAGGCCGCCATATATAGAGGAGTCCACCCAGGCACCACGGGCACCCTGATGATCGTCAATCCAGTAGTAGAGCAGCTGCCGGAAGCGATCAACCATCGCTTGGTTCTGCGTGGAGACGCCTCGGAACAACAGCGGCAGTGCCCAGTTCAACGAGTTGGCGTGACGATCGCCCGACGTGTCGGTTCCCGGTTGTGGCTTCCAGTCGGGGTGCTCGCTCAGCAGGTAGATGCCGCCCTGCCCGGTATCGGCCCGTCCCGCCATCAGTGCATCAGCCTTGGCAGCAGAGCCTGTCACCGCGGAAGCGCCGAACAATGTCGTGCACCAGGAGCCGATTGATGTGGGCAGGCCTTCTGCGCGTGCCGCGGGTGCACCTGCAGCTGCCAGAACAAGGCTCAGAGCACACGCGACCACGCCTACGGCAGCCGGGATCGGACCGGCCGAACGCATGGGGCGACGTCGAGCTCTATCGGTGAGGGGAAGCATCCCAGCCATCATCACCCGACGAGGCTTCGGGAACCAAACCGGCTCGCGGCCACATCCGGTCCGAGTGGATCACGGTGCTTGGACGTCAGCGGCCAGGGTGTCGACTCGTGTGTGGGCGGCCTGCATGGATGGTGACGCTGGACCCAGAATTTTGGCCAATGTGGCCAGGATCCCCGAAACCGCGGGTCGAGTCACGGCCATGGGCAGATCCGGTACGCCGAGCATGCGTCGATGATCTTGCGGCAGAGTAGAAACTGCCCCGGCGAAGAGCACCGCGTATGCAGGACGCCCGGCCAACGGCACCGGCACATTGCGAATGAAGCGCGCGGTCTCTCGAGCAGCGTCATCCCCGCGCAACTGGGGCCCATAGTCCGCGATCTGTTTGCGCAGTTCCGCCACCGAACGCGGCGGATTCTCGACGCCGACAAGTTCGCCTGCCGTGGCCCACTCGCGCACATAGGCGTCTTCGCCCCCGGGGATGACGCCACCCCACACTCGATGGGTGGCGAGAAAGGAATCCGTGAACGCGATGTGCACCCAACGCAGCAGGTCAGGATCGGATGCGGAGTAGGCACGTTGACCCGACTCTGTGGCATAGGTGCCGACAACGCGCCGATGCATTCCGCGGACTCGTGCGCATTCGCGGTCGGCCGCTGCCTTGTCGCCGAACGTGACAACCGTGAGCCACTGGGTCGTACCGGCCAACCGACCGAGGGCGTCCTCCTGATAGCGAGAGTGCTGGTGAACGCCGGCCAGGGCACCCGGGTGAAGGGCCTGCATCAACAGTGCGCGGACGCCGCCGACCAGGGTAGGGAGGGAACCGTGCACAGCCCACGCAGCTGACTCCGGGCCGAAATAGCCCTCGTCCGTTCCGGTGGCCATATCGCGCACCCACTCGGGTGCTCCGCTGGGGTCACCGGACACCATGCGCCGAAAACCCGACGCGACACGTTCTCGGACCCCATCCACCATCAGCACCCCCCCACTGTGCCAACAGGTGGGCGGTCGCGCACATCGGGCCTACCCGTGAAGGGCGTCACTCGCCAGACTGGCGACGACCGGGACGACACCGAGCAGGAGGTAGGCCGGCAGAAAACACGCGGCGAGCGGTCCAACCGCACGCACGCCGGCAGCCCGAGCTGCCACCTGCACATCGCGCGTGCGCGCTAGGCGGAGGTCGTCAGCCACATCCGACAGGACATCAGCCAGTGGTGCGCCCGAGCGAGCAGAACGTGCCATCGCCTCTGCCACGGGAGCCCACGGGGATTGCTCTGCCCACGAGCCCCACGCGTCCGCCGCCGGAGCACCCAGTCGAAGCGCCGCGGACACCGCCGCGAGAGTCGTGGACGCGGGTTCGGGCACAGCGGTCGACACGATCTGCACGCTGCTGGTGACATCAACTCCCGACGCAAGAAGTGCGGACAGGAGATCGGTGGATTCCGCCACCAGTCGAAGTATGTGCGGAGTGTGTCGACCGCGACGCCTAGCGCGCCAACGCCACCATTGTCGTGTCGATACGTGCCCTGCCCTACGACTCGTCCCTACACGAGCACTGAGAGCTGCGAGTCGGGTGGCGGCCACGGTGGGAACGAGAAGGCCGACGGCAATCGCCATCAGCAATGCGGCCAGGGCAAGGCTCACAGGAGTTCCTCAACACGCGCCGCGATACGAGACGTCCACCACGTTCCGGTCAGCGCAAGAGCCACACCGCCGACCATGCAAACCCATCCCGGACGAGAACTCGTGAGCCATTGAAGAGGTTGTGCACCCATGGCCATGCCCAGCGCGACTCCGATCACCGGGAGGAGTGCAAGAACACGGGCCGTGGCTCGCGGACCGGCAAGTTCTGCCGCCATGCTCGCGCGTGCCGACTGTGCCGCGCGCGCACCTGTGGCGATGCGACCGACAGCGTCAGATAACGCGGCTCCGTGACGCACTGAAGCCTGCCAGCAGACCGCGAGTGACATCAAAGGTCCGTGACCTGCAGCGTCCGCTCTCAATGCCGCAGCGACATCGCCGCCACTCACCGCCGCTCGCGCGGCAGCGGGCCAGGCGCACGGAGAGCCGGCCGCATAGATCAAGGCACGTTCGGGTGGCTGCCCCGAACGCAATTCGGCGACCAAGGACGTGAGCGCCTGCACCTGTCTGTGCTGGGCATGCTCTCGACGTCGCCCCGCCCACGGACCAAACTCAGTGCGCTGAACCGCGGCGAGTAATCGCACCAGTGCATCCCGATGCTCACCTGAGGTAATGCGCCGGAGTCGGTCATGATGTGGCGGTGCCACCAGCCACCACACACTGAGCGCGGCCGCGAGCGCAGCAACGACGGTCACCTCAGACTCTGCGCGATGAGACGTTGCCATTGCTCATGGGCTTGACCGGGTTCGAGTACTCCGCATCGCCTCACCCACGCGGGTGCGAATGCCGATGACCCATCAGGTTCTACGCGCAACACATTGATGCTCTCGATGACGCGTCGACCGCATTCGCGCGACACGTGCACGACAACACTGAGTCCCGAATTGATCAGTGCGTGAATGCTGAGTCGGTCCACATTCGCCAAAAGTCCGAGTGCTGCCAACCGTGCAGGAACATCACTGGCCGAGTTGGCGTGCACCGTGCCTGCACTGCCGTCGTGGCCGGTATTGAAGGCGATGAGCAGATCGAGGACTTCTGCACCGCGTACCTCGCCCACCACGATGCGGTCAGGCCGCATGCGCAATGCCTGGCGTACGAGATCACGCAGGGGAACAGCCCCGGCCCCTTCCGCATTGGGTTGCCGGGATTGCAACCGCACGATTTGTGGGTGCGCCGGATGGAGTTCAGTGGAATCCTCGACGATCACCGTGCGCTGCCCGCTATCGATCAGACCCAACAAACAGTTGAGGATCGTGGTCTTACCGGCACCCGTGCCACCACTGATGAGAAAGGACGCACGCGAGGCGATGAGGGACTCGAGCACTTTCGCTCCGTGCTCATCGACGGTGCCTCGCTCCACAAGGTCCGCGAGCGACATCGCCTGCCGTGCCGGCTTGCGCAAGCTCACGAGTGTGCACCCGACCGCGATCGGAGGGAGAACCGCATGAAGTCGGGTGCCATCGCGAAGGCGAGCATCGACGGTAGGAGCAGCGTCATCGAGCCTCCTGCCGACCGACGAGGCCAAGCGCTGCGCCAGCAGGCGGATGTCGTCGACTGAGCTGAACTGCACGGGCGTTAGTTCCAGGCCGTGGCCACGATCAACACATACTTCGTGTGGCCCATTGACGATGACGTCCGTGACGTCCGGGTCATCCAAAAGAGCCTGCAGCGGGCCCGCACCCACGAGATCGTCGCGAAGAGCCTGCACGAGCTCGAGCGCCGCGAGATCTCCGACGACAACACCTTCATGCCTGAGGGCCTGAGCCACACTCGCCAATGTCGCCTCGCGACCGTCAACTGACAACCGTGTGCGCACTCGCTCGAGCAACATCATGCGACCCGCGCGGCCGGGAGAACGACAGCATCAAGAAGCGTCGAACAGGCTCGAGCGAACTGATCGCGTGCGATAGGCACGACCCCATCGTCCGCACGGGTAGCCAAGGTGCGCTGCCACGGGAGACTCGCTGTGACAGGTTGACCAAGAGCCTGGGAGACGGCACTGTCCGCAAGACCTCCACCCTCTGCCCGCATCACAATCTGGAAGTGATCGTCCGGCCATGTGCCGATGACGTGCGTCGCTGCAACAACAGCTCGCGTGTGATTGGGAACAACGAGGAGGCAATCATGTGACCTGGGCATAACGGACGGCAGCAGTGCGGATCTCGCCGGAACATCGATCATCACCAGATCGAAGCCGCGAACACCTGCGTCGAGCACCGCACCCAGAACTTCTGCATCTATCTCCGGTTGAAGCTCGCGGGCGGCCGACAACAGGAAGACCCCGTTGCTGCACGGAAGTGCGGATGCGAGGGCACCCGCATTGATGCGGCCGTGGGCCTGGGTGAGGTCGGGCCAGCGGGCACCGCTGAGATTCTCTGCTCCCATCAGGAGGTCCAGGCCGCCGCCGCACGGATCTACGTCCACAAGCAGTACGCGTTGCTGCTTAGCCGCAAGCAATGCCATGGACACCGCAAGCGTCGATGCTCCTGCGCCGCCCACGGCACCGGTCACCATGACGACCCGGCCGTTGCGCGATGGACCCTCGCCACCTTCGGCCAAGCGTCCAATCAGCCAACGCTCGGCATCCGGCAGGCAGGCCACGTGCTCTGCACCCACCTGCACGGCAACTCGCCACGCATCCGGGTCGTCATCACTGCTCACCACAAGGACGCCGTCGCGACGGGCGCCATCGCGTCGTGCGATATCCCGTGACAGAGCGCGGGCATTGGGGATGTCCAGCACGATAAGTGGGGCAGCCCGCCACAGTCGGGACGCAGCCTCAGTATCCGGCGCCACCTGCAACTCGACTCCAGCGGCAGCGGCGAGGCGCAGCAGATCGTCGGTGAGTAGGGCGTCGCTTGTCACGAGTAAAGGTCGAGGTGCAGCCATGGGTTCTCCCGTCGTTGTCCAGACGACCTTGTCTTTCACGCCCCTCGTGCACCAGCCACGATTGCTGCGCTGTGGGCAGAAGACCGCGTGGTCGTTGGCTGTGGACGCGAACGCGGGGTACCGTCACGGTATGAGCAGCGCCGTGACTCCGGTTGGGCGTCCCGCTGCCTTTTTCGATCTGGACAAGACCATCTTGGCTCGATCCAGTTCCTTCGCGTTCGCCCGGCCGTTCTATCGCGAGGGATTAATCGGACGCAGCGACGTCATCCGCAGCGCCTACGCCCAATTCATCTACCTGGCCTCAGGCGCTGACCATCAGCAAATGGAATCAATGCGCGAGTACATGTCAAACCTTGTGACCGGGTGGGACGTCGACAAGGTTCAGGCCATCGTCAACGAAACGTTGGACGAGATCGTCGACCCCATCGTCTTCGAAGAAGCGTTCGAACTCATCGAGCAGCACAAGGCCGCCGGCCGCGACGTCATCATCATCTCGTCGTCCGGTACCGACATCGTCGAACCCATTGGCACGCGCCTTGGCGCTGACCTCTCGATTGGCACACAGGTCGCCATCGAAGACGGGCGATACACCGGCGAGATCGTGTTCTACGCCTACGGCGAGGGTAAGGCGCAAGCCATGCGCGAATTGGCAACGGAGCGTGGCTACGACCTCTCTCGCTCCTACGCGTACAGCGACTCCTTCACCGACCTGCCCATGTTGGCGGCCGTCGGATATCCCACCGCTGTTAACCCTGATTCAGAGTTACGCAAGGCCGCTCACGAGCGCGGATGGCCCATTCGAGATTTTGCCAAGCCGGTGGCACTCAAAGCTCGTCAGGCGCGTCGCACAGCGGTGGCCGCCAGTGCCGGGGTTGCGCTTGCCGGCGTGGCACTCGGCATCACGTGGTACGCACGACGTCGCATGCTTCGCGGCGCCTAGCCCGAGCTCACCACGACCGCACGTGCCCCTGCGGCTAACGCAGTGGCATGCCACACCAGGTACTGCGACATTCCTTCCGACGTCCCCGAGGCGTACGAACGCAGCGCATTCACATACGACGAACGTCCTAATTCCAGGTATCCGTGCTCGGGGATGCTGAACAGTGACGGATCCACCCCGCGCTCAGCCATCACCAGTCGCACTACCGCGCGCGCCACGAGACCCGAACCCCACCGAAAGGGGCGCAGTACAGCGAGCTCACCGTGCGCGATCGCCGCAACCACGAGCGCCGGCGCTGTCGTAGGGGTCGTGAGGATGTCGGTCAGTAACGACAGACGAGAGGCCACGTTGGCTGCGGTCGGCAGATTCCCCAGAAGTAGCGGATCATCGGCTGAGTCGTCGCGCCTGGGCCTGCCGAGGTGGTCCGGCTCACAAAATCCCACGGCGGTGAGGGCATGCAGGTGTGCCAAGACCTGCAGCGGTGCTCTGCCGAAGGCCTCCACCTGTCCGGGCACCGCCGCCGTCACACGTTCGGCCGCCTCGAGCACCCGGCCCATGGGCGAATCGTCCGCCACGGCCACGTCCGCCCCGTCGATCGCCGCAGAATCACGCGCGCCCCGGACCCGAGAGTCTGCGGCCACCTGCGCGGCGGCCGACCGTATGTCACGTCGCCAGAGCAGCGCATCAATCTCCGATCGCGCCGCATCGCATGCGGCCTGCACATCCGGCAGCCCAGAAAGTGCCCCGAGTGCGTCAAGAGTCATGCGGTGACCGTAGTCCAGCCGGTAGCGTCCGATTCCTCGAAAGGAGCATCATGAGCGAGCTCGAAAACCTGATGCATGAGACCCGCACGTTCGCGCCGACGCCGGAGTTCGCGGCGGCCGCAGTAGCCCAGGCGTCTTTGTTCGCCGAGGCCTCAGCCGATCGGCTCGCCTTCTGGGCTAAGCAGGCCCGCACACTGTCGTGGGAGACCGACTTCACGCAGGTGCTGGACTGGTCGGATGCCCCCTTCGCGCGTTGGTTCGTGGGTGGCAAGCTCAATGTGGCCTATAACTGCGTCGACCGGCATGTCGAGAACGGCTACGGCGATCAGGTGGCCATTCGGTTCGAAGGCGAACCGGGCGATCGCCGCGACCTGACGTATCGCGATCTGCAGCGCGAAGTGTCCAAGGCAGCTCACGGCCTTACCGAGCTCGGCATCGGCGCAGGGGATCGCGTCGCGATCTACCTGCCGATGATTCCTGAAGCGGTCATCGCGATGCTGGCGTGTGCTCGCATCGGCGCACCGCATTCGGTGGTTTTCGCGGGCTTCAGCGCCGAGGCGCTGCGCAGCCGCATCGACGATGCCCAGGCCAAGCTGGTCATCACCGCAGATGGACAAAACCGACGCGGTTCGGCCATGCCCCTGAAGCCCGCGGTTGATGAGGCGGTCGCCGATACCCCGAGCGTCACCAACGTTCTGGTCGTCAAGCGCACGGGCGGCGAGGTCAGCTGGAATTCCGGGCGCGACGTCTGGTGGCACGATCTGGTCGAGCGACAGTCCGATACGCACACGCCGCAAGCATTCGACAGCGAGCATCCGCTGTTCATCCTCTACACGTCCGGCACCACGGGTAAGCCCAAGGGGATCCTGCACACATCGGGCGGCTACCTCACTCAGACGTCTTTCACACACCGCAACGTGTTCGATCTCAAGCCTGAGACCGACATCTTCTGGTGCACCGCCGACATCGGCTGGGTCACCGGACACTCCTACATCGTCTACGGGCCGCTGGCCAACCGCGTCACGCAGGTGATCTACGAAGGAACGCCCGACACCCCTGGTCGCGATCGCTTCTGGGACATCATCGAGCGTCACCGCGTGACCATTCTGTACACCGCACCCACGGCGATTCGCACGTTCATGAAGTGGGGCGACGACCTTCCGAAGTCGCACGACCTGTCATCGCTGCGCCTGCTGGGCTCGGTGGGCGAACCCATCAATCCCGAAGCGTGGATCTGGTACCGCGATGTCATCGGCGGAGATCGCTGCCCGATTGTCGATACCTGGTGGCAGACCGAAACCGGAGCGATGATGATTTCGCCTCTGCCTGGTATCACCAAGTGCAAGCCGGGGTCAGCGATGGGCGCGCTACCCGGCATCGGCATAGCGGTGGTCAATGACGACGGTGTACCCGTGCCCAACGGACACGGCGGATACCTCGTGCTCACGGAACCGTGGCCGGCGATGCTTCGCGGCATTTGGGGCGACAACGACCGTTACGTGGAGACCTACTGGTCACGCTGGCCGCAGTACTACTTCGCCGGTGATGGTGCAAAGCTTGACGAAGACGGCGCGATCTGGCTGCTCGGCCGTGTCGACGAC
>Ga0114959_10003917_pt1 | contig 11556 bp, 15 predicted proteins | sample C_130625_EF_Meta_FD_87317 | JGI IMG/M metagenome (GOLD analysis project Ga0114959, IMG submission 87317) | Freshwater microbial communities from Lake Croche, Canada to study carbon cycling - C_130625_EF_MetaG | ecosystem: Environmental > Aquatic > Freshwater > Lake | place: Lake Croche, Canada...
GCGCAGCAAAACGCAACTTTAGTTGCGATCCTGGGCGAAAAAAGCCCCGATATATTCGGGGTTTATTTTAGTTTATTCCAAAATTGGATTATCTGATCGCCCTATATATTCCCAGTGGTGGGGATTAAGTGGCGACCTAACAAGTATTTTCTCAGCATCTTTTTTATCGTATGCTTTAACAATGTATATATCCTGGTCAGTCATAGACCAGCAAGCCCTAAAAACAAAGTATTTCATATTTAATATAATCGGGGTTATTAGCCCCGATTATTTATTATTTTGCGGCAAAGTTATTTTTTACCTGAAAATCGCGCCAGTTATAGGGTTTGATTTTCTCGCGCCAGTCGCGGGTTTTTAATATGCGAGTTAATATCGGCAATTCAAAATCGCGCGCATCTTCTAGCGCAGTATGTGGCTCAGTTACAAATTCATTATTAATAAACCCGCTAACAGTTTCGGCATTAGTTGAAAATGTCATATTGCCGAATTTTGTGGGAGAGTTAAACGCATGATTATCTAGGGCAAATTGTCGATATGCTTTTTTATTGCAGATATTACCGACTGCGGCCTGCCATAGGCAAAATTTTGCAGAAAAACCTGATATGTCAATTTTAGTATTCTCGCATTTTGACAAATCAAATGCTAGATTATAAGCAGTCAGCGAAGGGTTATATTTGCCGATTGCCTGATATATCCAACGATTAATAGCGGCAACCGATGCAACCATGCGAGTGCCTGATTCAAGCATTGCAGAATAATTTGCTTTGCGTTTATTCAAACCCGCATAACCCCAAATATCATTAGCATTTTTATCGTGGAATAATTCGTGAGTATTATAATGGTCTGCAACCATAACCGCACATTGATTATATATTTTGCCTTTGCGGTCACAAATAATAATGGCAAAATCTGCCACAGTATCGGCTATAGTAGTTTCAGTATCTAAAATAGCGAAATATTGTTTTTTAGCCATGATATTAATGCCCTTGAAGTGATGGAATATAAACACCGCGAATATCGAAATAATCGCAAACCGCTTTAAGATAATCTACATTATCTTCGTAAAATATTATATCAGTAATATCACGAAATTGTTTTAGATTAAATAATTTTTTCAAACCCATTATTTTTAGTAACCCACCTGAGCGAGTATCGCCATCAATGCGTGATATAATGCCATTTGGTTTGCCTAAGTATTCTGCAATAAAACGATTATCGGCATCACGCAAAATTCGCGCAGTGGCAATTATAACATAGCAGTTTTCATCTGCCATATCTGCAAAATATTGTTTTGCCAATGGTAGCAGTGAATCGCCCATTGCACGATATTCATTTTCGCGCCAGTATGCCAAATCAATTTTATCATTAATTGTGCGATACCGATGCAAACTGCAAACAATAGTGCCATCCATGTCATATATGGCAATGCGTTTTTTAGGAGTGTGTTTTGTTGTCATGCAGTGATTATACCCCATTGTGGCCAGGAATTCGCACCAATAGTTGCAAAATTCGCAGGTATAGTTGCGAAAATCGCAACTATAGTTTGTGACAGCCCCCAAAATTATATGGTATAATTTTGGCGCACCAAATCGCAACTTTTATTGCGATTTAGTTGGAAAAAGAAAAACCCGCCTAGGCGGGTTTATTTTATTCAAACTGATTTAGTATATCTTCAACCGATGTGGCATTTTTAAAATGCAACAAAAACAATTCAGCGCGGTCGCCAGTAACTAAATGCGAATGCCAAATGCCAGTATTAAAAGAATAAATATCCCCATCGCGAATATCTACCGATTCAATCATAGTTGAATTAATAAATTCTTCGGTGGGATTATCAAGTATCTCCAAGATATTATCGTCAGTCATACCAAAAAAGTCATTACCAAATTCGCCAATATCGTGAAAATTCACAGTACCCGAATTGTTACCCTTTACCAAAATGCACAAATTCATTGTGCTAGATTCATCATAGATATGACGATGCATACCCCAATTACCGATATAATTTTTGCCGATGTAATAATGCAAACCGAATTCATCCATCAATTCCACCAATTCGGGAAAAGTAGCGGCCACATCTTCCCATGTAGTACGCAAACGCAAGCCTTCCAAACCATCAGCCAAACGAACGATAGTATTTTCTTCTACCGACCCTTCGCAGATACCCCAATAGTCCGCACCGATTGCCCGTGGGTCGCGACCGAAAATATACCCTTCGGCAATGGTCAGCAAGCGCACCAATTCAGAGAATTTTTTAGCCTTGAATTGCACAAAATTTGTGCCATAGTCTTTTATCATAATATTTGTCCTAGAGTGTAAGTGATTGAAGCCCTGATTATAGGGCAAAACGGCCAGGAATTCCAAACCATTCTTGCGATTTGTCTAAGGGTTTGCCCTAGTGCAAATCGCAACAAAAGTTTGTGACAGCCCCCAATTTTATATGATAAAATTGGCGCCTCAAATCGCAACTTTTGTTGCGATTTCCTGGTTATTTATTAGCTAAGCGCCGTTTTGCTTCCTGCCAAGTATATTCAAAAGTACCTGCGCGAGTATACGGAATGCGAATAGGTGTGGGTGTGGGTGTGGGTTTGTTATTCATGATATTATTCCCAGCCCATAAATTCTTTGTAATGATTCCAGTTTACCGATAGGAAATCCCTAAGAGGGTAATTTGAAAATGTCCAGTCTAGCAGGGCAATCAGGGGCAAGAAAAGGGTTATCAATATGCGAGCGATCATAGTTTTTTCCTATTAAAACGAATTGTACAAACCAACTAAATTTGCCAAAAGAAAAGTGCCATTTAGTACGATTAAAGGCATATCACGATTTTTAATGCCAACAAATAACCATGAAACAGAACCGACAATAAATAAACAATAGCCCAGGAAAACAATTTTAGTTGCTACCATGAAAGCACCAACTATGCTTGCAAGAGTACCGATCCAAGAAAAGAATTTTATCATAGTGTCATTGAGTGATATTTGTTAGGGGCTAAGCCTAATTGTAACATAATTTTACCCCAATTTTCGCCATGTCCACAAGTATATTCAGAAACACCGAATAAATTAAAATCGGCCTGATGTGCCAATTCATGCGGCAATATGACTAAACGCATATTTGCATCGTGTTTAGCAAAGAATTTTGCGCCTAGGTGAATACGATTTTCTTCCTGATAGCATTTTCCTGCTGTACGGGTTAACCGATTGCAAAGCACAATTTTCGGCGGGTTATAACGCACCAAGCGAGTGTGAATTTCGCAGAGTGTATCCCAAACCGCGCTAGTCTGAGAATCTACGATATGCTGAAGTGTTTTGCTCATGCAGTAATTATAAAGCGGGTTTCAGAAAAAAGCGCACAAATAGTTGCGAAATGCGATTGATTTTACCTATTGACCCGATAGCGAAAATAAATCGCATTTCGCAACAAAAGTTGGTGACAGGGGCCAAAATTATATGATATAATTTTGGCGCGCCCAACGCTAACTATAGTTGCGATTTTGGCGCCTCCAATTGCAACTTTTGTTGCAATTGGAACAATAGGGGTAAACCCCTATTGTGCTTACGCAGGCTTGCTGTTAGCAAGCGCAGCAAAGATTTTCACCAATGCAGTCTTATTCGCCTTAGTCAGCGATTCAGTCTCCGATTCGGTGAGCATAAGCACCGCACCGATAGCGTCAGCGTGAACATCTTTTTTCACGGGTTTTTCGCCCGTTTTGCTGATGTAGGTTTTAGGGATGTAAACCTTCTCGCGAGAGAGTTTAGCTACCACAGAGCGAACCGATTTGCCTAAGCTTTCGGCAATGGTTTCGACAGCGATACCCGCTTTGTAATCAGCGACCATCAAAGCAGTTTGCTCAGGCGTGTAATTAACAGCCTTGTCAGCCTTAACTACATTGGTAGTTTTGCCGTTGATGGTGGTTGCAGAGTAGATCATAAAATTTCCTTTAAGGTTAGGGATGGGAGAAAAAGTATTATAGCACAATTTTTAGCAGATAGTTTATTCTTCTTCAAAATATTGCGTAATAGCGGCAATGGCTTCGGTTAGGTTTCCAAAACGAATATCGTTACGCGCGCAAAATTCTGCGAATTCTTTTTGCTGTTCAGTAGTGTATGGCATGGCTAGATTATAGCGGCAAAAGCGCCAGGAATCAACAACAAAATTTGCGATCTATATAGGTACAAACCCTAACGCATTTCGCAACAATAGTTGGTGGCAGGCCCCAATTATATGGTGTATAATTGGCGCCTCCAACTTTAGTTGGAGGCCTGGCCTAGTGGATAACAGGGTTAGCTGTGCGAATCACAACCACCCTTGCGGCAAAGTCAACCAACGCACCGCGAGGGTTAGGGATAGCATCTTCTTCTGCCATGCGTGGAAAGTAGTGCCGCATGATGTAATCGCAAGCATCATTGATAACCCATGCGCGAGAGTATGCAGGGCTAGGCAATGGCTCAAGGCCCAATTCATTGAATGTAAGTATCATAGCGGTGCGATCCTATCGTTAGTAAGTGAAAAGAAAAGATTGGTAGGCATAGCGTCAACATCGCGAATGCTACAATAAGGGCCATCAAAGCCAAGCCTAAAGTCTAGGCCATGATGCCAGTCGGTGTAAGCTTTCAGCCATGATGAATAGCTACGACCATATGCAGGGTAAAGGATATCCATTACAAAATGTCTCCATCAATGCGTTGTGCGAGAATGATTACAATCATAGGCAAGCCGCCTACGATTACAGAAAGAAAGATGCCTAAGTATTCCATGATGTATCCTTGTTAGATGAACATATTGTAACACAAAAAATCGCAAGTAATGTTGCGATTTACATTAGATTGCGTGCTATACTGGGAGGGGGTACCCATCAGCCAGGGGCGGTTATCGGACTAGTTTTTATACAATGTCACACCGGCCCATCCGCATGCGGTATTTTAATAAAACTCAACAAAATATTTTCGGTGCTAGACCTCATACAAAAACACGCACTTGCACATGTGCTGCCCACAGTGCTATAATCGCCACAAAGGAAAAAATTCGCCATGTCAAAAAATTTACCCGCTGTTACCCCTGCTGAAGTGTTGGACATATCGCCGGAAGCTCTGGAAATTGCTAACTGCTACCTACAAGATCAAGATGCCGCCAGTGTTGCAGAAACGCTACAAATTCCACAAACATTGGTAACTCAAACACTGGCCCGCAAAGACGTCAAAGCCTATATCGATCAGGTTTTCTTTGACGTAGGTTTCAACAACCGTTTTAAAATGCGTGCTGCAATGGATGCACTAATTAAAAAGAAGTTTCAAGAATTAGAGGAAGCCGATGTGGGTTCCAGTAAGGATATCTTAGAAATTCTTGCACTGTCACATAAAATGACCATGGAACAAATGGCACGTCAAATCGAACTTGAAAAGCTGCAATCGTCCAAGGTGGTATCGCAAACCAATATTCAAATCAACGATGCCAGTGACGGAACTAAGTATGGTAATTTGATTCAACAACTTGTTAAAATGGATGAGAAAAAATGATCGTAGTGCTTGTGGCGTTTTTAATTTGGTGTGTGGTTAGCTTATTATGACAGATACTGAAAATTGGACAACAACCGATTGCGAAGATTTATGGTTGTTTGATAAACTAATCCTTGCCCGCCGACTAGGTTATGTGTGCGGGCCTGCAGGAGTGCCCGTGCCCGAAGCCGGTACTTATATTGTGCGACCCATTACTAACCTAGCCGGCATGGGCCGAGGTGCTAGTTTTCAGTACCTAGGTCCAAATACCCAACTTGAGCCAGGTTATTTTTGGTGTGAAGTGTTTACTGGCCAACATCTTTCGGTAGACTATGAGTACGGTGTGCCTGTGTTATCAGTAGAAGGTTTTCGCGATCATAACGCACAGCTATGGCGTTGGAGCCGTTGGCAAGCTACTACTGAAAGGCACCCAATTCCGCTTCCAGAACTAGCCAAATTTCCCAAACTTAATGTGGAGTTTATTTCAGGACATGCTATTGAGGTACACCTACGCCATAATCCGAATTTTGAGTACAACAACGTTGTGGCCATACCTGTGTGGGATGACGAGGTAATTAACACCACTCGAGATTTTGTTTCTAGTCCTGACTATAGAAGAAAAGGGTTTTATGTTAACGATTAGCCGACCGGACATTGATTGTGAGCAAATTACTGAATTCGATGCATCACGTCGATTTATTAAACTACCAATTGTTAACTACCTTAAGCTCTTACCAGCCATTGATCCAGTTACCCGTGCCATGTCAACTGCATGGGATCAAATCAACAGGCCCCAAATTGCGCTAATCAACGCAGTTAATAATCCCAGTTATCGATTTATCTGTGCTGCACTTGCGCGTCGCCTAGGCAAAACTTACATAGCCAATGTTATTGGTCAGCTAGTAATGTTAGTGCCTGGTTGCAATATTCTTATAATTTCTCCTAACTATAACCTATCGTCAATCTCGTTTGAACTACAACGGCATTTAATTCGCAGCTTTGACTTGGAGATGGAACGCGATAATGTAAAAGATCGTGTGCTAGAGCTAAAAAATGGCAGCACCATTCGCCTAGGCTCACTAAGCACAGTTGACTCAACTGTTGGTCGATCATACGACTTAATTATCTTTGACGAGGCTGCACTTGGTGATGGTGAGGCAGCATTTAATGTTGCACTACGTCCTACACTTGACCGCCCTGGTTCGAAAGCTATTTTTATTAGTACACCTCGTGGCAAAGCCAATTGGTTTTCAAGATTCTTTGACCGCGGTTTTAGTCCTGACTTTCCAGAATGGGTTTCGCTTACTGCTGATTACACTGAAAATCCGCGTATGTCGGAGCGTGATGTAAGTGAGGCACGTTCAATTATGTCGCGTGCTGAGTTTGAACAAGAATACATGGCATCGTTTAGTGTATTTGAGGGTCAGATCTTTCAGCTGGATTCGGCATTAGTCCTAGACTATGTGGCTCGTGATGGTGATGAGGTCATTGCAGGGCTTGACCCCGGTTACAAAGACCCAACAGCATTTGCTGTTATTGTTTATAGTCCACAGGATGATACTTATCATATTGTAGATGAGTATCAGGAATCACAGGCTACAACTGCGGGTCATGTTGATAGATTGCGTGAATTAATTGATAAATGGCAAAATGAAACTATATTTATTGACTCGGCTGCTGCACAATTTGCAGCCGACCTTGCCTATACTTATGATATTGCCACAATCAAAGCTAAAAAATCTGTGCTAGACGGAATTGCACTAGTACAAACACTTGTAGAACAAAACCGTATTCGAGTATCGCCACATTGTGAGAATGTGCTATTTATGTTTGACCAGTATCGTTGGGACTCACGTGAGACCCTGACCACCGAAAAACCCGAACATGGAATGGCATCCCATATGGCTGATGCAGTGCGTTATGCTATTTATAGTTTTACTATCGGTGGTTGATTGTCTTTTAATATAGGATTATATCATTAATCAAACTAAACAACAAGTATAAATTTTCTAGGGTGCTAGCTTAAAAAATTTAATACTTGACAATCCCATGCTTGTATGGTACAATAGGGGAATTAACAAACACGTGCAAAGAAAATGGCGAAAAATACCGGTAATAACCGCATACCAGTCAAATGGGTCCGAGACAAGGCTAAAGCAGCTTATGACAAAAAGGATACATGTTATATCTGCGGCACAAAAGAAGATTTAGAATTACATCATTTTAACTCAATAACAATCCTGCTGGAAAATTGGGCGGCTGCAAAAAAGTATAATATTTCAACCGATGACGGAATATTGGCTGTACGCGACGAGTTTATAGCAGAGCACCACAACGAACTCTACGAGCAAGTTAGAACGCTTTGTAATAAACATCACGTTGCGTTACATCGAGTATTCGGAAAAGCTCCTCCAAGTAATTCAGCTGTGCGTCAAGAACGCTGGGTTGGTATTCAACAGGATAAATTCACCGGAAAAGAAACTACTACTAAGACTGCAGTTGTTGGCTCATTCTTTAGCGCATTTACGTAAGGAATAAGATGGCTTGGTATAATACCGCAACTCAGTGGATTCGCGAAAAGCTGAATCCGGCTCAAGAAATAATTTTACGTCAGGAAGGTATCGTTGTTGGTAGCGATGCTCCGGCAAATTACAGAACCTCATTTAAAAAACTAGAAAGTGTAAACCGCGGTACAAGTATGATTGTATCGGGCTGCTCTAGTTTAGACTTTGATATAAAAGACAAAATTTCAAGCGATGTAAGTCCCGGTATGCGCCAAAAAACATTGGCAAACTTACTAAATTTCAGACCAAATCCATATCAAAGCGCACAAGATTTTAGAACTAATATTTTTACAGATTTTATTTTAGAAGGTAATATATTTATTTACTTTGATGGTGCTTTTATGTACCACCTACCTTCTTCAAGTGTACAAATTCTACCTGATCCAGTAACTTATATTAAAGGTTACAAGTATAATAATATGCAGGAGTTCAAACCTTCTGAGATTATTCATGTACGAGATGCATGTAGCAACTCTATATATCGTGGTAGTTCAAGATTACTTTCCGCTAACCGATCAATTGAAATCTTATATAAGATGCACTCGTTTCAAGAAACATTTTTTGAAAACGGTGCTATACCTGGAATGGTTCTTACAACAGATAATACTCTAAGTCAAATAGCAAAACAAAAAACAATTCAAAACTGGATCGCAAGCTATAGCCCAAAAAATGGTGCTCGCAAGCCAATGATTTTAGATTCAGGACTAAAGCCAAGCAGTGCATTTGATATTAGTTTTCAAGATATGGATTTTGATAACTCAATTAAATCGCACGATGTTAAAATATTAAAAGCACTAGGTGTACCAAGTATTTTATTAGATGGTGGTAATAACGCAAATATTTCTCCAAATATGCGTTTATTCTACCTAGAAACAATTATGCCAATTATTCGTAAATATACTTCAGCAATGGAAAGATATTTTGGATATGACATTGATGCCATTACTTCTAATGTATCAGCTTTGCAGCCAGAGTTAAAAGATATTGCATCGTACAACGTAAGCTTAGTTAATGGTGGAATTATTACTCCAAACGAAGCCAGAATAGAACTACGTTATGATACAAAACCTGGTAATGACGATCTACGTATACCGGCTAATATTGCGGGCTCAGCTGGTAATCCAGCATTAGGTGGTGCCCCTAAAAAACCTGAGGTACCTAAACCTTAAACAAAGGAGCATGATGAGTAAAAATAAAGTATTATTCATAGATAGTACTTTTACTAAACAGCTTCCCACTGGTGGCGAATCAATTGATTCAATTTATATCGAAGGTTACGCAAGTACTAACGAAGTAGATAGAGCTAATGATGTAGTACCTACCAGCGTATGGGAAAAAGGAATCCAAAACTACTTAAAGAACCCAATTATTTTAGCCCAGCACGATTATGATGACCCAATCGGCCGTATGGTAGAATATAAAATTGATTCTAAAGGTCTATGGATTAAAGCACGAATCTCGGCTGCGGCAGAGGTTTTTAATTTGGTAAAAGATGAAGTAGTAACTGCATTTAGTGTTGGATTCAGGATTAATGATGCTGAATATAATGCTGCAACAGAGTTATTTGTTGTTAAAGATTTAGAATTGATAGAAATATCAGTAGTTTCAATCCCCTGCAATCAAAATACTCTTTTTAGTTTGTCTAAAGCATTTTCAGATGCTGATGAGTACAACAATTTTAAACAGCAATTTGCACCCAAAAGCGAGTCAGCTAAAGGGCTAGAATCCTCTACGGACGCAAATAGCAAATCACAGAAGGAAGTCGAAATGACACAAGACGAAATTAAACAAATGGTAGCAGAAGCTACCGCTAAAGCATTAGCTGATCAAGCTACTGCTAAAGCCCTTGCCGATGCTCAAGAAGCTGAAGTGCAAGCCCGCATCAAGGCAGCAGTAGCAGCAGTTACTCCTACCGAAACTGGTGCAGAAAAACTACTTGCTGAAGTTGAAAAGCGTTTTGCTGAACAAGCAGATTCAACAAAATCAGTTTTAGAAGGCCTACAAGCCGCTTTAGCTGACAAGGCAAAAGAAATCGAAGCTATCCAAAAGTCAAAAATGACTTTTGCTGATAACAAATCTGAAGAAGTTCCTTATGCAGAAAAAGAAAAAGCAGTTATTCTTGCTACTGTAATGCGTAAATCTATTGGCGATACTAAGTTCGGTAAAGAACTTATTCAAAAATATGGTCAACATCTTCCAAGTGCTACATGGGAACTTGAAGTTTCCTTGAACATGGAACAAGAAATTCGTCGTAAATTGATTGTTGCTCCATTGTTCCGTACAATTGCAATGCAAACCAACGTGATGAAAATTCCGTTGAATCCTGAAGCAGGTCTAGCAAGCTGGGCTGCTCAAGATGGTAGCGATTTTGGTGCTTCTGCTAGTGCTGGTGGTACAACATCTACAAGCGGTGCAACTCCAGGTCAAGGCTCACCACATGCATTAAAAGAAATTACTCTAAGTTCATACAAAGTAGCTACAAAAGAGTATATGAACTACGAAGAAGAAGAAGATAGCCTATTGGTTCTTCTACCTATCATTCGTGATGCAATGGTTCGTCGTATTGCTCGTGCACTTGATCGTGCGTATTTACTAGGTCAAAATTCTGCTTCAGATCCTATCAAGGGTCTTGCAGCATATTCTACTAGTAGTTCAGCAGCTTTAGCTAATGCAGTTGCTACAGCAGTTACTGTTGCTAAACTACGTGGCTTACGTGCTAATTTAGGTTCATTGGGTCTTGATCCTGCTGATGTAACATATATTGTTAATTCTGACGTATATTACAATCTGTTGGATGATAGCACATTCCAAACAATGAACCAAGTTGGTCCACAAGCTACATTGCTTACTGGTCAAATCGGTCAAATCGGTAATAGCCCTGTGTTAGTATCTGGCGAACTACCAGCTAGCACAACCAATGCAAGCACTTCTTCTATTGCTAACGTTGGTGCTATGGCTATTTATACAGGTAACTTTGTGGTTGGTAACCAACGTGGTCTACGTATGGATACCCAAGAGTTAGTGGAAACACAACGTCGCGTTATGGTTGCTTCCCTACGTACCGGTTTTGCTCAATTGAGCACAAATCTTGGTTCTGGTGTAGCTTGCCTACGTTTCACAACCTAATTTTAGGTTTAAAGATGGGACTTCGGTCCCGTCTTTTACATACCTTGCGAGCAAGGTATGTAAAAGATAAAGGAAATAAATATGGGACTATCATTAGTTACTAAAGCAGAATATAAGACCTATCAAGGCATCTCTAGTACTACTAGTGATAATGCTCTTGATATTTTAATACCAAAAATTAGCGAATTAGTTAAATCTATTTGCCGTAGAAGTTTTGTAGATTACATAGATGATTTTAAAGTAGAGTATAGCGATGGTGGAACAAATACTATTGAATTAGCAGAAACCCCTGTAATTAGTATTATTAGTTTAGAGTATTCAACAGATTATGGAAAAACTTATACTACACTAGAAGAATTTACGCACTA
>Ga0114959_10003920_pt1 | contig 11551 bp, 10 predicted proteins | sample C_130625_EF_Meta_FD_87317 | JGI IMG/M metagenome (GOLD analysis project Ga0114959, IMG submission 87317) | Freshwater microbial communities from Lake Croche, Canada to study carbon cycling - C_130625_EF_MetaG | ecosystem: Environmental > Aquatic > Freshwater > Lake | place: Lake Croche, Canada...
ATGACTTTACATGCACTACGGATACCCATGACATCTGATATCTTGTTGCCGTCTTCATCTTCTTTTAGTTTTAATTTCTTCATGGCAACAACAATACTACTAGCATAGATAAAGCCCTGACCACCGGAGATTTTATCATCCGGGTCAAACATGTCTTGACTTGCATATGTGTGGTTGGTACATACCAAACCTACATTATAACTACCAAACATATTGACGCAATTACGAACAAGTGCAGTCAATGCTTTGGGCTTACGACCCAAGTCACCTTTCATTTCACCTGCATCAAATTGGTTAACGTCAGTGGGTGTTAATAACATACCTAACGAGTCAATGACAAACATGACCTTGGGACGCTCGCCATCGGGTAGAGCTTTATAGTCGCTCATGAATGTTGAAATTGTTTTTGCCACATCATCAATCATGGCCATTGATAGTTTGAGTAACTTACTATCGCTGGTGTCTACACCCAGTGCCTTGAGCCAATCTTCATCCAACGCATTTTCACTGTCAATGAGAATAACAAAAATTCCTTGCTCTTGTGCGTTCTTGATGATGTTGCCGCTACAGATATAGCTTTTGCCTGCACCTGATTCTCCAGCAAACACAGTTACTTTACCAAGTGGGATACCTTTGGTAAAATCTCCGCTTATAAGATAGTTGAGAGCAAAGTTTCCTGTACTGATCCAATCAGTGGGATCATTGAACCCAATGCTTAAACCGTCGATGCTTTTTGTAATATCCTTGCGGAACTTTGAAATGTCAAATGGTTTTCCCATAATATGTGCCTTAAGTTAATGTTGTGTTATCGTTTGAAATAATACATAATCTGATCTGTACAGATTAAAAAGTCTAGTTTTACACTCCGGATACTGATTTAGTATTTGTCTAATTTTATCTGAGATTTCCATTTTTAACAATGAATCAACTGTTCTGTTATTATACAGAATGTGTTTACTGCTGTCAACCTTGACATACTCAGACACTCTTGAAAGTACAGTTGAATCATATTTATAAAATCGAATTGTAGTGTAATCATACCCATCAAAAAACCAAGACTGTGGCATAGTATGTGCATTATTGATTGGGAAATCAAACAACATTAGTAAAAATAATTCTGTTTCGATTAACCGATGCATTTCACTAACTCGAGCGTCTTGTTTTACTTTATCTGAAGTTTGAGTCCATGCATACAAATACTGAGTTATTCCGCTTATCCACCTATCTATAGGGTCTCTGACGATTGCCAGTGTTTCTGGGGTTGTCACCATCAAATGTTTCCATTCCGGTAATAGCATCCTCACAGAACTACTTGCATTTTTTGGAATAGTAATAAATTTAAATACCTGATCAGGACTTACTAATATTAGTCTGTCAGACAGACCATTGAGTTGACTTAGATTCTTAATATTTTTATCGAACTTATCAAACGCACTACTAAAATTGTGGTTCAACTTTATTTGATTAATATTGGTATCATCGGTATACAAACTAAAAATTGATTTCATATTATATATTTTAATAATCATCTGTCAGCAAAATCACTACGTCTACTTTTGTGTTAGTTTAGTTCTATTAGATTTAACAATGTGTAATCACATTTGTATAAATCCATTATTCGCAATTTACATTCTTCAGACCTTGCCAATAACTCATTGAGTTTAAGTGTAATGTTCATTTTCAGCTCATCAGTGTTGGTTTGATTTATGTATGTATTATATTTGGTATAGTCTATTTTGTCAACAGAGTTTGATAGATAATTGGATATTCTGAATATGACCTTTGAATCGTATTTGAAATATTTTATATTTTTATAGTGTAGTCCTTTGAGAAACCAAGATTGCGGCAATGTATGCATGTCTACTATGCCTTGGTCTGTCAACATCCTGAGAAATAAATCAGACTCTAAAAGATAATACAATTGTTGTATCTTGTCTTCAGACCGTAATGGTGGTTCTATAGTGGTCCATAGTGTCAACCATTCTGTCATACCGCTTACCCATCGGTCAACTGGATCTCTTACAACAAACAAAAGATCAGCAGGCAACAAATTTTGTTGTAGTGCGGTTTGTATTGTTGTCGTTGTCCAACCAACAAAGATTTTTCTAATGGCCGAACTGGCGTTCTTGGGTGTCAGTATAATACCAGTGTTGGCAGATGGTGAATAGAGAAGTGTTCCCCATGTCATGGGTTTGAACTTGTTTAAATCTGGCAGGTCAGGCGGGTTTTCTTTAGAAAATATTTTTGTGCCTGTGACTGTTGCGTCTGATGAAATATCAACTTCGTGAAGTAGATTAATTCTATCCAGATTATCGATAACAAGATTAAAGTTTGATTTCATGCTGTGTAGTCTGACAGTCTCTTGTAGCAATCGCCACTCATAAAATGTTGATAGTTAAACTCAATTGCGTCGGATTCTATTTGATATAAATCGCGCCACTCGTCGGTTGATAACATTTTAAATTTTTCTATCATACTCAGCAATGCAACCAATCGTTCTACAGGGTTTTCAATTGAATCAAAGCTGTAGTCAAATATTTTGGTATACAATCGATAACCAAACACATTTTGTATTGTTTGATGCCAAGTAGGTTGTGCGTAGGACAGGAATAGGCCTCTTGTTAAAATGCTGTACATGAACTTTTCAGTTATGTGCGGTTGATAACTGTGGCTCCAGCTTTCACTCACTAGGTGGATAAAACTTTTGGTTACCAACGGTGCCAATACTTCTATGTTGCTTCTGTGCAAAAATCGATCCACTTCCCAATTGCCCAATTCAATCTTTGCATTGGCAAACTTATCACAGGTTGTCACTGCAAATTTTCTATAGAATCTTGCTTGATCTTCTGTAAGATACTTGGACAAATGTCCGTCGATGTGGTCTATGGTATATGAAAAATTCTTGGTCACATAAACTGAGTTGGCATACCCAAATTTGTGTAGTGCAGAAGTCAACAGTTGTCTACCAACTTGCCCGCTGCCGTTGAACGAACATAAAAAATTTTGATAATCAATATCCGGATGTTGAGTATACCCGTACAAGGGTTCATACAGATAAGATTCACTCATGTCATGATTGAATACAAAATCAAAATTTGGATAATTGGCTTTTACTTCTGGCCTGATCAAATTAGACCAAACTATAGTTGTCCTTGGTCCCGGCATTGAATGCAGGTGATCTAAGATGCGGTTTCTGTAATTGCTGTCAAACCCTAATATGTAATCTCGTAGAACAACAACAGGAGGGCGAGGACCCTCCTGTTGAAATACCGTTTGGTATTGATCTACATCAATGTCTTCTAAAGACATTTGTATCCAGTGTTGTTACTGTGCTTGTTGGCGAGCACGAATCATCGCCAAAATGTCTTGAGTTTTATTTGCCGAGGCAGCCGGTGCTGGAGTAGCAATCGGTGCTGTGGGTGCGGCAACTTCTTCATCAAATTCTGGCTCAGCAATAACAGCAGGTGCTGATACTGTTGCAGTTGCAGGTGCGGCTGTAGCCGTTGATCCTGCAGGTGCGGCCACGCCAGCTGGACGGAAGTATTGACCCCAACGCTCCATGTCGTATGGCTTGCCATCTACTGAAGCTTCGAACATTTCCTTCATGACCTTCAACTCAACATCAGTGGGTTTCTTGGGCAAGAATTCGTTCAAGTCAAACAAGCCAAACTTTTCAATTGCCGCCAACTCAGTGTCAGTTAGTGCTGATTCTTTTCTAGCCCACTTGCTGGTACTGTAGTCAGCATAACCACCTTTGCTGGTTTTGGTAATACGGAAATCAAGACCTTTTTCAAAGTCTGTTGGCAATTCTTCCAACTCAGGATCCATCAACGCGGATTTGATTGTTTGGAAAATTTGAGGACCAATGATGAATCTACGAATTGGATTCTCTGGAGTTTTGTCATCACTCAGTGGGTTTTCACGCACAAAGCCTTGGAACACATAACTGCGTTTTTTCCAATACTTACGACCCATGTCCTCAAGACTCTTGTCTTTGAACCATGTACGAACTTCTGCCAAAATTGGGCAGGGTTCATTCCACATCTCAACACAAGGTACTTGTACTTGTACTTGCTTACTGTCCATTTCACCTTTGATTCCGGCAAATGGCAATTTGATCATTGCTCGTTCGACCCAGAAGAAAGTGTTTTTAGGATTGTTGTCTGGTAAGAATCGAAGATTTGCGCTTGCGCCTTCGTCGATGTTCCAGTGTGGATAAATTGCGTTGTCGCCACCGCCTGATGATTGACCGCCTTTGTTAGACTCAGCGGCTTGGAGTCTTGCGCGGATTTCTGCTAATGATGCCATAGTTTTTACCTTTCAGAATAGTGTGCCTATGTTTGTTTTACTAATGCCTAGTGTGTGCCTATTGCGTACACTACCACTGTAGTATACGCTAGATATTTAGCATAGTCAAACTTATTCTGAAAGTTTTGGCAAAATTTTAGTAGTTAAGTAACCTTTTTAGAGAATTCAACTCGTCTGATTCGGCTATCATTGTTTTTTTAGATTTGGCTTTGGATTCGGATACATTGGATCCAGTGCCGGCCAAACGAGCCAACTCGCTGATTGCACCCATGTCTGATCCGCAGGTACAGTCTGATTCATATAGTCCACATTCGTTGCAGGGTTCTCCACCCTCCATCATGCCTTTTTCTTTCAAGTGTGCTATTGCTTGCTCTCTAGACATTCCAAAGTGCTTCATTAGATAGTCAAGTAATGCATCGCCTTCTAATTGTTGTTCGTTGCCTTCACCTTCACCTAAACTTTCGTTGGCCTGATATTTTGCCAACAACTGCTTTGCAACTTCTGCTTGTTTCTGCATAGCCAGTTGAGGGTTATTTTTGTATTCACTGTCAATCTGATTCATGACTCCATAGTATTCGCTCTTAAATTGCGGGTTAGCTTTGGCAAATGCATCGGCTTTTGCTTTTACAGCTGAGGTTGCTCTGTATTGTTGTGAGAAATTACTTCCGCCAACACCGCCTGCGCCGTATGCGGCTCCTGCATCTGCATCATACTTGTTGGCAGGAGCACTACCGCCCATCATAGCGCCTAATCCTACAGTACCAGCTAATGCTGCCGCGCCCAATGCTTTGCCCCAACCTTCTTCTAAATCGCCATCGGCATACTCATCTTCCCAACGACTATCTTTCCATGTTTCAGGATCTGTATCGTAGTCACAAGTTTCAGTGGCTTCTTGTCTGTTTAAACCGTGTGTCTTCATTAACCATTCAATGCGAGCATAACGATCATCCATTGGATCCGAGAGTGCAGTTTCTTCCATGCTCATGGGACCTTCGTTACTGGTCATTCCGCCGCCAGTGTTTTCAGCTTCGACTACGCTGTTTACCCAATTTTCAAATTCTTTGACTTCTTGCATTTTCATAGCGGCTTCCTTTTTTTTAATGTTTGCCAGTATTGGTAGTGCATCTTCAATTCTTGGATCGATGTGTTGCTCTACAAATAAATTTTTAATTTCTTCAACCAAATCTTCACCTTCAGTAATTGCCGTCGGTTCCCATGACTCGGTGTAGCGTTTGTATCCATTGGCAGTCGACAAAGACTTGATGTTTTTACGCAGATTTTGATAGTGATCGTATGCTGACTCACGCATTGCACCTGCTTGCTCACTCAGTGATTCTTTGTTTACACGCAGAAATCTTGACAGCACATTCAATTCATTTGCCATCTCATTTATATGCTGTCCCATTGCATCGTAAGGAGTACCTCCTTGACGCACATGTTCTAGCATGGCACGACCAACTGATAATTTTTTACTTGCTAGTTTAAATCGTTGTCCATCTGTGGTTTCAATAAACAAACTTTCAACATAGCGAAATCTAGCATCGCTTTCTTCTAGATCACGATTGTGTCGGATCATCAGTCTGGCTTCTTTGGGTGCACCTGCATAACTTACTTTTTTTGTGCCGTAGTAGCTTTCCTTGAGCGAGCTCAACGAACGCATTCTATGCTTGAGTCTGTGCATGGGCTGTGGACTCTTGAGTCGTTTCATGTGCGATCTTGCAAAGTGTCTGAGCAAGTACAAGAATTTGTCCCAGTCTTCCTGGTCAGACGCTTGGGGGCGGTTTGTAATGCCCAATGCTGAAAAAATTTCTAAATTGCCTTGTGTGTCTAGTAGCAAAACCATTGTTCCGTAATTATGGTCGTTGATGGTATAATCAAAGCTCAATATTTTTCCATCTTCGGGATTTTCTTCGTCCTGACCACGATAATCTTTGATCTCGGGATCAAATCCCTGTGTCACCAAAAGATCGTTTAGTTCGGCTGCTGTTGTGTCGGATGTTTTCATTAAGATATTTATCAGAATACAGCAATGAACGGCATGGGTTCTATGATGGTATCACCGTGATCACGCAACTGCCCATCAAGCTCTTGGTGGTAACTCTGCAGTTGTTGTAGCATACGCACCACTAACAATGCCGCCATTACTAAATCATCAGTTTCTCCCGATTTAGCCGCATAACTGGTGCCCATTGCAACAAAACTCTTTAGTTCTGTGATCAAACTGGCGCTGTTAATTTTCATTCTGTTGGATTCAACCATGTTTTTAAATTTGCTACAAGCGGCAAGTTTGGGCTTGTGAGAAGTGTTGAATCCTTTTCGAAAGCGTCTTCCGCTGCCGCCGGACCCAGATTCACTTAAAAAATATCCTTGTATGTTTTCTTCACCGTACTCGGCAATGCTGATCAATGCGGCTTCGCCGATTGTGTTGTTTTCTATACTGAAGTAAATGCTCTTGGGATCTTTGATAATTTCATTTATGTGCCGACATATGTCGGCCATTATTCTTACCTGGTCTGGAATAACAGTTTTATTGTGACGCCATTCTGCCACTTGCTCTGTGGTGTTGGCTTCAAAAACCTGTATGGCCGCAGGATCACCACCAGTTCCAAGACTTGGATCTAGTCCTACCACATAAATTTTACCCGACTCGGGTTTTTTAAACCATCTTACCTGCCCAGTTCTATATTCAGGTTCTTTGCCTTGTAGATCAATCAACTTGGTTGGAGCAATCAGTGTTTCATCGTTGATAATAAATTCACATTCCATCTCTCGACGAAAACGATCTTCTCCAAGTGCGGCTCTTTGTTGGTTTGCCCAAGATTCATCACGATCTGGGTGCTCTTGCCAACGAGCCCTAAATGCTTTGAATCCATTGCGACCCACCAGTGTAGGATTACCATACTGATCTTCGCATCTATTGGCACCTTTCCACAACATGGCAAATTGATCTTCGTCGCTGTTGGGAGTTGATGTGATAATTGCCTTACCACCAGTTGCCAGTGTGGGTGATATGGAGGTCCAAAACTCCACAGCGATGTTGGGTCGCACAAACGCAAACTCATCTGCATACAACAATGATATACTCATACCACGACCGGTATTTTCAGTTGTGGTCTGTGCTACAATACGACTGCCATTGTCAAACTCAATTGATCCTTTGTTGTAGCTGACCACCCCTGCTCTAATATGATCAGGACAAGATTCGTAGGCAAATCGTATCCTCTGCATGATCTCTTGGGCACCTAGATATTTGTGAGCCGCAACTAGAATTGTACTGTCGGGCACAAACATGGCATACCATAGCAAGTATCCGCCAGCTGTGGTTGACTTGCCTGTTTGTCGAGGCATCATGCTGATGCTGAATCTGTAGTTGTGATAAACATCAACCAAGCGTTCTTGATACTCAAACGGCTGGTATTTCATCTTGCCACGAGTGGGATGTTGTATGTGAAAAAAGTTACTTAAAAAATACGCAGGACCAGTAACTGGATCCGCACAGGCCACAAAGTCCTGTATTTGATCAGCGGTGTACACCTCATACTTGTGAGGTGCTTTTATTAGTACACCTTCTAGGATTTTTGCCATATTATATTTAACATTTTTTCTGCTTGCTGTCTATGAAGATTAGGTCCTGGATGATACAAGTCTCTTGCTCTATCCATATGATCTAGATCGGTATCAAAATTGTCATCGGCTGTTTCAATCAACTGGCAATTATATTCTTTGCACAATTGCCTAAACGCTAATAAATTTTTTAATTTAAGTAGATCTTGATTTAAATCGTACATTACCCAATTTTTGTATAAGTGATCGCGATTAATTTGTGCTGTCCTTCCTGGTGCTACAGTTTGTATTCCGTAAATCTCTGCTCTGGCTGGGGGTTTCTTTTGCCATACTGGAGTCTGGTACTCATGATTCGGTAACTCAATCATTTCAACCCTGCTCTTAAATGTAGTTTGATAAATTACAAATTTAGGCTTGAGTTTTGGTATCCAGGTCAATGCTAATCTAAATGCAGTATCGTTACTTCCACCTGGTTGTCCAAAATTAAAACATTGGATGTTTAGTTGATTTGCTATGATAGTTGGGTACAGTTGTTCGTATAGAAGACCTATTCCATTTACTATACTACCTCCAAATACGCAAAAATGATTGTGGGCTGAATCAAACTCAGAGCCGCGAAATCCATTGCTATTGTATTGATATTCGATGGTAGTATTAATCCAGCCTCCGGCTTTTAATCTAGAGTATTGGATAGGGTCTGCTAGATTTTTATTATATACTTCTTCACTGTCGTTACCGTACCAGTAAATAGTTTTATTTGCTAGTTCGGTTGTCGGGTTTATAACTAATTCAAGATCCATTTATCTTTTCAAGTATCTTCTCTGCTTGTATTTGATGAATCTTTGGTCCAGGGTGCAACAAGTCTCGCCCTTTGTCATCAGACTTAGAAAAGAAGTCGTCAATTGATATTTCAATTAAGGGAATTTGCATTTCTTGGCACAAGTATCTCATGGTCATGAGATTTTTAACAGCTAGCAATTCGCGATTTGTGTCAATATTAATCCAATGCTGGTACAGGTCGCTTTGTGTACTCGGAGAACTTCCACCTCCGTGTGGTTGTACTCCGTATATAACTGCTTGCTGTGGATTTTTTACGCCTGCAGGGTTTCGCTGACCGTGCCAAGGCTCAATCCATTCAAATCTATGCTTAAAAGTTGATTGATAAATTACAAATTTTGGAGCTAACTTAGGCAACCATGTTAGTGCTAGTCTAACAGATGTGCTGTCGCTACCGCCAGCTTGTCCAAAGTTATAACAAGATATTCCAAGTTTTGATTCAATAATTGTAGAATAAATTTGATTGTAGTTTAATGCAACTCCGGCTGTAACACTATCACCAAATGCACAAAAGTGATCGTTGGTAGGATCAAATTCTGGGCTACGAAATCCATGACTATTAAACTGATAATCCAGTGTATTTGTTAACCAACCAGATTGCTCTAGTTGTCGTCGAGTATTGGCATTATTTAATTTTTTTTCGTATTGTTCTTGATTGTCTTCGCCTACCCATTGCAGGGTTTGGCCAGCAAACTCTGCTTGCCATGTAACTATATTTTCAATGTCGGTGATATTATAATTCATTTTTCAACAGGCTTTTCGCCAGTAAGATATGGTCTACTGAACCACAGCTGGAACCACTCTGGAGTTCCGGGTTGTATATTATTCTGTTTCATTAACTGACTTTTTTCAGTACCGGTGATGGAAATATTGCTACCTTCGTGAGAAGAAGGATCTGCACCCTTCTCTGTTATTCCACTCAACGATCGTAGCTCATCTAAAGTCATTAGTCATCCGTGGCGTTGGCACCGCACTTGGCTCGTTTGGCATTGGTCAATGCACCAAAGTCAACTGGCCATTCTTGTCCAGGTTGCAATTCAATTGCGCCTTGTGGATAAGCAAATTGTACACCCGCTGTTTGTTGTATCTGTGCAATTGGCATACGGAATTTAGTCAAGTCATTGCCTAAATTAGGATATGGTGCAACATGAGGGAATGCCCATCCAGCAATTTCTTTGGTCTGGTTGTTGATGACAATCTTGTAAAAACCATGTGGCACTACAACACCTTTGCCGATGGTCTTGTCCTGTGCGTTGTAAACGCCGCCTACATAAACTGTATAACTTTGATTGCGTTGAACTGTCCATCCACGCACTGAAGTTTCTAACAGTTTCCAAATACCGCGATTCAGTGAACCAGCTTGTGGGCTCATGTTGGTCATCAGGAACGATTCGTACTCTACTTGTACATCCCATGACAAGTCACCATCTGGACTCATGTGTCCTTTGTCGTAGCCTGTGCCAGCATAGTCACCAGGAACAGCACCATTGGGCACAAATTGGTTGGCAGCAAATGCGTTGGTACGAGCAACACAACCTAGTGCGTTTTGTGGCAGGAGTTCGTAGGTCACATACTTGGGTAATTTAGCGGCTGCATCGTAGCCCACTAGGTATGCTTGTTGACATAGCGGTGTTACACCTGCTGTTTGTGGGAATCCGTATGGCGTATGTATTTGACATTGTGCTGGTGGAAATGGTGCTCGTTGTGTCCAGGCAAACGACGGCACAGATAACATTGCAAATACTGCAATTAATAGTAATTTTTTCACTTAAAATCCTTTGAATAAAACAGCAAGTTCTGGCCATAACAGTTTGAAATTGCCGGTATCATACTTATGATACTTGTTTTCAATATTTAGAATATGGTCAACAAATTCCTGCGACATGTCCTGAGTTTTTGTTTGATTTAGTCTATCTACCACACTTGCAAAGAATTGTGACTCTTGGTCAGACAATGTAAATTTTTGTTTATACCGTTCAATTTCGGCTAGTGCTAGATTACTGACAGCGGAGCTGTGAAACGCAACATCCAAGTATTCTGGTTGATATAGTGTTTGCCACAGTATATTGGCTCCCACAGAATCAGCGTATTCCCTAAGTTCGCACAAGTGTGTTGCATTGTAGATATTGTACACCGCATGTATTCCACCCCAGTGCCCGTTGTTTTTCATGTAGCCAACCACTCGACGAACATTTTGATCAGTATCCGACCACACACCACCAGATCTAACATATTCAAATCTTGGACCCACATTGTCAAAGCTCATGCTCCAGCCCACACGCTGACGTTTTTCTAATTTTTGTACAATGCTGTTACGATCAAAGTCCACATTCATGTTTGTTATTAGTGTAACAATACATTTGTCTGGTATAACATCCAACAGTCGGTCGTTTTCGGGCAATAGCAATGGTTCTCCGCCAACCAGTGCTACTTCCCTAACTGAATCACGATGCTGTTCGATGTATTCGCAGACCTGTTCGTAGTAGGGTCTTGCACCGTTTTTGTATTCAAACTTCATCATGCTGGCCCACTTGCTGGAGCAGTAAGGTCCGCAATAGTTACAGCTTAGATTGCAAGTGATGTTCCAACGAACATCTATAATACTGGGTTTATGGTCATTGATGTCTGCTGTGGCCACATCAAAATCTGGGTTGACATCATTGTGCCAATGGCGCTCACTACGACCGTATCGTTCGGCTTTGATACAATTGCTACAGTACTCAGCATGCGGTTGTCCAGATTTAATGCTGTTTCTAATTTCCAGCATTTTTGGACTTTGTAGTATATCGTTGATGTTACTGTGATTTAAGTCACCCAGCATGTTGGGATCACCAGCACAACA
>Ga0114959_10003923_pt1 | contig 11549 bp, 10 predicted proteins | sample C_130625_EF_Meta_FD_87317 | JGI IMG/M metagenome (GOLD analysis project Ga0114959, IMG submission 87317) | Freshwater microbial communities from Lake Croche, Canada to study carbon cycling - C_130625_EF_MetaG | ecosystem: Environmental > Aquatic > Freshwater > Lake | place: Lake Croche, Canada...
AAGACTTTTTTGGGATTTTGAAAAATGGACAAAAAAAATGTCCAAAATTGAAAACCCAAAATACTTTTTGGATAACTTTTTCGTTAATAATATAATAAATCCCCAAAAGGGCTTAAAGAAACTTCCACACATACAAAGAACCCTTTTTTTCACTTGCATAATTAGATCCTATCATATTACATGTTCTAATTCATCAATTGAAATTCCTTGTTGTAAATATTGCTCTATTCTAGATGGATGTAATGCGACTTGCATGAGTTCTTCTTTATAAATATTACACCGCTTTTCAATAGCATCGTAATCCAATTCAAATATGGGTGTAGTAACAGAGAAATTTTCATAATTCATATGACAAAGATAATCCCACATTTTTTCTGGATAGTCTTCGTATATTTGAATAGCATTCGGATTTTTCACCAAGTGTTCCCAACTTATTCTATTTATGTTTTTTTTTAATAATGAAATAGCAGCTGGGTTTTTGGACAAATTATCCCAACATACATAACCGTATTGACATTTTGAATTTAAACCAGTATAATTGAGTTTATCAAGATTTCTCTCTATCAAATGAATAGCTTTTTCATTTTTTGCTACTGCAGCCCAACTGTAATCTGGTATTTCATGTAAATTTTCCTCTATTATATCAATTGCATATGGATTTTGACATAATCCCCGCCAAAAACAAGACAAGGGAGTATTTTTTATTTCTTCTATTTTTTCTGGATACTTTTCCAAATATTTTTCAAACAAACCAAAATATTCAGCTTTATTGATTTCCAATATATCAGGAATACAATCAATAAAGAGTAATTCATCTACCATTTTTTGCTGGTATTTTTCAATAAGATGAACAAAATTAGGGTGTTTCAATAATTCTTGTTTCCCATATTTATTCAACGATTGAAAACACAAATCAAAATATTTGTCTATTATGTGAATCGCATTTGGATTTTTTACAAATTCATTCCAAAGTATTTTTTCAGGATGCCTTGACAACATTTCGGCAGCAAATGGATTACATGATAAATATTTCAAGGCATAAACATCTTTCAAAAGTTCTATATATTTTTCAATAAAATATATATTGTTTGGATTGCTAGTCCTAACGATTTTATACCAATAGAGTCTTTCAGTGACACCATTTTTTAATTTGTAAAAATCGTATATACTTTCAGGATAATTGTTCATTATAATCTTTATTAATCAGAATTATGGTTAATTTTATTATCAATTTTTTTTGAATTGATAATAAAACTTTGGCTCCACCTTTTCTAAAGGTGGAAAAGGTGGATTAAGTAGCATATAACAAAGCCGCATTTCCACCAACAAAAACCACCATATTAATTCGCTCTTCGTAAACAAATAAATTGTAGTTGTATTCATAAATTCGCCAAGTAGGTTTATTAATACCTACTATATCTCCCGTAACTGGGTCACAAATTGTTAGTACTTGTGCCAAAGGATCCAACGGCGGGATAATTGTCGTAAAATCCAATTGAACTTGATTAAAACGATTCATGTTAATAGCACCAGATGGTTGAAATTCAAAAGGTGAAGTATTCAAACAAAAATTATAACAATATAATCCATTTGGAGCTCCACCCGCTGTTCTATTGTATTTTTCAATATAATTGAAAACACCAGAAACTAATATATTTTCTCTGTATTGTCCATCAAGTAAAATACCCATTCCTATCAATATATCTCTCAAAGTTTGAAAATTAGCTGTACCTGTAATCATATAACCTGTCAAATTACCACTAGGGTTAACACCTGGCCCAATCATTTGTCCATTACTCAATTTATATGTACCATTAGTAGGTGCAGGCGTAACTTCTGATGGTACATATTCATACGGCCAGTTGGTATAATTGGCCCATTCGTTACGCAAATTTACATCACTTCTTTGAAAATAAAACATCCAACTTGAAATTAAACCAATTGAATCCAAATCAACTTTATTAGGTCCAGTTACATTATAAAATAATTTTTCATTCACTTGTCTAAATATATATTTTTGTTCATTTTTAGCAAAGATCCGCGATTCATCGTTAGATAAAAAGACATACGTTGACATCAAATGTATATCTGCAAACCATACTGAACGTTGATCTAAATAAGAATTAATACCTAAAACATTATCGGGAGGAGTTTGCAAAAATCTATACATTTGATTTTGATATTGATTGAAATTCGGCGCGACATATGGATATTTGTTTTGAGAGTCAAAAACATCTCTAATTTTAAATAATTCAGCAATAGGTCTAAATGTGACATAAATTTGTAATTCATTATATTGTAATGAAACCAAAGGAAAAGCTTGTTGTGGCAGCAATGTAAACCATGCACCCAAAGGAATGAATAATTGACGCGGAGCAATAGAAGGCCCCGCGCCACCTGGATTGTCACTGTAATATGAATTTGGGTATGAATTTACACGACTACCTGAATTACCTGGATCATATAATTCAGGGACGTAACCAATCATTTCATAAAATAATGCTAATTTTTGTCCTGGAAAATCTCTGCGTGCCATATTCAATATATAACCACCCGAGTACTCTTGCAATTTTTGATTACCGCAAGTTATTGTTATTTTTTCAATCATCATTGTGCCAATATAGTTGATCCATTTAAATTCGTAAGGGGCCCAGTCTGTATAAGAAGTTGTACCATCCGCATTTATATATTCTTGTGGAGGTAGGATTGGACTCCAAATAGCTGGTAAATTTACGACAATAAATGTATCCGCAAATAAATCAGCATATCTAGGAATTTTAAATTGAAATGTAGATGATTCTGCTAAACGCAAAGCACTTGTTCCTTCGTAATCTATTCTAAACTTTTGTAAACCAAAGTTTGTGTATTTCAAATAACCCGCTTTCCAAAAACTTTTAGAAGGATTTCCATTTAATATAACATTTTGTTGTCCACTTGATACTAAATTTAATAATCCACCTGCCATGATATATATAATATTCTTACTGATTAATATATTATAATTATATAATTAATTGATTCTAAATAATAATATTGACAAAATATTATTATTATTATTTAAGAATATAAACTTTTACATTGTTTTCCTGGTTTTTCTGGTTTTCTTGGTTTTCCTGGTTTTCTTGGTTTTTCTGGTTTTCCTGGTTTTCTTGGTTTTCTTGGTTTTCCTGGTTTTTCTGGTTTTTCTGGTTTTTCTGGATTTTTTATAACCTCCTCCATATCTACGTCTTTTGGGTTCCGTATCATCATCATCATCACTTCTTTCTCTTTTGTCGCGATGATTCTCTTCATCATTATCGCTATTGTCGTTATTATCCATACTACGATTGTCTTCTTCATCTATTTCCATATGATCAACATCATTGTCATCATTATCACCGTCATCACCGTCATCACCGTCATCACCGTCATCGCGCCTGAAAGGACGTGAGTATACTACGTATGGTTCTGGATCATCATCATTTCTTGGTTCAAAACGATATTCGTATTCAGTCATTGCATTATTGCGATGTAAAATTGGATTTTCTTCTCTTATTCTTAATCCGGTATCTACCCATTGATTGTTATTGTTATTATTATTAAATTCCATATATATTAGTCTATATAAAAATATAAAAGAATAAATTTTTTAAATAATAGGATATATTAAGTATGATAAATCAAAATATGAATGAAGATTTTGTTAATTATTTTATTTTAGCACTTATATTGCTTATTGTTATATTTTATATTTCATATTTAATTTATTTAACGAGGCTTGAGTCTAAAGAATGTAATTATTTAAATATGTTGTATCCTTCCATAGACGGAAATATAAAATCTATATCTCCTGTCAATAGTGATTGCAGTGGAAATTTATATGATTATTATATTAAAACTGCTTTCAATGCATGCAGTGGAGGAAGCTATCAAAATGATTATGTAGATATTTGTGTTTTAAAAAGTATTCTTAAACAAGGTGTTCGCTGTTTGGATTTTGAAATATATAATATCAATAATCAGCCAGTTGTTTCAACTAGCACAACTAATAATTATTTTGTAAAAGAAACCTTTAATAGCGTTAATTTTAGCGATGTAATGAGTACAATAGCAAATTATGCTTTTTCAGGAGGCACCGCGCCAAACCCAACTGATCCTTTAATTATCCATTTAAGAATTAAAAGTAACGAACAAGCATTATATAGTAATTTAGCAAATATATTCAAATCATATGATACTATTATGCTTGGCAAAAATTATAGTTACGAAAACTATGGTAAAAATATAGGAGCACAACCATTAACGTCGTTTATGAATAAAATCATCTTGATTGTTGATAAATCCAATAATTCTTATTTAGAAAATAAAGATTTTATGGAATATGTCAATTTGACAAGTAATTCAGTTTTCATGAGAGCATTATCATATTATGATGTTAAAAATAGTCCTGATATTAATGAATTGGAACAATTCAACCAAAGATGCATGTCCATCGTTTATCCAGACGTCGGTGTAAATCCAAGCAATCCAAGCGGAACATTATGCAGAGCAACTGGTTGCCAAATGATTGCAATGCGTTATCAATTTGTAGACAATTATTTAGAAGAAAACACAATATTTTTTGATGAAGGTGGATACGCTTTTGTGTTAAAACCTGCAAATTTAAGATACAACATTGTAACAATTCCTGACCCGACACCACAAAATCCTCAATATTCTTACCAAACAAGAAATGTAGGCAGCGATTATTATAATTTCAACTACTAAGTTGAATTACGCAAATAAAAACGCATCTATTTCAATGTCATCTATCAAATATTTGTTTTTTATTTGATCGGATAACATTTTATAGACAACATTTCGCTTATACTTTTTTACTTTATTTAATTCATTTATGAACATTTTGAATGTAATAGCAGGACTCCAATTGTTTTTACAAATTAATGAAGAACAACATAAACAAGATTTATTAGTAAATTTTTTCAAGTGTTCTGAAAATCGTTCAGATGGCATTTTTAAATAATGCGAATAAGGTTCATTGTTGAACTGAAATTTTGGTGAGTAAAATGGATAATTTGAATCAAAAGTAAATGTGTATACATTTTTTATTGTGTGATTCAAGTGTTCAATTATTGTAATTTTATATATTTTCAATTCGTCATCATAGATTAACGATACATTGTTTTGTCTATGGTTTTTATCGTTCATGTAAATGTTTGATAATTCTTTGTATTCGCGAGTAATGCGAGTTTTTATACGTTTATGAATGGATAATTCTAAGAATTCCAATTCATTATCATTCATTTTTATGAATAATATTGAAAATTATTTTTAAATATTATAATAATATAATATAACTAACTACTAAAACAAAATATGAAAGACAATGTATGCAAAGGAATAACATTTCAAGAATGTGAGCTGGCAATCATGCGTATGGCAGTTGATAGCGCAGAAGAAAAAATGGGCAAACGAATTGTAAACTCTGATGAAATTAAGAAAATGATTGAAATTGTAGAGAATTTTATTAAAGTAAAAAATCTAATTTGTTATGGCGGTACCGCAATCAACAATATATTACCTTTAGAAGATCAATTTTATGATAAAGATGTTGAAATCCCCGATTACGATTTTTTTACACCAGATGCTCTAAGTGATGCAAAAGAATTGGCAAATATTTACTATAAAAATGGTTATAGCGATGTTGAAGCGAAATCTGGACAACATCACGGAACATTCAAGGTGTTTGTCAATTTTATTCCCGTTGCTGATTTGACACAAATTCCAAAAGAAATATACAATTCACTCAAAAAAGAATCTATTCGCGTGTCAGGTATATTATATGCTCCTCCTAATTTTTTAAGAATGTCCATGTATTTAGAATTATCTAGACCCGCAGGAGATATATCGCGGTGGGAAAAAGTACTCAAACGTTTAACATTACTCAACAAAAATTATCCGCTTACAACCATAGATTGTAATAAGATGGAATTTCAGAGAGAAATGTCTAATAAAACAAAGGAAGACGAAATTTATGAAAATGTTAAAAATACATTGATACATCAGGGTGTAGTATTTTTCGGGGGTTATGCAATTTCACTATATTCACAATACATGCCAAGGCATTTACAAAGAAAAATAGAAAAGATTGCTGATTTTGATGTATTATCTCACGAACCAAAAATGACGGGTGATATTGTAATAGAGCGGTTGAAAGATATTGGAATTCGTAAAGCTAAATTAATTTATCACAACCCGATTGGTGAAATTATTCCGGAACACTACGAAATCAGAGTTGAAAATGATACTGTTGCATTTATTTATAAACCTATTGCATGTCACAGTTATAATATTATTAAAATGTACGGGCAAAATGTCAAAATAGCGACAATAGACACTATGTTGAGTTTTTATTTGTCTTTTTTGTATACAAACCGTGAATATTACAATGAGTTTTCTGAGAGAATTTTGTGCATGTCCAAGTTTCTTTTTGATGTACAACAAAAAAATAGATTAGAGCAAAAAGGATTACTGAAAAGGTTCAGTATTATTTGTTATGGACACCAAGAATCGGTGGAAGAAATGCGTGCAGAAAAGGCGAAAAAATTCAAAGAACTGCAAACAAAAAAAGGAACACCCGAATATGAAGAATGGTTTTTAAATTACAAGCCGGAAAACGCAAAAGAAAAGTTGAATAAGAGAGAAGATAAAAGCAAGACACATAAAATTAATAAAAAAAAACACATGAAAATGAAAAAGAAGAAAACCAAAAACAAAACGCGAAAATCCATTTTTTCTGCATTTAGAAAAAAATAGTTTTATTATAATATTTCATATTGCGTAAAAATAAAATATTATGATAATGTATAAATGGTACTAGCGAATGCTCCCAGAAATGCTACTGAACAATTTGCAATCCAACAAGACAAAATAAAATCAGAAGAAGGATCCCGTCCAGGATTAAATGCACCTTTAGGATACGGTGATCTATACTTACCATCTGGTTTTAAAGAAGGAGGAGGTAACAGTGAAGGAGAAGTACCTATAGAAAGCTTTCTAGTTAACCCTTCAGATGCGCCTCGCAAGGCCTTTTATCAGGGGGGTGTAGGTAAACCAAGACCAGCTTTATTCGCAACTAATGCGGATCCATTTTTTAGAAGTGATGAAGATATGATAGCCATAAAACATCAATTACTAACTAGCCTAAGTGGTTCTGATATTGTTACTGGATCTCCAATACCAAGAGAACCACCTAAAAGTATATATTATCCAGATTACAATCCTGATAAACTTAAAAAAGCGGAAATAAGGGGTGTTGGACCCAGTAATAATCTCTGTTGGGCCTGTGTAACTTAGTTGAATTCTTCAACGGTGTATAATACATATCATCGTGAATCAACATAACGAGTATTTCACTACCGATTTTGGCCATTAATCTACACATCATACCTTGTTTAAAATTTTTGGACAAGTTTTTATTAATAATGTCCAAAAAATATACTTGATAAACAATGATTTTTTCTATCAAGTATCGTATATTGATAAAAACATAATTATATAAACCCCAATTATCTACGTAACTACACATTTGTGTTTGTGAACCTTTAATAAAAAAATTGTGTATATCCAACATTCCAGAGAGAACTCTATGAAAATTGGTTTTCTCATTTTTAACATTCAATATACATCCAATTTTATCCAAACCCCACAAATCCATAAAAAGTATTCTACGATTCTTCTTATATTTAAAAAAAAATGGATTTAAACCATCTATATATTTATTTTGATAAAGTAAATTTCCATCTATTAAAAAAGGAACATAACACGATTTTTTAACAGAATCAAATATTTCATCTATATTTTTATACACGTTTTTAACTATTTTTTTGCCTGTTTTAATATTGTGGAAAGTAACATAAAACTTTTTAAATACCTTTTCACAAATATTATTTGGAATATAATGAATCAATTTTGTTTTCAAACTTTTGATAAAATTGAAATTTTGTTCTCTCTTGAAGTGCAATAATAATGATTCGTAGAGAGAAGCAAATTCATCTAAAGCATCTATTAAATATAGCAATCCTACTATTGAACCTATACTACATCCAGAAATGCGTTCTACTTTAATGTAGTTTCTGGCTTCCATTTCTTTGATGAAATACAATGCACCTACTAGATAACTGCCGTTGAATGTACCGCCATCTAATACTAAATCAATTTTCATAGGGGTTTTATTTTTGGCATAGTCTTTAATTTCATCGGGTAAATTTTCTATGAATTTGTTAATATATGTTTTTATCATTTTGATTTAAAATGATAAAAAAAATCATTGTGTTTTCACATATAATTTAAAACCTAAAGACAAGGGACATAGCAACCGATTTACGTTTACCTCTAGAGACTAATTCAGTTCTACCATATAGTCTTGCTAATGTGTCACATGCTGCATCGATGGCTTCTGGGACAAAAACTTGATAAGCTTGTTTTTTTCCTCTTTTGGCCGTAATACTTCTTTCTACTAAAGAATTATTCGTATTACCAATGAGTGCGTTTGCATACATCTGTTTTGTACGACTATGAGAACCAAAATTAGTATAGTCAGCTTGCAGATAAATAGGCCCATCATGTGATGAGTTAGTATAGTCTACAGCCAATGAAGTAATTGTCGGTGCATTTATTGGTTTCCAATAACCAGCTTTATCATTTGGATAATAATACCCTGTCGCTAAAGTTAATTTACTAAGCAGCTGCTCATCTGTAGATTCAATATCTATACTAATTTTACCACTACCTTCAGTGGTTATAGAATAACAAATTCCCCACGCATCTAACTGAGCACATAATTGATCCGCCGCAGCAATCGCACTGCCGCTTGACCAAGGAGCACGGGCCATAGTAACACCGGGATTTGTGGCTTTAAGTTTTTGTTTAATCATTTCAGCAGGATCAGCCTTCTGAATTGTCAAGGCTGGTAGATATAATGTTACCATTAATCTTTTTTTTTTGTCAGTAGAATCTTTACTTAAGTCGCCATACAATGTTGCTAGAGCGCGACTTGCTTTATCAACAATCCCATCTATTCCTGTTAGAGGTCTGTATTCATCTAATCCAGTTCTTCTCGCTTTTAAATATTCAGCTTCAACATTTATATTCGCTGCTGATAATAAATATGATGAAACCAATTTATCTTTGTCATTAGAATCGCGCGATAAATGACTTGTGCGTGCCTTTAATGTTTCTTCTAAACCAGTAACAGGATCAGTCCATCCTGCTTTAAGAGCAGTTACCATTGGTCTTGTATTGTCGTAACCATTTGACTTTACTTGTAGAGCTATACTAGCTAAATCTTCAGGTGTAGCACAATCTATTGCTAGTAGTGGACCACCATAGTTGGTATTTACTAATTGATATCCTATTCCTCTACGATTTAATTGTTCAGTTAAATCAACGAATGGATTAGGCATATCAAACTCTGTTGGCGCTAAATGTTGTGGTTGTTGGACAAATTGATCATATAATGTATCTACATTTGGATTAGCAGAATCACCATCACTAGTAATCCATCTGGCAGCACCATCTGTATCACGAGGACGTGGAGCCATGCTAGTAGAATTTGAACAAGGAGTATTAGGAAAACCCATACTTTATAATAATAAGAAAGAAATTATTTTTATAAAATATAATAGTTAATATTGAAACGCAGCAGTTAACCCGTTCGGTCCGTTCGGTATCTCCCAGTAGTTAAAAGTCATTTCAAAATCTATATGTTTTTTATTACCATAAGAACGTCTAGAATTATCATCGTAATATTGTGCAACATTATCATTGGTAGTATCAAAATCTTTAAAATTAAAAACAGAATACTCGTCTTTTCTTTTTTTTGCAGCATCGAGCTTTCTTTGAGTAATACCCGCCATAATAGTAGGAAGTGTGAGGGCAGCAATCATCCTTTTTACTTCATTCACACTTGATAGGTAACCACCTTTAACTTCTAGTTCTTTTTGTAAGCCAGTTGACTTGTCAAGCCAACGTACAGCGAAACCACTTAGATTTGGAGAACCAGCGTCAAACTTAGTATTAAATTTAAAACCCGTCGCAACGTTTTCAGATAGTCCATACGCAGAAACTGCGATTCCACCGTGTGAATCTCTTTCCACTTTATAATCAGCATCTGCTGAATCTAATTGTCCTATTAAATTTTTTACATTACCTTGTACATCCATTTCTTCGCTTCTCTGGATGCTAACAGATTGTTTTTTTTTAGGCCCTTGCACTACAATGTCTGCAGAATAATTATTATCTTTAGCATGAGCAGCCATTTCAGTATCGTTATATTGATACCACGGGGCCCACACTAGAGTAGCACTAATGCTTTTTCTTCTGTTAGTACTATTTCTATTTGTGTCTCCATATATATCAGAAAGCCTTTGAGTTACTTCATCAAAACCCTTACCAGAAAATAGACTATATGAACTGTTTCCTCCAGCTTTAGCATCGCGATGTCTTTTACCAGCAATCGTATTTGCTTTTCCTATTAATAAAGTTGCAACCAATTTCTTATATTCAGAAGTATTTCCCTCTATAACATCATGAATGCTTCCTTTTACCTCGTTTGTCAAACCAGAAGTTGGATCAGCCCACGTTACACCAACACTAGTTATTAATGGTAATTCACTATCAGCTTGTAATTTTATTTTGTCGAGTAGATCTTCCTCTGTACTTTCAATTTGAACTTCAACTCTTCTTTTTGAAGCTGCAACAGTATATGCAACCCCTAATGTATCAAGACTTCCTATAAGTTTATTATAACATTGGCCGTACACATTGTTTGTATTCTCACCAAAACCAAAACCAAAACCACCAAAATTAGCAGTTCCTGCTGTTATACCATAACCAAAATCATCGGCATCAGCTTTTTTTTTAGTATCATCAGCATCATCATTATAACCATCATGATGATTAGCAACAACATCAACATCATCATAACGATCATCATCATCATCATCATCATCATCACCTGCAGCTTTTTTAGCTGCTTGACCATCACTATAACTGCCTTCAACTAGAACTGGCTTTTCTTGAGCTTCTGAACAAGTTTTTTCAAATAAACCCATTTATAATAATAGTTAATAAAATAAATTTAAAATATAAAAATATATTAAAATAAACGCTAAATATTTATATTCCGTGAATTGAATAATGATTTAATCAAATACTTAAATATAAACACATATAAATTATATTTATAAAATGACAACTATTGTATCCGGTTTTATAAGTAATGTAAATAAAAGAACTGATGTTAATATAGAAAAATATTTTGAACTAGGTAAAATATTATTAAAAGCAAAAATACCAAAAATAATATTTGTAGATGAAACAATGTATGAAAAAATAAAAATATTTGATAACGAATATACAAAAATTATTTTAATAGACAAATCTGATTACGAATTATACCAATACATGAACAATGATATTTTAACAAATTTTCATTTGAATTCTGATAATGATGCTAAAAATACAATTGAATATATGTTTACAATGTGTAATAAAACAGAGTGGATTAA
>Ga0114959_10003925_pt1 | contig 11545 bp, 12 predicted proteins | sample C_130625_EF_Meta_FD_87317 | JGI IMG/M metagenome (GOLD analysis project Ga0114959, IMG submission 87317) | Freshwater microbial communities from Lake Croche, Canada to study carbon cycling - C_130625_EF_MetaG | ecosystem: Environmental > Aquatic > Freshwater > Lake | place: Lake Croche, Canada...
AGTTTCAGGGGTTTTGTATTGGCCATGGGAGCTCACTTTCGAAATTTTAAAAATGCTGGCGGCAAGCGCACCACACTCACGCCAAGCAAGATCAAGAGCAAGGCCATGGCGCCATTGACTTCAAAGGTCGAGCCAAATGCGCCCAAATGACGCATTCAGCTCTCGCTAGACGCGCCTTAACCCATGTGCAAACCACCGTTCACCGAGAAGTCGGCGCCCGTGGCGTAACCGCCCTCTTCACTGGCCAGCCAGGCAACGATGGAGGCGATTTCGCTGGGCTTGCCCAAGCGCTTGACCGGCACGGTGGCGACGATTTTTTCCAACACATCAGGGCGAATGGCGTTGACCATGTCGGTGCCGATGTAGCCGGGGCTCACGGTGTTGACGGTCACGCCTTTGGTGGCCATTTCTTGCGCCAAAGCCATGGAAAAACCGTGCATGCCGGCTTTGGCCGCCGAGTAGTTGGTTTGACCCGCTTGGCCTTTGTTGCCATTCACAGACGAGATCTGGATGATGCGGCCCCAGCCTTTTTCCACCATGTCCGGCACGACCTGTTTGGTCACGTTGAACATGGAGTTCAAGTTGGTGTCAATCACGGCATCCCAATCCTCGCGTGTCATTTTCAAAAACACACGGTCGCGGGTGATACCGGCATTGTTCACCAACACATCGATCACGCCGTGCTCTTCTTTGGCTTTGGTGAAAGCCGCCACAGTCGATTCCCAGTCGCCCACATTGCCCACCGATGCGTAGAAGGTATAGCCGAGGGCTTTTTGCTCGTCCAGCCATTTGGTGAAATCCCGGGTCGGACCGCAACCGGCAATGACGGTGAAACCATCATGGTGAAGGCGTTGGCAAATGGCGGTGCCGATGCCGCCCATGCCACCTGTGACGTAAGCTACTTTTGGACTCATGAGGTTGTCTCCTGATTATGAGTGGGTTAAAAAATGAAAAATGAAAAATCAAGCCCGCTCGAGCGCCAGGGAAACACCCATGCCGCCGCCGATGCACAAAGCGGCCAGGCCTTTTTTGGCATCACGGCGCTGCATTTCGTGCAGCAAAGACACCAAAATGCGGCAGCCCGACGCACCAATCGGGTGCCCAATGGCGATTGCGCCGCCATTGACGTTGACCTTGAGCGGGTCGATACCGAGGGCGTTGTTCACCGCGCAAGCTTGCGCCGCAAAGGCTTCGTTCAACTCAAACAGGTCCACATCGCTGGCGCTCCAGCCGGCGCGGGCCAAGGCTTTGCGCGACGCAGGCACGGGGCCCATGCCCATGGTGGCCGGGTCCAGCCCGCTGGTGCCAAAAGCCGCAATGCGGGCCAGGGGTTTGAGGCCCAAAGCAGCCGCTTTGGCTGCGGACATCACCACCACCGCCGCCGCGCCGTCGTTGATGCCCGAGGCGTTGCCTGCGGTGACGCTGCCCGCTTTGTCAAAAGCAGGTCGTAAACCGGCCAAGGCTTCGGCATTGGTTTTTTGATTCACGTATTCGTCGGTATCGAAAATCACCGGATCGCCTTTGCGCTGCGGAATCGAGACCGGCACGATCTCGTCTTTGAAACGGCCGGCCTGGATCGCGGCCGTGGCTTTGCGCTGGCTGGCCAGAGCCAACTCGTCTTGCATCTGGCGGGTGATGCCGTGTTCTTTGGCCACGTTTTCGGCGGTGATGCCCATGTGGTATTGGTTGTACACATCCCACAGGCCGTCAATGATCATGGTGTCGACCATGTTCCAGTTGCCCATGCGCGTACCATCGCGCGACCCCATGAGCGCGTGGGGTGAAGCACTCATGTTTTCCTGACCACCAGCGATCACGATTTCGCTGTCACCCCAGGCAATCGCTTGGGCCGCCAACATGACCGCTTTCAAGCCAGAGCCACACACCGCATTGATGGTCAATGCGGGCGTTTCTTGGGCCACACCGGCCTTCATCATGGCTTGACGCGCAGGATTTTGACCGGACCCAGCGGTCAACACCTGGCCCATGATGACCTCTCCGATTTGATCCGGCTTGAGGCCTGCGCGGGCAATGACTTCACGAATCACAATGGCCCCCAATTCCGGGGCTGCGATTTTGGCCAGCGAGCCGCCAAATTTGCCCACAGCCGTGCGGGCTGCAGAAACAATAACGATGTCTTGATTCACACATGTCTCCAGTTGGTTTTTAAAAATTCAGGCTCGGGCTTTGACGTAACGACCGGGTGCAGCTTCTATGGTTTTGAAGCGTGCGCCCTTGCCGAAGACTTTGGGTGCAGCAATTTGCTTGCCAGCATGGGTTTTAAGCCAGTCAGACCAATCGGTCCACCAGCTGCCAGGGATCTCGTTGGCACCTTCGATCCATTCGTTCACGTCGGCTGGAAAATTGGCATCTTCACGCAGCCAGTGGCTGCGTTTGTTGGCGGACGGTGCGTTGATCACGCCGGCAATATGGCCCGAAGCCCCCATCACGAAACGCTTTTTGCCGGGCAAATATTGCGTTGAAGCATAGGCGCCACCGATGGGCACGATGTGGTCTTCACGCGAGCCGTAAATGTAGACCGGCAATTTGACTTTGCGCAGATCGATTTTTTCTCCGCACACCGTCGCTTCACCGGGCTTGACCAACCGGTTTTCCAAATAAGTATTGCGAAGGTACCAGGCGTAGAAAGGGCCAGGCAAATTGGTGGAGTCGCTGTTCCAGTACAGCAAATCGAAGGGCGGTGGCGACTCGCCCTTGAGGTAATTGCCCACCACATAGTTCCAAACCAGGTCGTTAGGCCGCAAAAAACTGAAGGTTGACGCCAGATCTTGGCCTTTGAGCAAGCCGCCTTGCCCCATTTGCATCTCCCGGAATTTCACGAAGTTTTCGTCAATGAACACATCCAAAATACCGGTGTCAGTGAAATCAATCAAGGTCGTCAAGAACGTAGCGCTCGCCACGGGTTTTTCACCCCTTGCAGCCAGCACAGCCAATGCATTGCTCAGCATCGTGCCGCCCACACAAAAACCCAATGCGTTGATTTCTTTGGCCCCTGTGAGATTGCGGACCGTCTCTATGGCTTGGAGAGGTCCGTTTTCTATGTAATCGTCCCAGGTTTTTTGCCCCATGGACTCATCTGGATTGCGCCAACTCACCACGAAGGTGCGGTGGCCTTGATTGACCGCATAACGGATGAACGAGTTGTTGGGCTGCAGGTCTAGGATATAAAACTTGTTGATGCAAGGGGGCACCAAGAGGAATGGCTTTTCATAAACCTTTGCAGTGAGAGGCTTGTATTCAAGGAGTTGAAAAAAATCGTTTTCAAAAACGACAGCCCCCGCGGTGGTAGCGACGTTTTTCCCCACTTCGAACTGACTCTCGTCTGTCATGGAGACATGGCCCTGTTTCAAATCATGCATCAAGTTTTGCATGCCTTTGGCCAGGCTCTCTCCTTGGGTATCGATGGCTTTCTTTTGAGCATCTGCGTTGAAGGCCAAAAAGTTACTGGGCGCGGTGGCGGCAAGCCATTGCTCTACCGCAAAGCGGATTCTGTTTTGCGTCTGCTCATCCGCATCCACGGCATTGGCCAAGCCCATCAGGGTGCGGGAATTAAGCAAATAAGTGCCCGCCGTAAATGCAGCCAGGGGATTGCTGGTCCAAGCCTCAGCGGAGAATCGACGGTCTTTCAGCTCAGGCTTACCGCTGAAACCGCCATTCCACAAAGCCGCCGCCTCCTCCAAGTATTGGGCTTGAAGTTGTTGCAACTTGTCTTGCTCAAACTTCAAGGGGGGCTGGACTGACTTGGATGTACGAGCTTCAGAGGGCACAATACCTCCCATGTCCATGGTTTGAAAGGCCTGTATGGCCTGCGCCCAATTTTGTGTCAACTTGCTCTGAAAGTCCTCATTGACCAGAGACCAAAAATCAGGCTTGTGGGCATTCATCCGAACGTCTCTTTCTGTTTTCAAATGTATTGATTTGAATAATACAAATTCAATGACTCATACTTAAAAAATAAAGCACCAGCATGTACATCGTTGTTATAGCTTGGATTTACGTCACATTCATGATGAGTGTGGCCGAAGCCACCAACACCAATGGAACACTCTTGGGAGCCATTGTGACCTTTATTCTGTATGGAATCCTGCCATCTGCTCTCATGGTTTACCTTATGGGTGCCCCCCAAAGAAACAAGGCCCGAAAAGCCAAAGAAGCGGCTTGGCTCACGCAAAAGGAAACTGGAAATTCAAAAAGCGCTTTAACTGTCGAGCCAGATGCAAGCAGCCATTCGACCGGTGTTCCCCCAAACAGCAGCGTCCCGCCGGTGGGAAAAGAACCTTGATTGTTGCGTGTACGTACACCAAACTGACGCGCTGTCATTTCCATAGACAGCGGCTACACCCAAACGTTTTAAACGAAAGCGTGCCAACTGCGCCAAATTTGCAAGGTAGCTGCCTTTTGAAGTCGGTTGAAATGCCGTGGCATCGCTGGGGTAATCCGCACAGAATGCAGCCCTGACTTCAGGTCCAACTTCAAAAGCCTCTGGACCAATGCAGGGCCCTAACCAAACCAACAAATCAGCAGCCCCTGAAGGGGCTTGACCACCATTGGCACGCAGACAACGTTCAACGGCAAGCTCTAAAACACCTCGCCCTTTTTGGCCCGCCAGGCCGCGCCAACCCGCATGGACAGCAGCTACCCAACGCCCTTGAGAATCGGTCATCAAGATGGGCAAACAATCGGCGACCATGATCGTGCAAGCCACACCTGATTCTTGGGTCCAGCATGCATCGGCCACCACACCCTTAGGGGTTTTCAGTGAAATATCCACCAGATCAAAACCATGAACTTGTTTCAAAAAAACAGGTTTGGCCCCAGTGGTTATTGCCAATATGCGTCGGTTTTCTTCAACCCGCTGGGCGACATCGCCAACATGGTCGCCCATATTCAATGTGTCATAAGGGGGCTTGGAGACGCCGCCCAAACGTGTTGAGAAAAGGGCCTTGACACGGCTTGCTGCGGGCCAAGCAGGCACTATGCAAGCGTGTTGAGGTTCTCCATCAAGCTTCATTGTCCGGGCAAGCTGATGGGTGCGCCAATTTGAAAGCCTCTAATTGCATGCAGGCATCGAATGCCGCCATGGTTCGGGGCAGTCCATCCAAATCAACTTTGAAACGCTGCGCATTGAAAATTTGGGGAACCAAACAGCAATCCGCGAGTGTGGGGGTCGAGCCCAAACAAAAAACAGCATCAGGCAACAAGGCCAGCTGGCGCTCGAAAGCCTCCAAACCACTTCGAACCCAATGGTGATACCAGGTATTTTTAGCGTCATCGCTGATTTTGAGATCAGAGGACAGGTATTTCAAGACACGTAAATTATTGACGGGATGAATTTCGCTAGCGATCGCTTGGGAGAGTGCACGTACTTGCGCACGCTCCAAGGGATCAGAAGGAATCAAAGGAGGGTCAGGATGGATTTCATCAAGGTATTCGATGATGGCGAGCGATTGACTCAAACGACGACCGTCGATTTCCAAGGTTGGCACCAATAGATCGGCTGAAACGGCTGCATAAGCAGGCAGTTTGTGCTCACCCTTGGCAATGTGAACAGGGATGTATTCGTAGGACAAGCCCTTGAGGTTCAAAGCGATGCGCACCCGATAAGACGCAGATGAGCGAAAGTAGTTGTAAAGTTTCATGCACGATAGGATAAACGGAAATGCCTCCGTAGCAAAAGCATCCCCTTGGCTTTGTTGTGTAATCAAGCCATGTCAGGCGTAAACATCACCCCCCCTTTGCAATGGCTAGAAGCACAAACCCCCTTCCCGTGTGTGACAACGGCATGGGGCAGCGACACGGATGCGCCAGGGCTTCTTGCCGCCGGAGGCGATCTCAACTTGAATCGTTTGGTGTCCGCCTATTCAAAAGGTATTTTCCCTTGGTACAGTAAGGGCCAGCCTATTTTGTGGTGGAGTCCGACGCCTCGAATGGTATTGCAAACCCATCAATTCAAGCTACACCGATCACTGGTTAAAACGATGCAGCGCTATCGTTCAACCCATGCTCTTGAACTGAGTTTTGACCAAAGTTTTGAGCAGGTTATCCAAAACTGTGCCGAAGCACCGCGTCAAAAACAGGCAGGGACATGGATCGTGCCCGCGATGGTTCAGGCTTATCAGGCGCTCCATCAGGCGGGTTTTGCGCACAGCGCTGAGGTCCGATTGGATGGGAAATTGATCGCCGGCCTGTATTTTGTATGTTTGGGCAAGGCCGTTTTCGGTGAATCCATGTTCACCCATGTGCGTGATGGCTCCAAGATAGCACTCAGCGCATTGGTTCAGGTGTGTTTACGACATGGCATTGATGTGATTGACTGCCAACAAAACACGCAACACTTGGCATCCCTTGGCGCGAAAGAAATGCCTCGCAGTGATTTTTTAAAACGGGTCAAGCACAATGTTCTGGCTAACAGCCCTGATTGGTCAATTCAAACCATCGACTGGTCCGCATTCAAGGCAACTTGAAAATGACGCATTTAAAAGATCTGCCCTTTGAGTCGCTGCAATTTTATGCAACCGCTTCTTACCCTTGCAGCTATTTGTCCGGGCGAATAGCACGTTCTCAAGTGGCCACGCCTAGCCATTTGATTCACAATGAGGTGTATTCTGACTTGGTGAATAGAGGTTTTCGCCGCAGCGGCGTCTTCACCTACCGTCCTTATTGTGATGGTTGTCAGGCCTGTGTGCCGCTTCGAATTCCAACTCAAACATTTCAAGCTAACAAAAGTCAACTGCGTGCGTGGCGTCAACATGCGTCCCTGAAAGTCACCATTTCCAGCCTTGGCTTTGAAACTGAACATTACAACTTGTACCTGCGCTACCAGAACAGCCGACACGCGGGCGGCGGCATGGACCAGGATAGCGTGGAACAGTACAAACAGTTTTTGCTCCAAAGTCGGGTCAACTCCCGTTTGATCGAGTACCGAGCAATGAGCGAAAACCATCCTGAAGGCCTTCTGAAAATGGTCAGTATTGTGGATCTTCTCAGTGATGGCTTGTCTGCTGTTTACACTTTTTATGAGCCCGAGCCCCACGCGTCATATGGCACCTATGGTGTTTTGTGGCAAATTGAGCAAGCTCGCCAACTTGATCTGCCCTACGTGTATTTGGGCTATTGGATCCAGGAAAGTCCCAAGATGAAATACAAGCAACGTTTTTCCCCTTGCGAAGTCTTGCGTGACGGGCGCTGGCAAGCTTCTGAGTCGACACCCCCGGCACCCTGAAGGCAATCCACTGATTTTTCATTCCCTCCCTGTAGAATGAACCTTCTTCAAGCATTACACCTATGAGTAAACACGACCGCGCAGCCGCAGCGACACCCACCGTCCAGGTTATCGAACGTTTGTTTGCGCTCATGGATGTTTTGGCTTCACGCGAAGATCCCATCTCGTTGAAAGAAATCAGCGATAAAACGGGTTTGCATCCCTCCACCACACACCGAATCCTCAATGATTTGACCATCGGACGCTATGTGGACCGTCCTGAGGCCGGCTCTTACCGGTTGGGCATGCGACTGCTGGAGTTAGGCAATTTGGTCAAAGCCCGATTGAATGTACGCGATGCGGCCATGACACCGATGCGCGAACTGCACAAACACATTCAACAACCGGTCAATTTAAGCATACGTCAAGGCGATGAAATTGTCTACGTTGAGCGCGCTTTCAGTGAACGCTCGGGCATGCAAGTTGTTCGCGCGATTGGTGGACGCGCACCTTTGCATTTGACCTCGGTGGGCAAATTGTTTTTGTCCGTTGATGATCCGCTCAAAGTGCGAAGTTACGCCACACGCACGGGCTTGTCGGGTCATACTCGCAACAGCATTACACAGCTACCCGTTCTCGAAAGGGAGCTGTCTAAAGTTCGCCAATATCGTATTGCCCGCGACAACGAAGAATTGGAGCTTGGCGTGCGCTGCATTGCAGCTGGCATTTACGATGACCAAGGCAAGCTGCTCGCCGGCTTGTCCATTTCAGCCCCCGCCGATCGCATGGATGAGGGCTGGTTGCCCAAATTGCAAGCTACCGCTAACGAGATTTCTAACGCCTTGGGCCATAAGCTCGTTTGAGACCCGCTTTTGCCGCAAGGGGCCAAGTTCAGCCGTTTTGACTCCGGCTAGACGCGGCGGCCCTGGAACTCGACGAGGTTTCAAGCCATTTGCGCACGCGCTCAGCGTCTGCAATACGGCTGAGTTTGCCAGCGGAGTCCAGAAACACCATGATCAGCTTACGGCCAGCCACTTTGGTCTGCATGACCAAACATTGACCGGCTTCAGAGATGTAGCCGGTTTTTTGAATCCCGATATCCCATTCAGGATTTTTAACAAGCCGGTTGGTGTTGTTGTACTGCAGAGTGCGACGGCCCACATCCACTTCCCGGCCAGGCGATGTCGAGAGCTCCCTGAGCAAGGGCTCTTTGTAGGCTGCGCCGACCAGCAAGGCCAGGTCATTGGCACTTGATTGGTTACGGCTAGACAAACCGGTGGGTTCTACATAACGGGTGTCGCGCATGCCCAAAGACTGAGCGCGTTCGTTCATGTGGGTGACAAATGAGTTCAGGCCGCCAGGATAGGTTCGACCCAAGGCATGCGCAGCGCGGTTTTCACTGGACATCAAGGCCAAGTGCAACAAGTCGCCACGCGACAAGGTGGTGCCCACCGCCAAGCGCGAAGTACTCCCTTTTTCGGTGTCCACATCGTCTTGAGAGATGGTGAGCATTTCATGCAATGGCAGTTTGGCCTCGGCCATCACCAAACCGGTCATGAGTTTGGTCAAAGAAGCAATCGGCAGCACAGCCTGGGCATTTTTCCGAAACAAAATCTCTTGCGTGTCTTGATCAACCACCAAGGCCACACTGGAACGCAAGTCCAAAGGATCCATGGCCGCGTGCAGACCCGCTATTTGACCGAAAGAAGCTTTGGCAGGCGCGTCATCCAGAGCGGCAACACGCCGGTGTTTGGAACTCACTCGCGTGTTTGAAGCCAATTTGGTGGAGGAGGCTGTTGAACGCTGAGCAACCGAGCGCTTGGCAACGGCACGTGATTTGACGACAACAGACGAGGGCTTGGCCTGGGCAACTGACTTTTGAGGCGCTTGGTTTTTGGGGGGTTCTTTGGCCTGAACCAAAGGCGTGCCCACCATGAAACTGGAAATCAAAAACAACAACACGCTCCCATAAAAGGCGGCCGTGGAGTTTCGCAAAGGATTCAAGAGCATACGGGTGGGTGTTACGTTCATTACAACAAGTGCCCGAGTTTAACTAATAAAAAAAAGTCACGCAAGATCAAACACTTGCGTGACTTTGTTCAAGCCACTTAAGAATTAAAAGGTAGTACTTTAGCCCTGTGCAGCGACCCGGTCCGATTTGCTCTGCAACTTATTCAAAGCACTGAGATAGGCTTTGGCTGAGGCCACCACGATGTCAGGGTCCGAACCCACGCCGTTGACCACACGCCCGCTGTTTTGCAGCCGCACGGTGACCTCGCCTTGGCTTTCAGTAGAGCCGCTGATCGCGTTGACGGAGTACAGCACCATTTCAGCGCCACTTTTGACATGCGATTCAATCGCTTTGAGCGAAGCGTCGACCGGGCCATTGCCTTCTGATGTGCCATGCACTTCTTGTCCAGCAATGGTAAAAACCACTGAAGCGTGGGGACGTTCGCCCGTTTCGCTGTGCTGTGAAAGCGAGACAAAGCCAAAGTTCTCATTGTCTGCAGAAACGCTTTCGTCGCTGACCAAGGCCAAAATGTCTTCGTCGAAAATCTCACTTTTGCGATCCGCCAACTCTTTGAAACGGGCAAAAGCCGCGTTCAACTCGGTCTCGCTCTCTAATGAAACGCCCAAGTCTTGCAAACGCTGCTTGAAGGCATTGCGTCCACTGAGTTTGCCCAAAACGATTTTGTTGGTGGTCCAGCCGACATCTTCTGCGCGCATGATTTCGTAGGTGTCACGCGCCTTGAGCACGCCGTCTTGGTGGATCCCCGAGGCGTGCGCGAAAGCATTGGCCCCCACGACCGCTTTATTGGGTTGAACCACAAAGCCTGTGGTTTGGCTCACCATGCGGCTGGCGGCGAGGATTTGACGGGTGTCAATGCCCACGTCCAAGCCAAAGTAATCGCGCCGGGTTTTGACCGCCATGACCACTTCCTCCAACGAGCAATTACCGGCCCGCTCGCCCAGTCCGTTGATGGTGCATTCCACCTGGCGTGCACCGCCGATTTTCACACCCGCCAAGGAATTGGCCACAGCCATCCCCAGATCGTTGTGACAGTGAACAGACCAAATGGCCTTGTCGCTATTGGGAATGCGCTCACGCAGAGTTTTGATGAATTCACCGTACAGCTCAGGCACAGCGTAACCGACGGTATCGGGCACGTTGATGGTGGAAGCACCTTCATCGATCACCGCTTCTAAAATACGGCACAAAAAGTCCATGTCGCTGCGGTAGCCGTCTTCAGGGCTGAATTCAATGTCGCCCATCAAGTTGCGCCCATAGCGAACCGCTTGCTTGGCTTGCTCAAACACCTGATCGGGCGTCATGCGCAGCTTCTTTTCCATGTGCAGCGCACTGGTGGCCAGAAAAATATGAATGCGTCCATTGGCCGCACTGGCCAGGGCTTCTGCCGAACGCGCAATGTCTCGGTCGTTGGCGCGCGAGAGGGAGCAAATGGTCGAATCCTTGATGGCCGACGCAATGGCTTTGACGCATTCAAAGTCGCCGTTCGAACTGGCGGCAAAGCCCGCCTCGATCACATCCACGCGCAGGCGCTCGAGTTGGCGGGCAATGCGCAGTTTTTCGTCGCGGGTCATGGACGCCCCGGGGGACTGCTCGCCGTCACGCAAAGTCGTGTCGAAAATGATTAATTTATCAGCCATCTAATTTCTCCAATGATGAAATCCGCAACTTCAAAGCATAAATGCAAAAGGCCCGCTGCGGGTATGCAAACGGGCCTTTTGGGGAAATGATCGCGTGCGCTACATGTCCCGCCCGTTGGGCGCTAGCAGCAGTAGGGCAAGCGATGTGAAGTTCATGAGTTTCACTTTAGCACACTTTGAAAGTACCCACGGGTCTCAGTCTTGATGCAGACCACGCTCGTCGGGCTCTTGGGTCGAGGTGCTGATCATGCTGGTGGGTTGACCTTTGGCTTTGCGCACGGCGTACAAGACATAACCACTCAAGCCGTAAACCATAAACAAACCAAACAACACCGTAGGCGGATGAATATTGACCACCCCAATGCCCAAGGCAATCAGCACGATGGCGGCAAAAGGCACGCTTTTCTTCATGTGCACATCCTTGAAACTGTAAAACGGCACATTGGTCACCATGGTCAAGCCTGCGTACATGCAGATCACCAGCATCGGCCATGCCACGGAAGGGCCGGTGTAGTCCAGTTCGGTCATGATCCAAATGAAGCCGGTCACCAAAGCAGCGGCGGCAGGCGACGGCAAACCCTGGAAAAAGCGTTTGTCCACCACCGCGGTGTTGACATTGAAACGGGCCAATCGCAAGGCCGCGCAAGCGCAATA
>Ga0114959_10003928_pt1 | contig 11537 bp, 23 predicted proteins | sample C_130625_EF_Meta_FD_87317 | JGI IMG/M metagenome (GOLD analysis project Ga0114959, IMG submission 87317) | Freshwater microbial communities from Lake Croche, Canada to study carbon cycling - C_130625_EF_MetaG | ecosystem: Environmental > Aquatic > Freshwater > Lake | place: Lake Croche, Canada...
AAGGATATTGCTACAGAAAAAGGCGAGCCGTGGGTCAGTGTATTAAGTGTAGAACTTGATCCTGAGAATATCGGCAATGGCGCATTTGAATTAGATTGGAATGACAAGTTTATCACTAATCTAGTACGTGCCGGATATCAACAAAAGAAAGACGACACAGATGCTGACATGGTAGATCGTTGGTTCGCTGACGTTTGCCGCAATGTATTAAACGAAAACTTTGAACAATGGGAAGCCAATCAACCATACGATGCTCGCCCTCGTGTAATGGATAAACGTGACTTAGGTGACGGTAGAACGGAAGTAAGTTAATGACAACAACAACAAAACAAAAAGAACAAGAGGCATCAGATGCCGCATTAGCAGAGTTTCTTGCTACTGGCGGAGTAATTCAACAAATTGCTCGTAATGTAAGCGGGCATGTTGATGGACAACAATCGTATTATGGAGGACACGCTGGGCGACCTAAGACCGTTGTTCCCCCAGCTAACGATACTGAGTAATGATAATATATGTAAACGGCGATAGTCATAGTGCCGGGGCAGAAGCAGTTAATAGTTTTGCCTTTGCCGAAGATGATCCTTTATACTATAGTCTTGGGCGTAGGCCACATCCTGATAATGAACGTGCCAGTTATGGATGCGAAATAGCCAATTACTTGGGTGCTATACTCGAGTGCGACGCAGAAAGTGCCAGTAGCAACGATCGCATTATACGCACTACCTACAATCACATACAAGGTGTACAAGGACTTCCTGTTGATCGCCCAGACTTAATTATCATTGGTTGGTCAACTTGGGAACGCGAAGAATGGACACACAATGGAATAACCTATCAAGTTACTGCCAGTGGCACAGACGATGTTCCTGACGAGTTAAAAGAACGATACAAACACTGGGTAATAGACCAAAGCAACTCTGACATAATTAATCAAAAAATTATTGCTATACACAACAGAATTTTTGATTTACATAATTCTTTAACGGATAAAAAAATCCCTCATATATTTTTTAATACCTTTCATAGTTTTAACCACATTCAACACCTAGCACATCTAGGTGCCAAACACTACGAGTGGGAAGGTAGCTACATTCAACCATACAACAAGGACCAAACGTACTATAACTGGTTAATATCAAACGGATTCAAAACAGTTAGCCCAACAAGCTATCATTTTGGGGCAGATGCCCACTCAGCATGGGCCGACTATCTTCTCCAAAATTATGTCCAAAATCTATTGACTAAATAACTATTATATGCTACTATTACTCTATGAGATATCTATTAGTAGACACAGCAAACACATTCTTTCGTGCCAGGCACGCCGCACATCGACAAGCAGATACTTGGGATAGGTTAGGCTTTGCCATTCATGTTACACTATCCAGTGTGAATAAAGCATGGAGGGATCAAAATGCCGATCATGTCATTTTCTGTTTAGAGGGCCGTAGTTGGCGAAAGGATTTTTATGCTCCGTACAAAGCAAACAGGGCAGTCGCAAGAGCGGCCCAAACTGAAAAAGAGCAAGAAGAAGATCGACTATTTTGGGAAACTTTTGACGCTCTCAAAGAGTTCCTTGGCACAAAGACAAATTGTACTGTTCTCCAGCACAACGAGCTGGAAGCAGATGACTTGGTGGCAGGATGGATCCAAAGTCACCCTGAGGATCACCACACCATTGTAAGCAGTGACACAGATTTTCACCAGTTACTGGCTGAGAATGTAAATCAATATAACGGAATAGCAGATGAGCTCCATACTATTAAAGGTATTTTCGACAAAAAAGGTAAAGCAGTCATCGATAAAAAAACTAAGACGGCAAAAGTCATTCCGGATCCTAAGTGGATTTTATTCGAAAAATGTATGCGAGGAGACCCGACAGATAATATCTTTTCGGCGTATCCCGGGGTCAGGAAAAAAGGAAGTAAGAATAAGGTTGGACTTGAGGAGGCATTTGCCGACCAAGGCTCTAAAGGGTTTTCGTGGAATAATCTAATGTTGCAACGTTGGACCGACCATAATGGTGCGGAACATCGTGTACTAGACGACTACAATCGTAATGTAACTCTAGTAGATTTAAAAGCACAACCCGAAGAGTTTAAAGTTAAAATTGCCGAAACTATTGCCAACGGCAGTACTACACTAAGTCGACCAATGATTGGCGCACAGTTTTTAAAGTTCTGTGGCAAGTATGATTTGGTCAAGATGTCAGACCAAGCAGACAGTTTTGTTAAATTTTTAGAAGCAAGCTACCCGGAGAAATAATATGAATGAATTTGTGCGGTGGTATCAGCGGTATTATACTGAAATTACATGGTTTATCATCGGCTGGTTGGCCCTGGACTTGATACACGAATTTAGTCGTGGTAATTGGATCGGTGTTCTATTTGACATGGCTCTTATTGTCCTTAACTATCAGTTAAACAAACGATGACCTTAAAAGACATTTTACTATTTTTGTTCTTTATGGTCTTGATATTTGTAGGAATGTCTATGGGTGAGTTCGACCGTAGCCGTGTAGTAAAATACGATTGTAGAATAAGCGAGATTAGTCCAGACATACCAATCGAAGTAAAAGAAGCATGCCGACGTATGCGAGCAGAAAGAGTTAAATGATTTTTTATTTTTTGTTTTTAATATTTCTCAAGCATTGGTTAGCAGACTTTGTGTTTCAAAACCAACGTATGCTGTCTGAAAAAGGTATATATGGTGCTCGAGGTGGTATTGACCATGCGATAGGTCACGGTGTTGCTACAACGTTAATACTGACATTTTTTATGCCATACATTGTGACGTGTATTATATTTGGACTTATTGATAGCATTGTTCACTATCATATTGATTTTATTAAAGCACACTACGGAACTAAAGACATAAGCACAAAAGAATTTTGGGATCAACTAGGACTTGATCAATTTGCCCACGCAGTATTTTATATCTGGTTGTCGTGGGCCGTACATACAATATTAGATTAACCAAGGAATTATATGAATGAGATTATTGCCAAACCTGTAGTAAAAAATAAATTCTGGATTGTAGAATCCGGTGGCGAAAAGATAGCTACTATACAAGCAATCGAAGAAGGCGGATTTGTTTATGTACACGACAATCAACGTGAACAATTTCCCAGCATTAAACTATTAACTAAAAAATATAATATTGAATTTGTTAAAGCAGAAAAGCCAAAGAAAGAAAAGTTAGACATCTATGACGTATATGGTTTTCCTACACCGCACAGACCACATAACGAAGTGTTAGATGTTCAACGTTACTTGCCTATCTACACCAAGACCAGCAAAAGTAAAAGTTTTTTCTGTGCTGGCCATTACATAGTTAAATTTAGCGAGACCTGGGTTCGTGCCTACTGTCCAAAACTTATTACACTAAATCGTTACGAATATCAAGGGCCATTCAAAACTCAAGAACGTATGTCCGACGCAATGCGGGAAGCCAACAATGGAGAGTAATTTACCTATCCATGTTAAGATGTTTAACGATAAGGTTCGTGTACTTAATCAAACTAACGGCAAAGTAGTTACATTAAGTCCGCAAGAAGCTCGCAATTTACAGGCCGAAATCTACGATTTGATGGCCGCAATTGCCGGTTTATCGCAATCAACTACCGTAGTAACAGCTTCTGCCGATGGCGGCGGTTTTAAATAAACTACGCATATTACTGAGATAAATAAACAGTACATCAAGGATTATTGAAAAATGAGTCGACCAAAACCAACCGTGTTGTTAGACTATGTAAACAAGACCAACTATAAGAGTGAGCAAGTTCTTAACTCCGAAGGTATCTGGGCGGTTTTTTACGACAATCAACCTATCAATCTCAAGACATCAAATATATTAGTTGCCTACCCTGGGCCAAAATATAAGAAGGTGTCCTTTTCCAATCCAGGCCACGCAATTAATTTAGCTAAGAAATTAAACGTACTTTTCAAGACTGATAAATTCACTGTGGTGCTGTTAAAAGCCGGTGAGCAAATCTACCCCTAAGCGTTACACCCAACGCCAACTTACAAAAATTTTTATATTTCAGGCTGGCTGGCCAACATCCAATACCAGCGAGTATCAAAAACGTTGGTGGCAAAATCCCACAGATCCTAATAGCCTTCGATTAACACTACAAGGCCTACAGTTTGTCAAAGCCAATCTTAAATTACAAAGTTATGAGTTTGCCTTGGAAAGCGAATTAACCAACCAACACCTGCTTCAACTTGAACGGTACCTCAAAGGTCCGTATTATCTTATGAAGCGTATTAAAATAATTGTTTTCGAAGAAGAAGAAGCATTAATGCTTACTTTACACGGAAACAATATAATTGCCTACTTAAATAACCTAGAATCGTCTAGTTAACTTCTGTTGTTTTTTCGCAACACCTTAAATTGACGTAAAACCGATAAAATGTTACAATGTTTATATTGTAACTTTTACAGGTGTCATTATGACTAACCGTTGGGGTATATTTTTTGGTGTTGTAATTACTTTACTATTAATTCGCTTGGACTATAAGACAGAATTGTTAAGTGACAGGATTGACACTATCGAAGATGTTATTATCAAAACAAAACATCGATTAGATTATACCAATCATGATGTTGAATGTTTGGCTAAAAACATTTATTACGAAGCCGGCAACCAATCAGACTTGGGCAAGTATGCTGTTGCCACAGTTACGTTGAATAGATTAAAAACAGAATACTGGGGTAAATCTGTTTGTAAAGTAGTTTATGCTCGAGCTCAATTTTCTTGGACTCTGCGTAAAAAGTTACAAAAACCCAATCCAGAATTGTATAACCGTAGCCGTGAAATTGCTGTGGCAAGTTTAAAAGGTGAGCGTGTTAAAAGTCTTCAGCGTAGTTTATTGTACCATGCTGACTATATCAAAGATCCGCATTGGGCTGATCCGCAAGAACGTATAACAAAAATTGGCGCCCACATATTTTACAAACGAGGTAAAAACTCCACCCTGGAAATTATTTAATGCTTAAAGAATCTGTACAAAATTTTGTCAAAGCAAAATATACTAAAGTTAGGCGCACTAGTTTAACCCACAAGGAAAGCCTTGTGATTGCTGTTAGTGAGCTCAATCGCCTGATTGAATTATACAAAGGTAAGCATACTCCGCAGACTGCCCGTTTACTACGTGACAGCATGGACCACTGGATTCGGCGTTACCACGGGTATGTTATCGAAGGTGGTATTGGAGCACACTACCGCGAAGTGGGAGTAGACTTAAAAAAATGTATCTTTGAGCACGTTATCCCTGCGGCCAAAGCACGTGACATGATGATCACCGGGGTACTAACTCCTGAACAAGCTCTTAACGTGCCTACCTGTTTTATTAGTCAACACAACGACGAGATACTACGCAAAACAGGTCGCGTATCAAGTAGTCCTAACTATTGGGAATTTTTTGAACGTTATGATGTATTTAAAGGTTGCTTTGAAACATATGATGGTACTATAATTGACTGTAATAAGTGGACATTAGAGGATCACTTTAATTACTTTAAGGACTTGTAATATGTCACAGCAGTTACACTCAGCATTGGTAGAAATACTTAAAATGCCCTATTTTAAAAACGACAATCGACGGTCAGGTGCTAGTAAAGACGGCCACGAAGAAGCTGTTGCTATTCGAGTCAAGGATGCTGGATTTACAGAAGTTCCCAAATCACAGTTTCCCAAGATTAAAAAGAGTATGCTTAAAAGGTTTGCTAAAACCAACGACGATACTGAATTGCGAAAGGCCACACCGGGCCTTTCGCCGGGGTCTTACATACTTCAGCCCTCGGGCAGTCAAGGCTTTCCAGATATTCTTGTATTAGACTTTACCGATGTGTTTGTTAATATAGAATGCAAGAGTGCCAAAGGTAGTTGCCCAATGTGGAATGATAGTTTACCATATCCAAACTCAATCTATGTACTAGCATGTGGTAACCTGGATGAAACTACTATTTTTATGGGCCGTGATGTTATTACTACAGAACAACTTGACATTCGTGAACAGTTTGTTTTTGACCTTAAGGAAATCATTGATAAGTACAAAGACTTCATGGAATCGCTTGATACACTTGAGCGTGGTTGGTTATTCAAAGCACGTCAGCAATTCTTCCAGGAAGGTGGTGGCGCAAAGACCAATTACTTTACACATTCTAAACGTCGATCATGTGAACTACTAGCACTCGAATACGCAAAACAATAATGGCCGCATTAAAACCTGTAAACGCACATCTTAACTCGGTTACCATAACCGACATAGAAAATCATAAACTCGTTACAACTAAGCAACTGTCCAAGGACCTTGCTAATCTAAAAGACTTTGACGCCGATACCAATGCCAATAACTTTAGTGGCAATCCATTTTTATATCATTATCAATTTAAGAACTTGCTCAAGTGTCGTAGACAAGATGGTAAAACAATTTATGATATCTATTCAGATCAACCTGCGTGGGATAAATTAGTAGAAAATACCCGAGTGCGTAATCGAGGTGGGCGTACTGCCGCTGGTAACATCTTTGAATGTTTCCGTATTAATCTTGGTAGTGTGGTTATGTTTAAAGCAACCACAGCAAAATATCTATATAAAAAATACAATGCCAAAAGTGTATTAGATCCCACAGCCGGTTGGGGCGGGCGTATGCTAGGTGCCTGGGCCTTGGATATTAGTTACACAGGTATTGATACCAACATTGAACTGCGACAAGCCTATGACGACATGATCAACTTCCTGGCGGAAGAAACAGGCCTAGACAATAGTTTGTTTAAAATTGAAAAAGACAATGAACTAAAAATGATCTGGGATAGTTGCCTAGATGTAGACTTTAGTAAAATTGATTACGACTTTGTCTTAACTAGTCCGCCGTACATTAATCTCGAATTGTACGAACACATGGAAGAATGGACAAGCGACGAAGCGTTTTACAAGGCATTCTTTATTCCACTGTGGGAGAAATGTTGTAAGCATATTAAAAAGGGCGGGCGTGTTTGTTTTAATATTAGTCCAAAAATGTATGCTGATGCTCTTACACATGGCCTAACTCCTTGCCACGAGGAAGAAGATTTGCTACAGCAAATGGGCCAACGAGTTAATGCTCTTAAAAAGGGCAAAAAGAAACAAGATAAAATCTACATCTGGGTTTGCTAATTCCAGTTGACCAATAAATCCATTTAATCTATAATTGCTTTATTGTAGTTAAAAAGGAGTTCAGGATGGCTTACACCGTTTTCCAGCACGACCCTAAGTGGGAACCCCGCCGAGGCTTAGAAGGCCCTTTTCACTACCCCAACGGACAAGTACTGTATTATGACCCTAAAGAGGGCCAGTACTACGATCCCACTACCGATTTCTACGTCCCAAACGAGGATGTTGCGGAATTACAACAGTCAATTCTTGACATTTTAGCACAAGATCCCCAAAAAGACCCCTGGAAATACGTTACTGTATAAGCGGTTGACCCAAAAATCCATTAAATGTATAATACTTGTATAGTAATTAAAAAGGAGCTAGAAAATGGACTTAAAAATACAGGTTGGTGATACTATCCGCGCATACGACTTTAAACCAATGGTTGGTCGCGAAGATTGTTTTATCGAAGGTAAGGTCGTTGATACTTACAATACTGAAATGGGTTTCCATGCTTATAAAGTTGTTGTTACTAGAGACTCGTGGGAACCAGAAGGCGAAAAAGGCCGTGCTGGCATTGAGATGTTTGTTCCACACCGTGTGAGTTTTATGGAATTTGCCGGTCGTGTTATCAACTTGAGCCGGTAATGAGCAACGGTTCTTCAACACTATTACTGTCCTGGGACCAACAAGGTCTCGAGGCAGTAATTAATGTAACCGAATACGAAAAAGCCGCAGTTTGGGCCGCATTGTCCGATTCAAAAACGCCGGCAACAAACCTTAACCATATTGTAACCGCTGTCATGCTTCGTGCTCGTTATAATTCACAGAGGCATTACGAAATTTATACCATCAATGTTGCCGAAGGCATTACCGAAGATGACATTCGCCAAATGTTTGAAGATGCTCCCCAGCAGGCCGCTGACTTGATACGTGAGCGTGGCAATAAGATGTATAGTGACCGTGTTGAACAGAAAAGCGTCAAAATTGTTTGACTATTAAATCAATTAAATGTAAAATACTTGTATCAATTAACTAAAGGAGTAAATGATGTCCGTGACTGAAAATCGTACTGTAACCCCAGCAGAAACTCGTAGCCGTTTGCTACGTGCCTTCAAAGTAAAACGCCCTGTATTTTTGTGGGGGCCTCCCGGAGTAGGTAAATCAGAGTTGGTAGCAGATTTGACCAAAGAACTTGGTGGTCACTGTATTGACTTGCGTTTGGGACAAATGGAGCCCACTGACTTGCGTGGTATTCCGTTTTATAACAAAGAAAACAATAAGATGGACTGGGCCGAGCCTGTAGATTTGCCAACTGAAGAAATGGCAAAAGAGTATCCAATGATTACTCTGTTCCTAGACGAAATGAACGTGGCGGCACCGGCTGTACAGGCGGCGGCTTATCAACTTATTCTTAACCGTCGTTTGGGCCGTTATCACTTGCCAGACAATGTTGCTATTGTTGCCGCGGGTAACCGTGAAAGCGACAAAGGTGTTAGTTTCCGTATGCCAATGCCCTTGGCAAACCGTTTTGTACACTTGGAAGTCCGTGCCGACTACGACTCATGGAACGAGTGGGCTGTGAACAATCGTGTACACAAAGACGTGGTAGGTTACATTGGTTTTGCCAAACAAGACTTGATGGATTTTAACCCACGCTCTAGCTCACGTGCTTTTGCTACACCACGTTCATGGAGTTTCGTATCAGAGTTCTTGTACGACGAAGATGCTACAGATCCAGAATTGAGCGATTTGATTGCTGGTACTATCGGTGACGGCTTGGCAGTTAAGTTCATGGCACACCGCAAGGTTGCTAGTAAGATGCCTAACCCAACTGATATCTTGACAGGTAAAGTCAGGACCCTAGACGTTAAAGAAGTGAGTGCTATGTACTCGCTGACGGTATCTATGTGCTATGAACTCCAGGACGCTCATGCTAAACTTGGTAAAACCAAGATTGAAGACTGGCACAAAATGACCGATAACTTCTTCCGCTTTATGATGGATAATTTTAGTACTGAGTTGGTTGTTATGGGTGCTCGTGTTGCTCTTACTACATACAACTTGCCATTGGTTCCGGGCAAACTTGTACACTTTGACGAATTTCATAAGCGTTACGGCAAGTACATCATTGCCGCTAACGGTAAGAACTAAGTCTTTCCGCTAGTCACGGACGGAGGCATGGAAACAGTAAGTCCTCCACTTTTTTAAGGTAACCATTTTGTTGATAGAAACTATTGTATTAATAGTTGGGGTCGGAAGTGTGGTAAGTACTGAAACAACCGGTAAAGGCCTAGCCGACCATGCGATCAGTACAGTGGCACAAAAAGACTGTAAGATATCAAGAGTGGTACACAACGAAAAGATTTGCCGGGTTGAGCCCGTTGGAACTGTGACTGTAACAGCACCAAAGCCACGTACTGATACAGTTAAACAAGCAGAAGATATATTTGCATTGCGGGCAGGAAAATCCAGATAGACCAATAAATCAATTAAATGTATAATATGTATATTAATAAGGAGTTTAACCGTGACTACACTAGCAGAAAAAAGTAAAGTAAAAACAGAAACAAACCCCAAAGTAGATGCGGCGGCACGTGAAAAACTCATAACCGCACGTATTGGACTTTTGCTTCGTGCTCCTTTCTTTGGTAACTTAGCGACCCGTATGACTCTTATTAACGCAGACGACTGGTGTCCTACTGCCGCAACAGACGGGCGTCGCTTTTACTACAATAGTGAGTTTGTCAATAACCTCCCGTTAAAGCAATTAGAATTCCTAGTAGGTCACGAGGTGCTCCATGCGGTTTATGACCATATGGGGCGTCGTGGCCACCGCGATCCTAAGTTGTGGAACATTGCCGATGACTATTGTGTAAACTGGGACTTGGTAGAACAACGAATTGGCGATAAGATTCCAATTGCCTTGTACGATTCCAAGTACAAAGGTATGAGTGCCGAAGAAGTATACGACGACTTGTACGAAAACGCAGACAAGATTAATATTGACGAACTAATGAAGCGTCTACTAGACGAGCATTTAGACGGAGAAGGTGATGGCGAAGGTGACGAAGATGGTGACGGCGATAAGCCAGGCAATGGCCGCCCTAAACTTAGCGAAGCCGAAAAGAAAGAAATTCGTGACGAGATTAAAGAAGCTGTACTAAATGCCGCTAATGCCGCAGGCGCTGGTAATATCCCAGGCGGTGTTAAACGTATGATCAAAGATTTAATTGAGCCAGTTATGGACTGGCGCGAATTGCTACAGCAACAAATTGAGAGTACCGTAAAATCAGATTTTAGTTGGATGCGAGCAAGCCGTAGGGGCTGGCACATGGATGCTATTATGCCCGGCATGAAGCCCGGCGAACAGATCGATGTTGTTATTGGTATTGATACGTCTGGATCAATTACAGACAACGATCTTAAAATCTTCTTAAGTGAAATCCAAGGGATTATGTCTTCATACGAAGAATATCGTATTACAGTAATGGGTTGGGATACCGAAGTTCATAATGTTGCTACATTTACTAGCGATAACTTGGAAGATATTAGTAGCTTTGAGCCAGGTGGTGGTGGTGGCACAGACCCACATTGTGTTTGGACTTGGTTACAAGACAACGACATTGAGCCTAAGAAATTGATCATGTTTACTGACTTCTGTTTCTTTGGTTGGAGCCCGAATGAAGTCGAGCAGTATTGCGATACTGTTTGGATTATCAAAGGTAACAAAAGTGCAGAACCAGAGTTTGGCGTGTATGCTCACTACGAGGACGCAGAAAAATGATGTCACAAATGGAAAAATGTATTGTTGGTCTTTTTGCCTCTATCATTGTCATAATGTTTTTAGGCGCAGGTATTGCCGCAGACCAACGTAATAACTGTAGACTAGAATTGGCCAAGGCCGGTCGTAGTGCCGAAGACATTGTAAAGGTTTGCCCATGATTAAATTAACTGACATATTTGAAAACCATTTTTGGTATCCTGTTGCACTTGCATATATTTGCTTGATGGCATTTGCTGTGGCATTGATAGTTGGATTTATTGTAGTATGAACGCTCGTATACTAGAACTGATGCGGCAGGCCGATTACCCTGCGCCAGAGATTGCCCTACGTGCTCAGAAGTTTGCCGAGTTGATTGTGAAAGAATGTATTGACAAGATTACAACCTATGATTTGGTTCCTGGACATTCAGCCAAGTGGGAAGATATCTATGATATCCACGCTAGGTTGCTACAAGACTTAGGTGAAGAATTGAAAGAACATTTCGGAGTTGAAGAATGAACGAGCCAGAGTTAAACTATCGTGCTACCATCATCTGGGATGATATGACCACCGTAGTAGAGAACGGTGTTGAAGTATCTCGTGTGTATAAAGATAACAGTATCCGGCTCGACC
>Ga0114959_10003931_pt1 | contig 11527 bp, 11 predicted proteins | sample C_130625_EF_Meta_FD_87317 | JGI IMG/M metagenome (GOLD analysis project Ga0114959, IMG submission 87317) | Freshwater microbial communities from Lake Croche, Canada to study carbon cycling - C_130625_EF_MetaG | ecosystem: Environmental > Aquatic > Freshwater > Lake | place: Lake Croche, Canada...
CTGAAGATGGTTTGGAAAAAGTAAACTTCGCCCAACTTCTTGAAAGAGTGGCACTTATTAGTCCAGCATTAAGAGTTCGTTTCTCAACTTCGCATCCCAAAGATATTACAGACGAAGTGCTTTTCACCATAAAAAAGTACGAGAATATTTGTAAATATATTCACCTACCAGCCCAAAGTGGTAGCAGTCGTATTTTGAAAATGATGAATCGCACCTACGACCGTGAATGGTACATCAATCGTATTGATAAAATTCGTGAAATTTTAGGGGAAGATTGTGGCATTTCTCAAGATATGATTATCGGATTCTGTACTGAAACAGAAGAGGACCATCAGGCAACACTTTCGTTGATAGAATACGTAAAATATGATTATGGTTATATGTTTTCTTATTCAGAACGCCCAGGAACACCCGCAGCCAAAAAATTTGTGGATGATATTCCTGCCGATGTCAAGCAAAAACGTTTGGCGGAAGTGATTGATTTGCAATTAAAATTATCTTTAGAAAGAAATAATAGGGAAATTGGCAAAGTTCAAAAAGTCTTGGTAGAAGGATTTTCAAAACGTTCGGAAGATTTTTTACAAGGACGAAACGACCAAAATAAAAAGGTAATTTTTGCTAAAGAAAATGCTAACGGTAAGGCGTTCCGCAAAGGAGATTATGTGATGGTAAAAATTACTGCTTGTTCATCGGCTACACTTAAAGGTGAAGCAATAAAATCTTAAAATCTAAAGCAATGCAAAGGTTTCAAATAAATCAGGCTGATTTGCCGTATTATACGTATCAAGATTATAAAACATGGGAAAATCAATGGGAACTCATTGGTGGTTTACCCTTTTCCATGTTTCCATTACCGACAGTCAGACATCAACGTTTAAACAAACTGATTGTCAGGATTTTAGATAATGAATTAGAACGTAATGGTTGTGGAGACTGTGAGGCAATGATGCCAATTGACTGGAAAATTGATGAAAATACAATAGTCCAGCCAGATGCCTCAATTATTTGTGCAGAATTAGACGCAAATTATATTACTAATACTCCAAAACTTGTGTTTGAAATCTTATCTCCTTCTAGTCGTAAGAAAGATTTAACGATAAAATTTGAATTATATCAATCAGAGGGAGTTAAATATTATTGCATCGTTGATCCTGAAAACACCCTTGTAACTATTTATCGGTTATCGGAAGGTCGTTATGAGCAAGTATTTGAATCTCAAAACGATACCTATATTTTTAATATTGAAGGTTGTGAAATAATCTTTGATTTTAGTAAAATTTGGAAGTAAAAATGGGGGTTTTTCTTTAGGAGTTAGATCTAGTAATTTAAAAATAAAAATCTTTCAATTTATGTATTGTACAGCCTGCGACATAACTTATTAAAAGTAAAATTTAGTAATTTGGCTCAACTTCCCGAAAGTTTAAAACTTTCGGGAAGTTCCAATTCCAATAAATTATTTCATATTCTATATTAACTCTAAATCCCGACCCTTAAATCCCAATAACCTATGCAAATTCAAGAATTACAATCCATAAAAGCTCGGTTCGGAATCATTGGTAACTCGCCATCGCTGAATCACGCCATTGAAGTCGCTGGACAAGTTGCTCCCACTGATATGACCGTGCTTATTACGGGAGAAAGTGGTTCGGGCAAGGAGTCTTTTTCTAAAATAATCCATAATCTTTCTGCCAGAAAACACGGTCAATTTATAGCCGTAAACTGCGGGGCAATTCCCGAAGGAACGATTGATTCGGAATTATTTGGTCATGAAAAAGGATCTTTTACAGGTGCTATTGATGCCAGAAAAGGCTATTTTGAAGTAACTGATGGCGGAACAATTTTCTTGGATGAAATTGCAGAAATGCCTCTGGGAACGCAAGCACGCCTATTAAGGGTACTCGAAAATGGTGAATTTATCCGAGTTGGTTCATCTAAAGTGCAGAAAACCAATGTGCGTGTAGTGGCAGCAACTAATATTAATTTACTCAGTGCTGTGGAACGTGGAAAATTTAGAGAAGATTTATATTATCGGCTTAATACAGTGCCTATTTTTGTGCCTCCACTTCGTGATAGAGGCATGGATATTGAATTATTATTCAGAAAATTTACAACTGATTTTTCGGAAAGATATCGCATCAAAGCAATTCAATTAACGCCCGATGCTCAGCAGATTTTGTTATCTCAACGATTTCCTGGGAATATTCGTCAGTTAAAAAATTTGGCAGAACAAATTTCAATTTTGGAAGTTGAGGACAGAATAATAGATGCCACAAAGTTAACGCATTATTTACAGATGAACAACGGACAATCCATTGGAAACGGCTTGATTAGGAGGGATTTTGAAGAAAAACAAGCCGACAATTTTTCGGAAAGAGAGTTACTTTACAAAATTCTTTTCGATATGCGTAAGGACGTTACTGAATTGAAAAAAATGTTTTTAGAAGTATTGAAAAATGGAGAACTTAATCCTGATATTTTGAAAGAAAATGAAAGCCTTTTTCAAAATTTAGAAACCGAAAGAGGTTTTCCTTATTCACCAAATGTTCACCTTCCAGAAACAAATCCAGCTAGAATACTAAACGGACACCACAATTACCAACCAAATCCTGAATTAACAATTATCAACTATAATGGTGAAAATCAAGAGAATAAAAACGGTTTCATAGATGTTACGCACGAAGCCGAAGCAGTATCTTTCTCCCTCGAAAAACAAGAAAAAGATATGATTATCAGAGCTTTACAAAAAAACAAAAACAAAAGAAAATATGCCGCACAGGACTTGGGAATATCAGAAAGAACGCTTTACAGAAAAATTAAACAGTATGATATTGAGGAAGAGTAGTTTAAATAATAGAGCACAGAGTTTAGCGTTTAGAAAAAGTAACTTAAAGCTTTCAGTAATCTTTACTCTTTACGCTATGCTCCTTACGATACTTACTGGCTGTTACACCTTCCGAGGAGCAAGTCTTGACCCTAATTTGAAAACGATTCAAATACAAAATTTTCAATTTCAAACGGCGGGAGGACCGCCAAATTTAAGTTTACAATTCACTGAGAAGTTAAAAGAGTATTTTCAAAGAAACACCTCACTTAAAACAAACAATATCAATTCAGATTTGATGTTTGAGGGCGCAATTACAGGTTTCACTGTGGAACCAAAAGCAGCTTCTTCGGATGATAAAGGTGGTCTAAATAGATTAACCATAACGATTGCAGTAAAATTTACCAATGCGAAAAATGATGAAAAAAGTTACGACCAAGAATTTTCTTTTTACCAAGATTTTGCTCAGACACAAACCATCACCGCAGTACAGGGTGAATTAGTACCTAAGATTTTAGATCAAATTGTGTTAGATATTTTTAATAAAACAGCTGGGGAATGGTAATTTTAAGAAGGTTATGCTTCATTTTTCCTTGTTAGGAGAAAAAACGATTCGCATAATACATGTTAAAATCGAAAAACCAAAATCGAAAAAAAATGAATAAAGATGTTTTTTCATATCTAGTTACCCACCCCGCAAATTTTTCATTAGCGGACTTAAAAACCATTGAGGTAATCACAAAAAAGTATCCATATTGTCAATTGGGTTATACATTGCTAGCTAAAGGGTATCATTTACATTGTGCCGAGGAATTGGCCTTTGAGAAAATTCGACAAGCTGCTGCGCATGCAATTAGCCGCAATGCCTTGAGAAAGTTAATTAATGGAAGTTTTAAAAACGAAATAACTACATCAATTCAGCCAAAGTTTGATTCTGAATATTTGCATAAATTTGTGGAAGTACCCATTAATCAAATTGCTAATTCAGCTGAAGAAGACATCACCGAACAAACGGAATTGATTTCTAACCTTGACATGATAACAAACTCCTCGGCATTTCAAGATATTTTGTTGGATGATATTGTAAATAGAAAAAAATTGCAAAATTCAATTATCGATAATTTTTTAATGAAAGACCCAGGCCTCATTAGAACGACCAAAAGTCAATTAGAAGCCATGGGGAAACAAGAGGATCTATCGGACAACAGTGTAAAATTAGGAAAGGGTATCGTCACTGAGAGTTATGCCAAGATCTTATCCATGCAAGGGAGAAGGGAGAAGGCAATTGACGTTTATTCGAAATTAATTTTGAAATTCCCAGAAAAAAAGACGTACTTTGCAAATAAAATTAAGGAATTAGCTTAGGATATTTTCACTGAAAACGCCTTAGAAATTTAGCATTCACCAAATTTCATTATTTAGATAACAACCAATAACCCTTTAAATTAACAACCTTTCAACTTTACGAGGTCCTTAAATTAAACAAATAAAAACAAAATGTTCGGAGCAGTTATCGTAGTCATTTGCATCATTGCAGTATTATTAGTGTTTGTAGTGTTAATACAGAATCCAAAAGGCGGTGGTCTTTCTGGCGAGTTCGGAACCGCTGGCGCAAGCCAAATGTTTGGTGTACAACGCACAGGTGACCTTCTGGAGCAAATAACATGGGGGGGAGCAATCACCATTGCATTGTTAGTTTTAGCAACAAAATTCATTGTACCCGTTGAAACTGGGAATGGTATTGAATCCCAAAACGTTGAAGCTGCAAAAGGTAAAGCAGGAATTCCGTCACCATCCACACCCGCACCAAACCCTACAGCCCCCGCAGCAAATCCAACTGCACCGCTCACACCAACACCTGAGAAAAAATAATTTTATCTTCAATGAAAAAGGGGTGCTCTTAACGGCACTCCTTTTTTGTTGTCTTGTATTAAAGGCAGGCGAGCAAAGAACATTGGGATATTTATAAAACTTTTGTACAATCATTAACAATTAAACTTGTTTTTATTGGTCTATGAGGTCTGTTTCTTATCATGAACTTGTTTTAGCTTTTTGTCTTGAAAAGAAATTAAATTTATTTTATGTTAATGACTAGAATTTTTCGGTTCAAAGCATACTTGGCGTGAATGTTTTTTTAGTTGTGAGTTCAAAATGAAATTTTGCCTATCGAAATAATCCGATATACATTTTCACTAATCACTTTTTAATAAAACAAAAATAAGTATGTCAATTCGGGTCATAACTTATCGGATGAATCATAATCTGTCAGCAAAACTGACAATTTTACAGAATTTCATGCTATGGCATAAAATATGACTGCTTATTAATCGTGCGCACCAGTTTTGAGATTTAGTATTTGAAAAATGATTTACTGTTAAAAATACCAAATCTCAACTTTATACCGCACAAGAAACCTTATAAATAATTTAAATATAAATATCAAAATCAATGTCAACAGTTAGTATTAAGCCTTTGGCTGACCGAGTTCTAGTTGAACCAGCAGCCGCAGAAGAAAAAACATCATTCGGAATTATTATTCCTGATACTGCCAAAGAAAAACCGCAAAGAGGAATTGTCATAGCAGTTGGTGCTGGCAAAAAAGACGAACCAATGACCGTCACCATTGGTGACACAGTTTTGTATGGTAAATATTCAGGAACTGAAATTGCAGTTGAAGGAAAAGATTACTTAATCATGCGTGAAAGCGATATATTCGCAATTCTTTAATTATTGTAGCTTTAGGCCGTAGGCAATACCCTTTAAGCTTTTATAAAAATAAAAAAAACAATAACATTAATGCTATACTCTGAATTTGCATTTTGGCCGTAGCCCAATAAATACAGCGTATAGCGTAAAGCAAAAAAAACAATGGCAAAGGAATTATTTTTTGACACGGACGCACGTGACAAACTAAAAAAAGGTGTTGATACTTTAGCAAACGCTGTAAAAGTAACGTTAGGACCAAAAGGACGTAACGTAATTATCGATAAAAAATTCGGTTCACCAACAATTACGAAAGACGGTGTATCGGTAGCAAAAGAAATTGAATTAGAAGATCCAGTCGAGAACATGGGTGCTCAGTTGGTAAAAGAAGTAGCTTCAAAAACAGCCGATCAAGCTGGTGATGGAACGACAACTGCAACCGTTTTGGCTCAAGCAATTTATACAATTGGTTCTAAAAACGTTGCCGCAGGTGCGAATCCAATGGATTTGAAACGAGGTATTGATAAAGCGGTTTTAGCGGTTGTAAGTTCATTGAAATCACAGTCAAAAGCCATTGAAACATCTCAACAGATTGCTCAAGTTGCCACCATTTCTGCGAACTCTGATGTAACAATAGGAACCATGATTGCTGATGCAATGGAGAAAGTTGGTCGTGAAGGAGTAATCACCGTTGAGGAAGCTCGTGGAACTGAAACCGAAGTAAAAACCGTAGAAGGTATGCAGTTTGACCGTGGATATTTATCTCCTTATTTCGTCACAAATACTGAGAAAATGGAAGTTGAACTAGAACGCCCGTATATATTGATTTCAGAGAAGAAAGTATCTTCAATGAAAGAATTATTGCCAGTTTTGGAAGTAGTTGCACAATCAGGCCGTCCTTTGTTGATCATTGCAGAAGACGTTGACGGTGAGGCATTGGCTACTTTGGTCGTTAACAAAATCCGTGGTGCATTAAAAGTTTCTGCAGTAAAAGCGCCAGGTTTTGGAGATCGTCGTAAAGCCATGTTGGAAGACATCGCAGTCTTGACAGGTGGAACAGTAATTTCTGAAGATCGTGGTTTCAAATTAGAAAATGCTTCGATTGAATATTTAGGACAAGCTGAAAAAATCATCATCGACAAAGACAATACAACAATTGTTAATGGCGTAGGCGACAAAGATGGTATTACAGCCCGTGTAAACCAAATTAAATCACAAATTGAAAACACAACTTCTGATTATGACCGAGAGAAATTGCAAGAACGTTTGGCTAAACTAGCCGGCGGTGTTGCGATTCTCTATATCGGAGCCGCAACAGAAATTGAAATGAAAGAAAAGAAAGACCGTGTTGATGATGCGCTTCATGCTACTCGTGCCGCTGTTGAAGAAGGAATCGTTGCAGGTGGAGGTGTTGCATTCATCCGTGCAATAACAGCTTTGGAAGATTTACAAGGTGATAACGAAGATCAAACAACTGGGATCAACATTATCCGTCAAGCGATTGAGTCTCCCTTGAGAACCATCGTTTCGAATGCAGGTGGTGAAGGTTCTGTGGTAGTAAATGCGGTTAAAGCTGGAAAAGACGATTTCGGCTATAACGCTCGTGAAGATAAATACGAAAATATGCTGGCAGCAGGTATCATTGACCCTACGAAAGTTACCCGTTTGGCTTTGGAAAATGCAGCATCAATCGCAGGATTGTTGTTAACAACAGAATGTGTTATTGCCGACAAACCAGCACCAGCAGAAGCAGGTCACTCACACGGAGGCGGCGGAATGGGCGGAATGATGTAAGAGACAGATTTCAATTCTTAGAAATTAGTTTTCTTATATTCTATATTAATAAAAAACTCCCTTTGAATTTTGATTCTAAGGGAGTTTTTTTATTGAGTTAAACATCTCTAACAAGCTAATTTTTTTTTACAAACTACTTATTAATAACACTTTAAAGGATAATCTCTAAATCCTGTTAACGACTTATTTATCCTCTTTTAAATATTTATCAATCCAATGATGAGCCAAGTAAATTACTGGAGTAAGCAAAATGGCGGTAAAAAATTTGTATAAATAACTATTTAAAGAAGTCGAAACCCATTGTTCAACAGTCCAATTTCCGAATAAAACGAAGGCAATTCCTATTACCACAAAACTGTCAATCAATTGAGAAACCAAGGTTGAACCTGTGGCACGAAGCCAAATCTTTTTACCCTCAGTTTTGCCCCTGATGTAATGAAAAACGGAGGCATCCAACAATTGACTTAATAAAAAAGCGGAAAAAGAACCCGAAATAATGCCTAAACCTTGACGAAAAATTTTACCAAAAGCCATATTAATATTAAAATTATCATTGCCTTTATTAACTTCAATCCAAAAATCGGCAGGGGTTAATAAAGTGGCCCCATAAATCACAATAAAACAATAAGCAATAAAACCAGCAGTTAAATATGAAACTCGCTGAACACCTTTTTTGCCAAAATATTCATTGATGATATCGGAGGTAATGAAGACAAAAGGCCAGTTCAAGGCACCAGCAGGCTGATTTAAATCCCAAGTTCCCAGAAAAGTCTTTAAATGTAGTGGTTGGAAACCCAAAGTACCTTCAATAGAAAATATTTTAACCCCAATAATCTCAGCCACGATGGCATTTGACAAAAATATTCCGAAGAGGATGATAAACAATTTAGTTTTTTTTGAATAAAATAGCGATGTGTCAATTGTCATTACAATTTTTTTAAAGAATTATTGAGTATGAAAATAAAAAAAATTTGATTGTAAGAAATACTTCTTTGAAAAACAAACTAATTTTTCTAAATATTTGTTTGAGATTTTTTTGTTAGAAATAAGTTTGAAAAATAGTAAAATTTAATGCTTTGGAGTGCATAATGAAAAAGCAAAACCTTCTACCTCTTGCGATTATTCTCAAAGTGCAAGGCAATTTTATCCATCGCTATTTCTAATTGTTCAAGATGTGGGAGAAAAACAATTCGAAAATGGTTGGGTTCTTTAAAGTTAAATCCACCACCGCCAACCACTAAAATTCGTTGATCTTCGAGTAAGCTTAACACAAAGTCTCCGTCATTTTTAAAGTCAAATTGTTTTAAATCGATCTTCGGGAAAAGATACATGGCTCCTTTAGGACGCACGCAACTAATACCAGGCACTGAAATTAATTTTTGGTAAGATAACTCCATTTGTTTGTACAAGCGTCCCTTAGGAGTTACTAAATCATTTATGGATTGATATCCACCCAGTGCTGTTTGGATGCCATATTGAGTCATCACATTGGAACACAAACGCATTGAAGCCATGAATGAAAGCCCTTCAATATATGATTTTGCTTTGTGTTTCGCTCCGGTCACAATCATCCAACCACCTCTAAAACCCGCAGCACGATAATTTTTAGACATCCCTCCCATTGTTATGATTAAAGTCTCCTCTGATATTCCTGCGGTTGAATGATGTACTGCATCATCGTACAGAATTTTATCATAAATTTCATCAGCAAAGACAATTAATTTATGTTTCTCTGCCAAACTTACAATTCCGTCAACAATAGCTTTCTCATAAACCGCTCCAGTTGGATTGTTCGGATTAATTAATACAATTCCACGAGTTTTGTTTGTAATTTTTGATTCTATATCTTTCAAATCCGGATTCCAATCAGATTCTTCATCACACACATAATGAACCGGCGTACCGCCTGCAAGTCCCACCGAAGTTGTCCAGAGCGGATAATCTGGGGAAGGAATCAGAATTTCATCGTTTGGATTTAATAAAGCTGTCATAGTCAGCGAAATCAACTCACTCACGCCATTTCCAATAAAAACATCATCAATTTCGATATTTCTCACACCACGACTTTGATAATACTGTACGACTGCTTTGCGAGCGGCAAATAAGCCACGTGAATCCGCATATCCTTGGGCATTACGAATATTCATGATGATGTCATGGATAATTTCGTCAGGTGTTTCAAAGCCAAAAGCCGCCGGATTTCCAATATTTAAAGAAGTAATTTTATAGCCTTCTCGTTGCAATTGAAGTGCTTTTTCGTACACTGGGCCTCGAATATCATAACGAAGAGAATCAAGTCGAGCGCTTTTTAATATTTCCATTTTAAAGTTGATTATTTTGAATTCGCCCCAGAAAAATGCGTTAAAAATTATTTTTTGGAACAAAAATTTCCTAAAAATTAAGGAAAAGAAAAATTAAAAATTTTAGTCGGCAGAAGAAACAATTTTTTTCCTTTGTCATTTGTAAAATAAAACCATTATTCGCAAATATAATACCTATTTAACGCCTTCCACCAAACCATTGTTCAAACAGAAAACTTATTGTCTCAATTTGGGTTTTATAAGTATGTCCAATAAATTGGGCTCGCCTATCTGATTCAAATATACATCTCCCCCATTACTTGACCATGCAAAATTGTGGAAGTTGTATCATTCTCTTTGCGACCAAACTTTCCCTTCCAGATTCAATTTCTCCATTTTAGAATTATCATTTCCATTGTCAATAATTCCCTTTACTTGAACAACTTGTAAAACCGTTTCGCCTAATTGTACTGTCCATCAATCAGCTTCCGAATGTCCAGAACTTCCAGAAATCAAAGCTGCAATTCCTCCAACAAACAAAAAAATATTCACAACTTCAGCTCGTTTAATTTTTACTTGTTGGTTTGCCATTTCATGGCCAATATTATTCATCTTTCCTTTAGGCTCTACAGGCTAAAACAAATAAATAAATTTTCCAACCTCATAAATAAGGTTTACACTGTTTTCATCCAGCGAATTAAAAATAAAATCATTAGGAGAAATTCTGAGCCGATGATCAGTATAATTAAAAACCTCAATGCCAAAGACCGTGTAATTTTTTAAATCTAACATCATCCGAAGTAACTATTTTTGCACCTGCTTTTACTTTTTTAACGATTTGTTTTCCGTGATTCTAAATATTTTCCTGGTCACACGGACGAGTTCGCATTAAACTTATTCTACAAAAAAATTATAAACTAATAAAAAATTAAATTATTTCGCCCCTATCACCTCAAGAATTTTAATTATTCTTAAAAAAATCATGAAAATATTTTTAAAATTGATTAAGCCCTCTAAAATAAAATTAATTGTTCAGGTTATATTTTTCTTGTATGTGCGTAATAACTTCCTGTTTTTCAAATTAATACAGCATTATTAATAAAAAGGTGATAAAATAATTCAATTTTTTATCCGACCAGCTTGGATAATTGTTAAAAAAAAGGCGTACCTTTGCATTACCTAAACACTAAAAGAATCGAAAGAGAAGCTAAATGTGTTCAGGAGAGTTGCCTGAGAGGCCGAAAGGAGCCGTTTGCTAAACTGCCGTACCTCACAAGGGTACCGAGGGTTCGAATCCCTCACTCTCCGCAAAATTGATATTTTTTAATTATTTATTTTCAATTTTGTTATAGGTTATAATTTTCGGGGTGTAGCGTAGCCCGGTATCGCGCCTGCTTTGGGAGCAGGAGGTCGTAGGTTCGAATCCTGCCACCCCGACTAAAATAGTTATCATTCATTTGATAACTATTTTATTTTAAAAGGTTCCGTAGCTCAGTTGGATAGAGCAACAGATTTCTAATCTGTGGGTCACAGGTTCGAATCCTGTCGGGATCACATCTTAATCAAATAAAGTTACAAGCGAGTCGCAAGGCTCGTTTTTTTTACGCCCTAACCGCAAAAATAGGTATCCACTTTTGCCGGTGAGTCAATTTTTAGTTCAATCAATATGCCTTATCAAATTGATAGTACCTTGGATGAAAGAAACCTAAACATTATACGGTCTTTCTACACAACTTCACCAAATTATGGGGCAACTATTTATCCCTATTTTTAAATATTGTAAGAAGAAACTCATACCATTACCGCCGAAGAGTTAGGGCAATCAGTCGACAGAATTCAGAAAGGTTGTGTAAAAATCCTAGTTGTTAAATGCAAAAATCAACAACTCTCTCTTTAATAATTTTCAAAC
>Ga0114959_10003936_pt1 | contig 11525 bp, 8 predicted proteins | sample C_130625_EF_Meta_FD_87317 | JGI IMG/M metagenome (GOLD analysis project Ga0114959, IMG submission 87317) | Freshwater microbial communities from Lake Croche, Canada to study carbon cycling - C_130625_EF_MetaG | ecosystem: Environmental > Aquatic > Freshwater > Lake | place: Lake Croche, Canada...
AGGTAAAAGCACGCGGACCGCCTCTTCATACACGGCGTAGGCTCCCATTTTATTGACTTTAATAACCTGGGCTTCCATCACATTTCCCGCCGTAAGATACAGAATATCGCACTTTATTTTACAATCATACAGTAAATTACCCGTGAATCGTCCGTTCTCGGCCGTTCCCATACTGCGCGCCAGAAGTTGAATCGAACCGGGACGTACATATCCGTTCGCGTTACATTTACCTTCGTGCTTCTCGCGCAACTTTGTAAGTAGGATATCACGAGCCGTATCCGCGCTGACGATAATGTTCTGTTCGCTGGGAGTCAATGCTACGCGCTCATCAAGATATACGGGATGAAACATTCTGACTCCTCCTTGTTAGAAAAGCGGTATTCATTTTTTTAGACCGGCAACATTTTTTCAAACGTTGGAACATTCACGGGAATCCATTGTTTCATCGAATCGCTGGGTATTGAATACGTTGTCGAGCATGACATATAGAACAAAATGTGAAGTTTCTCTTTTTCTTCGAATGTCAGACTGTCATAACGGCATTTGACGGCCTCAAATTGTATCTCATTGATTTCCGAGTAATCTTCAAATATTTTCACTTCATCAACGTACAATTGTACGCCATACACTTTTCCATCGGAATAAATTCCCATTGTTTATTTGAACACTCTATATCTTTATGCCCGCTCGCACCGAATCAACGAGCGATAAAAACCACCGTTTTCCGCCCGCGCGTTTCATATCCAATATACGGAGTAAAAATTCCATATACGGGCAGATTTGTAGGCGGCTCAGATCATCTACGTGTTCAAAATCATAGTCTGGATGTTTCGCTTTCGCACTCGGATCGTATCGTTTCTTCACGGCTTCTTTACGTTCTTTACTAAGTTCCTCGGCCGGCTTCGTATCTTCTTTATCGTCTAATAAACGGAGTACAAACGGATCGTCGGCCGGATACAAGGTACGTATGAGCGTCTGTAATTTCCGAATGAGCAGACGATGGGGTCCAAGATTGGAAGTATTCGCACATTCGGCGCCACCAAGTTTTCCCGTAAGCATATCGACAGATTTGAATACGACGTCGCCTTTTTTGAGGGTCAAAAATCCATAGACCGCCGCCATGTCGTCGAGACTCGCGCGATTGATAGGTTTTCCCGTCGCGGCGAGCACGTAGGGTTTGTACAATTCAGAACACGCAGACGGTTTTTCATCACCTTCGCCTAAGCAGAACGTTTTCAATTCGGTATCGATAAGCATATAGCCTTTGATCGTTCCTTTGAACAATTCAACGGGTCGGAACGTCTTCGCATAGATTTCTTCCGATTCAATGTCACGAAGAGTCCATTCGTTGAGCATCGCTCCGCGCTCTTTGGCCGTCCAAATATTATCCATCCACCATCGGCACGCCAATGGAATTGTTTCGTCTAAGAGACCGAAGCGGTGGAAGACCCATCGCCAGCCGTTAAAAGCTTCCTGCGGAAATCCCATCGGCGCATTGATTTTCCCACTGGCTTCCGAAATGACTTGTTGGACAATCATACGCCATGCGCTGACGGAAGCTAGAGCGGATGAGCGCGGATCGCCGGTCGTTTCTACGACAGAAGTCACTTCTTCTTGTACCATTGGAGCCGCCGCTTGGAACAAGGAACGTTGCGGAGTTATCGTACGCGGTAATTTACCAAACGCACGTCCGTACCGTAGCGCAAGAGGAATCTGCGTATCCGTGACGTATTCCGGTTGGAATACGATATATCCGTTCAGATAAATTAATGTACCGACGGCTCCGTCGTGCCGACGTACTTTTACGGAACCGAGTGTATCTCGCAAACCGATCGCGGCAATGGACCACGGAATATCTTTGTAAATCGTTTGTTTAATCAAATCGAGCGGAATCGCAACGTCTTCGTCGTAAAAAAGACCGATAAGTCGCGCTTGACGTTCCAAAAAGGAACGACGGAAATCGGTCGGTGAATATGTACTTATATCTTTTCCAACCTCTTCCGCAGGTACGGGTCGACTACCGCAAATATATTCACACCGCTCCATAAAGTCGCAAAAACTACTGAAAGGTTTATCTTGGAGGCTCTCTTCTAAGGAACGACCTTGCGCATCCACGATTGCGCGTTTCGGTAGTTCTTTCAATAGAATCGCATCAATATTGAGATTACAATCCCACGCGTTGATTTTCATTAAACGCGTCACGCGTCCGATAGGTTGGGCTTTCCGAACGGCGAGTCGGTAGGCGTAGAGATCGCCGGTTTCGTATTCCGGTACATTCGTGACGTGGAGATAAATTAAGCAGTTGCGTTGTTCTAGTGGTAAAGTTTCGTGCGAACAGAAACGCACTCCGCGTCCCTCAATCTGTTCAATACGATTCAAGTGATACCAGCCGTCCAGTAAATGAATTTCGCGAATACATTTGAGATCCAAACCTTCGGACGCGACTTGCGAACCAATTATAGCTTTGACGCGACTTCCGCCGGCGGCCCGCGCATCGGGAAAGGTTGTAGCGTACTGTAAAAGACCCGGAAAATTGGGAGATAGCATTTTATTCGCGGTGAGCAGAACATAGTAGTGTTTGTAACTACGTTTGACCGGACCTTTGAGAAGAGGCGCGGGCGTACCATCGGCGAGTACGCGACACCAGCCAGCGAGTTCGAGTGCTACCGCGAGAGGTAATGCTCCTGCTAATACGAATCGCGAATACACGAAAGAAATACCGACCGATTTCTCGATAGACTTGACAATCGCGGCGATTTTCGGCGCGTGGCTCTTTAGTCCGGAACCGAATACGGAATCAATCGTAGAAGTCTTAGATGTCCATCCGTATTGTAGGATTTTCTGTCCGCCGATGCTCGTTTCTTCCGATTTCATATATGCGCCCCATCCGCTCGTTCCGAATGATTCATCGGGATACGTAATGTTACCCATTTGCATTGTTTTATCGAGAATGAAATCGACTCCTTGCGCGCCTTCTGGATCTGCGTAGGATGCTAAGTTATTGACCAGATTCTTACCGACCGCCGAGTCCACATCGACGTTATGGACGATGAGCGGTAATTCGGCCATGATTTTTTTATCCGTTGGCGTAAGTGTCACGGTACCTTCGCGACGTGAAATACTCTTTGTAGGATAGACCGCCATAAATGCGTCGCCACCGTGTTCTGGCGGAGTTAACCGGAGCGGAAAGGTATTGGGATTTTCACCCCGCATATAACTCACGTAGCGCTTAATGAGTTTGGTCAAAATAGCTTCTCCTTTGGCCGTAAATCGACTCTCATCCTGGAAAATATCCCGAATAGTGTATTGGGAAGAAAGATCTTTAGTATCATTGAGTATTAAAAAATTCAGCAGATTGACGATTTCCGGTGCGGTATTATACATAGGTGTAGCCGTCATCAGCATCAGACGCAACCCTTCGGCGATACTTAGAATATCTTTCAAAATCGGTGTGAGTTTTTTTCCTTCGGCGGCGTCGGCGTGCTTGGCAGAATCGGCTTCGTCTGCTACGGCGGTATCCGCTTCCGCATCGCGTAGATTATGGGCTTCGTCAATAATGATGAGATGATCGGAAAATAGCGCCATGAGAATTTCTTTCTTTTTATCTTCGCGCGCCTGGCCTTTGAGAACATCGGGAATCGCGTTGAGTGTCGATTCCACCCAGTTTGCGAACGCTCGGTATCCTAAAATTTTATACCGTTTATGAATTCGTTTATCAATTTCCTTGACGATTTCGTCGCGATTCGCGGTTCCCGCGGTATCCGTTAAACGTAAGTACGTCATACCGGTACATTGTTGGGACTTCCAGATTTCGCCGGTCAGCATAGATTCGGATTTTTCGGCGGGCGTCAAGCGATTCACATCAAAAATAGTTCGTTTGAATCCTTCGGCGATCGCCTGAGGAGCGATAATATAGACAGTATTACTGGGCATGATTTCGAGAAAGGTTTCGGCAACGGTAATCGCCGAGCAAGTCTTTCCTACACCGACGCCGTGGTCAAGCAACAAACCGCGGTACGGAGTGGATGGATGTAGGAAGCGCGCTACGAGTCGTTGTACCGCCGTCGTTTCAAAGACCGCGCGACTCTTGGAACACGTATCTTCGCCTACGGCCGAGGAAGCAAGCGACGCGAATTCCGTTTTTCGGTAGAGACGTGCGGCGAATTCCGGGTCATCAATATCGGGATAGAGACCGGCTTCAGTATCACGCTCTTTTATCCACGTTTCGGGTCGTACGCCTTTCCGTACCATTGCTTCAAGCAGACTATCGCGAGCGGCAAAATTCGTGGACGTATCAATATCGCGAGACCACTCGTCGATGAGTTGCGCATCGGTTTGGTGCGCCATTAAATCTTCGATGAGGTAATCCGATGTTGGTCGTACAGGATCTTCTATGACGGACGCCATAGTCTGTTTTCTTTACAAGCCGTATAGATTTTAGACGGGCAAACTTCGCAAACCATTCGTAGTTCTTGAAGAGCGCGACCACTATGGCGCATGTATTCGTAGAGCAATTAAGAGAGCAGCGACAACTATAAGTACAGCGACCACGAATAAGGCAATCAGCGGAACGTGGTAATTCACTAAGGACTTCATCATAAAGTCGCCACTTCCGCGAAGTACGTATCCGAAACGCGCATAGTAGTTCTGAACGCCGACACCCGAAATTACCGCAATGCGCGGATAGTGATGGCGAGCACTCATACGCTCGGCTTCTTTCAGTAGGCACGAACCGATACCGAGATGTTGCGAAACCGGAATGGAACCAGGAGCCGTATCAAGCGACATTGTACGACCATAGACGTGTAGTTCGCGGATGAGCGCGACATTGGCCAACTCAGGAAATACCGTATTTGGTATGTCTTGCGGAACAAAGCGCAGACGTAGGAAACCAAAGAGAATCGTGCGATCCTTCGACTCCCACGAAATAAAATGCTCTGTACCGTCCTGGGCCTTGTAGGTACGTATGACAAGTTCGCCGGTCAAGGGATTGGCTTCTGGAAATCGTCCAGCCTCGCGACAACGAATACATCGGCATACCAATCCGCGCGCCTTCATAATATCCTGAAATTCGCAACGCTGCGAACTACTCTTCACACCATCTACAATATACGAATCCGGAATATCGCGTACAATACGGTTATTCCGAATCCACGGATGTACGCGCGTCTTCCAGTACAGTACAACCTCTGTCAATTCATCGTTATTGTAGGGAACATAGGTACCCGCCTTGTAATCCTCCAGAATCTTCGTAAATGGCGTCGTTTCGCACGGATAGACTTTGACCTGGTCTGGATGAAGATCGGTGAGTACAGTATCTATCATTGCCTTATCCTTCGCCGGCGTGGAGCCAGGAAGATTCGGCATAATATGAATATCCACTTTGAAGCAGTTGTCCTTGAGTAACTTCATTGCCGCTACCGTATGCTTATGCGAACATCCACGATTGACAGCTCGCAATACATCGTCATCGGTGTGCTGTACGCCAATCTGAACTCGTGTGACTCCCCACCGACGGAAATCGCGGAGTTCGGCCGGTGTAATACAATCAGGACGCGTTTCTACGGTCACACCAATTACGCGATGCTCACTCGCCGTATTGCGGGCTTTTTCCTCTTCCAACGTGAGTGCGGTTCGTCGTACGCTATCCGCACAGATGTTGGCAGCATAGTAAATATCGCGCATAAAGGTATCCAAATATTCCTTGGGATACGAATGAATCGTACCACCAAGAATCAGAACCTCGAACTTATCTGTAGGATGTCCATTGATGCGATAGGATTCAATACGCGCGAGCATCTGCTTGACGCAATCAAAGCCGTGCTGATTCGCGCGGAGCACTCCAGGCTCGCCGAAGAGATACGAGCGCGGTTGTCCAGGTTCGTTGGGACAATAGGCACAATTCCACTTACACGAGAACGCCTGTCCGCCCGGATACGGTGATAGAAACACTGTGACAACGCTTACACCGGAAATTCCGCGACACCGGCTCGTAATCAACGCATTTTCAAGCGTAACATTACGCACCATACGTCCTTCCACCATCTCCTCCAAATACACTTTCGTAAAATCACGGGGCTTTATGGCACGGTGATACTTACGCTGAAGTAAGGTAAATACGGAAAGCGGCGAACGTCCTTCCTGGAGCAACAAGACCATCTCAGGAATCAAAGCGCGTATCGCATCCTTCTCGTCCAGCGGAACCTCCATAGATCTCCATACATGCGTGGTCGGCATAGCCTTACAAGTATCCTCAATATCCGTAATACGGCGACCATTCGTAGCGTACTCCATACCATACTAGGAAACGATAGAACAACCTTCAATTTTTTCATTAGAATTTTCACACGCTTTTATAGAGAAATGGACGCGGGTATGCGCACGGCACGGCGTCGCAATCTGACACTTGCGATATTTGACCAAACGAAAGCACCGAATAAGAAAGATCAGCCTTACGATAATCCGCAGAGCCTATATTTTTTATATACGAAATTGGGAAAATATCCGCTGTATAAAAATCATATTCTAGATACGACATTGACCTGTACGGGCGTATGCTCTACCGATCCGCCTCCATGCTACCTAGCCCCGATTCTGCTGTCGGGCTTAGAATCAATCTTATCACTGAGTGCCACCGCTGCGAGTGGCAAATTAGGTCCCAATAAAATTGCATTTCTTCTGTACGCCTACTGGTTTGGAGTGACAACCGGTTACAATTGGATTGCAAATGGTCCAATCAAAGGTGTGAAAGATAACTGGAATTGGGATATTCACTACATTGATACGGATATGGGAAATGAGTTTCTATTTATGAATTCGGTATTACAATATATTTTACCACTCATTTTTACAAATGCGTTCAACTTGAATGCTACCTTTGATCCGACGCAACTCATCAATTACGGATATTCTATGACCTATCTTTCGCCTATCGATTACGCCGCCAAGACCGCGAGGGTGAATGCGACCGCGCATTTCTCCGAATGGCAGACCGCGTTCAATACCTGGTTTCTTGCTCGTAATAACGAGGCGAAAGCAGTCGCTGGATTACCGTCCAAACCATTACCTAACGGAACGCATACTGTTTGCGCAGCCGACGGAACAATCGATCCGATTTCGGGATTCCCTAATCCCACGCTCTGGACGCCATTAAAGCTACCCAACAACGCAGTACAAAGCTATTATACGCCGATGTGGCATACATTAACATCTCCTTCTGCTTTCACGCCAACGCAGACAAATGATATTAGTGGTGCTGGCGATGCGTTCTTTACGCCCGAAACTCGTGACGCAGATATTGACGCAATGTTTTCCTTGGTCGCAAATCTCAATGATTCCCAAAAATCTATTGCGGAATTTTGGGCGGCAATTACAAATACCGTCGCTCCGCCAGGTATGTTTTTCTGGTTTTGGAAACAATATATACAAGCATATGATATTGGGAATACTGTAGGAGATACAGCGGTCATTTATTCTGGGTTTCACTTAGCGCTCGGATTATTGGAAGCGGGACGTATGTGCTGGGGTTTGAAGTACAAACATTTCCAGGCGCGTCCTATTCAGGAAATACGCCGACGTAAGTCGGGACAGACAGTCACGAATTGGAATGGTTCTGTACTCGGTGATAATTGGATACCATATCAACCCTACGGATTTATTACCCCCGCATTTCCAGATTTTCCTTCCGGTCATAGTGCGTTCTCACAAACTTTTGCGAATGTGATGACGACGTGGTTTGGACCCAATATTATAAATCCTCCTACACAAACGCTCACGGACTTACAATTACTATCGCCGGCATTTACAGGTATTACACAAATACAGCCATTCGGAACAATTGTATTTCCGCAGGGTAAATCGCAAGTCAATGGAACAGTACCAGGAACTACAGCGGGAACGGTACCTGCTACAGCGCAGACGCTGACATGGACTTCCTGGCAGGAAATGGCCGACCAGGCCGGTATTTCCCGCCAGTATGGAGGTATTCATCCGGCCGCGGCTCATACAGGCAGTCAGGCTTTCGCGAACGCTATGTTTCCTGTTATGAACCGAATCTGGGGATTATGATTTTCCCTCGATATTATAAAGCGTGATGAATCTTATCACGCTCGCATGTATGGGCGTTTTATTTTTTATATTCACACCAGGCATTCTTTTGTATATTCCAAAGTCTATCATCGTAGCCGCCTTCGTTCATTCAATACTCTTTACCGTAGTATATACGTTCATTCATGTACGATACATTGAGCGATTTGATATTCAACCGAACTGTCCTCGCGCATCGACAGGATTATCCGATAATACATGTTTATGCGATCCGGCGTGTCCCTTTGGATATACAATGGTCACAACAGGTCCATCCATGGGTTCCTGTCGTTCAATCGCCAATTACAATAGTTACGTCGCGCCGAAGCAAAAAACGATTAATTTATTTACGACGCAAAATTGCTAATCATCGTGTAGTCCATTCCATCGATGACCGCATTGTTTCTCCCAGTCCTTCGTCGCAAATACGTCGATTCAGACGTTCGAGCGCGAGACGCTTTTCGGGATTCGTCGGCCGTATTTTCTCGAGTGCGTCGGCATACGGAAACCATCCAATATTTCCGACCTCGCGATTCATCACGCGATTGTGCGGTTGGTGCGCCGCGACCGTATCCGCCGCGCACACTCCAACGTAATACAGTTGTTTATACGGTATTCCGTTGGTTCCAGTATATTCTTCAACGACGCGCGGTTCGTCCGTCATTACGTGTAAAATACGCGACGGAAATCCGGTTTCCTCGGTAAATTCGCGGAGCGCGCAGGATTGTTCCGATTCGTGGAGAGAGCGACGACCCTTCGGAAATCCCCATTCCGCATCGGTCCAAGTTGTCGTTGTACCCGAAATGTAGGAATTTAAAAGTTTTCCATAGACATCGCCGGTATTTTTGATTTGTTCGAAAATACGTTTTGCGTGTTCGTGTTCGTTGCGATACTGTCGTGTATTTTGATTATTCCAAAGAGTATCCCATAGAGTATCAAATGGCGAGGCAAGAAGCCGACTCCTCTCTTCGATAGTCATACCATTCAGTAAAGTCTGAATATAGGCTTGATTGTCGAGTTTATACTTACCGCGCATAAATTCGACATAACCGAGAGAATCACGACGGCGAATCAGTAAATACTGAGGAGTACGTTCAAGAAATTTTACAGCGCATATTCCGAACGACATAACGGGTTCTCGACATTCCCGGAAAGAATGACCTATTTTTCCACAATTGACGCATTCCATTCTGTAAATCTTACTCTACTAAGCGAGAATTGTTTTAGACCGTCTGTCTTTCGCCCAAGCGCGCGCTCTTCCGAGTACGAGAAAATGCCATATACGAGGAGAATGAAGGTATTTCCACCGATGGGTATGAGTCCCGCCGTATGGGGACCCATATTTTGGACAACTATGCATATTGTGAGTTTAGGGTACGCGCTACAACCGAATGAGGAGGAAAAGCGCGGCGCGATACAATTTTTCGAATCGTTGACGCAGGTCATACCCTGTCCGATTTGTAAAGAGCATTATGCGAAAACTATAAAAGATATGCCACCTAACGTCACGAATCGCGACGCATTGATCGAGTGGGTATTTAATATTCATAATAAAGTGAATGAACAACTCGGACATCCTATCATAACCTTTGAGCAATACATCCAGAAAATGCGTGTATTGTCCGCGAAAAATACGATTTCGCTCGGAGATCAAACCGATATGTCGTGGATCATCGCACTCGTGGTCGGTGTCGGAGTTGGTGTCGGAGTTTATGCTTTATATCAAAAGTATAAGTAAGGATGGTCAAGAAGATTATAGTGAAACCCGTGATGACCGACGAAGAGTTCGGCGATAAATACGAGGGTACGTGGTTTGACGAAAAAGATGCGGACCAAATTGTGAAAGAAGATGCTGATGTGTGGGCCATTCAGGATGACGGTACGGAAAAACTTCTGGGTAAATTTCGTAAAAAAGTTATTCCGAAAGAAACCGTACAACTTGGCTGGGACGCGTTTCGTCTGCTCGCGATTCCTTCCCGTAATCGCGGCGCTTCCGCGGGTCCTATCGATTTGAAAGGTACCTACTGGTCCAAACGGAAACCGATTGAAACAAATAAATGGGCGACGCGGTATAAAATTAATGGAAAAGTCAGTAAAATGCGCGTCAATAATGTAGTGGCTTCCGGCGTACTCGGATACTACGAATCGACCGCGTTCTTAGACGCGGCGTGTCGTATGACCAGTTACACACGAGGAGGTCTGAAAAACTTTTTCCACGGATTACCCTTTCTCAAAACGATTGACGCGCAATTCAAAAAGCTTGTACCAGAAGCCTACGAAAAGCAGTTGAAGGCTCTGCGAAAACATAAAATGTACCAAATCGATGATACCGCCTTCTCAACGGTCACGGTCAATCTGAACTTCCGCACGGCGCTACACAAAGACGCCGGAGATTTCAAAGATGGATTTGGAAATCTATCGGTTATCGAGTGGGGTAAATACCACGGCGGCTATACGATTCTTCCGCGGTACCGTATCGGATTTGATGTACGCTCAGGAGATTTCTTAGCGATGGATGTCCACGAATGGCATACAAATACGCCGATGTATGAAACAGAGGAAGATAAAGAATTCAATAAACGATTACCTAAGATACAGACACGCGACCCAGATTCGGGTGTTGTAGGAAGCGATCTGAAATTCCAACGACTGACTTTTGTATGCTACTTTCGTGAGAAAATTCAGTTATGCGATGAGTCTAAGACGTTAGAATACTATAAACGCGAAGGTTTTGATGAAAAGGAGGAAGCGAAAAAGGCCCGAAACGCCGAGGTCGCGACACTTCCTATTCCAGGATACACGGGAACGTTGGAAGAGGCGATTCACGCCGTAGAAAATACGGCGGCCGGTTCGTCCGCGCGGCTCGCGCAGAGCCGTAAGGAACGGAAGACACAAAGTCAAACTCGTAAATTACGAAAGAATTAGTCGTCGAATTATTATTTGACCGACGCTCGAATGAGCGCCGGTCAAACAATTTCATCTCCTTCAGGAAGTACGCATTCCGAAAAATAACAATGCGCACGACACATCGGACACCGTGGATCGGTGGCGAGCGCCCGTTCCAAGGCCTCCGAAAATGGATGTCCGCACGGAGTCCAATAGGTTGTACCAGGAACAAGGACTTCGAGCGTGATCGGACAAACGTCGTCGCAAAGTTCGCGAGGAGGAACACAAGTACGTGTTTGAAATGTAGGATTCGTTGAAATGTATGAGGGAGTAAGAGGAATATTTTGGAGACGATAATGGCGTAGTTGGTGAATATGTAGAAAGGGATTCGTTGTACGTACAGTTTGATTCCACTGTAACGATGTATCAGGAAATACGCTAAACAACGGATATTCATCAATATGTTCCCATAAACTTACATTATAGGATAAACGCACGAGGGTCGCAGGGATAATATCATTCGGCGTAATGTGACCATTTGGAGCGAGTCGCAG
>Ga0114959_10003937_pt1 | contig 11517 bp, 10 predicted proteins | sample C_130625_EF_Meta_FD_87317 | JGI IMG/M metagenome (GOLD analysis project Ga0114959, IMG submission 87317) | Freshwater microbial communities from Lake Croche, Canada to study carbon cycling - C_130625_EF_MetaG | ecosystem: Environmental > Aquatic > Freshwater > Lake | place: Lake Croche, Canada...
ACGGCAAAGATTCAGGACCTGCAAGATCCAACTGCCAAGATGAGTAAATCTTCACCAAGTGGTGCCATCAATTTACTTGATCCGTTGAAAACTACCGAAAAGAAAATCAAGTCTGCAGTAACTGATTCAGATTCAGTTGTTGCATTTGATCCAGCTAACAAAGCTGGTGTTTCAAATCTGTTAATTATTCTTTCCGCATACACAGGTAACACTGTCAACGAGTTGGTGGATAGTTTCGCTGGACGCATGTACGGAGACTTAAAGAAAGAAACTGCGGCAGCCGTCTTGGCATTTGCTGAACCTTTCCAAGCAAAAGTTACCGAGCTGCTCAGTGACAAAGCTCAACTTCAACTGGACATGAATTACGGTGCTGAACAAGCGAGTGAAGTTGCCTCGCAAACGCTTGCCGCTGTTTACTCAAAAATCGGGTTTAACATCTAGTGGCTTGGGACACAGTCCTTTTTGATTTAGATGGCACGCTCACTGAATCTGGACAAGGTGTGGCAAACGGAGTTCTACATGCGTTAGCTGCTTTTGATTTGCCTGCGCCGAATGCAGATGAGTTGCGCAAATATTTAGGGCCGCCTTTATGGGTTTCATTTGATGAATTCGCGGGATTAAAAGGGCCAGATATTGAGCAAGCTGTCCGCATTTATCGTGAGTACTACCACGAAACTGGTCGGTTCGAGAATGCAGTTTTTGCAGGTATTCCAGAGCTGCTCGCAGAATTGGCAGAATCAGGGATTCGATTAGCAGTGGCAACATCTAAAGTCGATCATTCTGCAGTGAGTATTCTTCAGCACTTTGAACTTGATCAGTATTTTGAAGTTATTTCAGGCTCAGATGATCTCGGCACTACCCGCGGCACTAAGGCTCTGGTGATTGCTCATGCGCTGGCAGAATTGAAAAGTACGAATCGCCGAGGCATTGTGATGATTGGCGACCGTGAACATGACGTTCATGGTGCACACGAACATGAACTCGAGAGCATCGGCGTTCTTTGGGGTTACGGTGATGAAGCAGAACTAACTGCCGCCGGAGCTACCTACTTAGCGTTAAACGTTACAGAACTTCGAGACCTCCTACTAGCGACGGACTCTCGGTAGTCAGTGACACAAGAAACTTTTGTTCGTGATAAACCGACGTTAATTTCTTACGCACAAGCCTCGTGCTTTGGTTGGCTTATTTTCGGTTCTGGTCCAGCAATTAGCTTTCTTCGAGATGATCTACATTTATCCCGGGCCATGGCTTCAGCCCATAGTTTAGGCATGTCTATTGGTGGAATCACGGCAGGACTAAGCGCCCAGAAATTAATTCACCACTTTGGTCGAGGAAAACTTTTGCGTTGGGCGTCAATAGTTTTGGCTCTAGGAATTCTGCTCTTTACCGTTGGCCGCATTGTTCCATTAACTTTGCTCGGTTTTACTTTATGTTTCTTGGGCGGTGTAACTATCGTGCAAAGCACCGCTGCATTCTTGAGTCATCATCAAGGTAAATTTGCCTCGGCTTCAATTTCCGAATTGCATGGAGTTGCAGCTGCCTTTGGATTACTCTCTCCAGTCGTAATTGGTCTCTGTGTCACTTATGGATTCGGTTGGCGTATTGGCATGGCTGTGGGGTTAGTAGCCACAGTAGCTGTTGAACTTTTGCGCGGTCGTGACACAGCTAGTTATGGTCTTCCATTTTCCTCTGATGAAGAATCTATTGGCCATGACTTGCCTGGTGCGCTCCCTAGAGCATTTCTCTGGGCATGCATTGCCATGATCTGCACTTCGGGTGTCGAGTATGCAGTACTGCTCTGGTCAAGCGATTTTCTACGCAGTAATGGGGGATTAGCAAAAGGTGCGTCTGCAATTGCACTTGGGTGTGTAGTGGGCGCGATGGCGGTTGGTCGCCTCACTGGCTCAGTGCTAACTCGTCGCTTCCCATCTGAGCAGCTTTATGTTGGCTCTTTACTTTTAGCACTGATCGGGTTCCTTGGCTTTTGGGGGACCAGTACTCCTGGTGTAATGATCTTTTTTCTAACGGTAACTGGTCTTGGCTTGTCTCTGCATTTCCCATTCGGTATCGAACGCGCAATCAAAGTTAGCGCTGGACGAGCAGACAGAGCCACTACTCGAATTGCGATCGCAACTGCAATTTCAAGTGGTGTCGCCCCATTTTCTATTGGGGTGCTCGCAGACCACATCGGAGTGAGACAGGCTTTCTTGGTCGTTCCAAGTGCGCTCTTAATTGCATTTGCCGTGGCCAGCATTAATCGAATAAAAATATAAATCACTTTTTAAATTCGACATTTCGATGGAAACCTCTCGTTCTACTAAAGGAAAGCGATTTGTTAACAAAGGTTTAACACTCATGAAGAAAAAAGCATTCTACTTTCTTCGGGTATCCCCATAACCTAGAAAAGTGAACATTTCAGGGATAAATTCTGCTGCTAAAGTTCCTGGGTCTCCGGTACCCAATCGAATTCGCAACAATGGAATTGTTCGGGATGCCACTGTGCGCACTCTTGCTCTTGTAGGACTTGAAGGCACTAACTTTAATTCGGTTTCGATAGACGCGAAACTTTCCAATTCTGTTTTACGTAAGCGGTTTGCTGATATCGATGCGTTGCTTATAGATGCTTGGCGAAACCGATGTGTTGAAGGTTTCCTGAAATCGTTAAACATGACGATCTTGAGTTATCTTCTGTCGGAACAAGAATCAGATCATGAACGCTCCAAGTCGTTATTAAACAACCTTTTTGAGCTGACAGACGTTCAGCGTGCGGCGCTTGAAATACTGGCAGTAACCGCCACTCATGATCCTGTGTCCGATGCAGTAGAAATTGATGTAAAAAAGCTCTTCAATCAGCCATTGGTTGCTTCAGCGATTATGAAAGCACAGTACGTTTATTTTTTCCAATTCATAATTGGAACGCTCTTTCATTTTCGCGGACAAGTGATTGATCGCGATTTATTGGTTGCAAGATTGCATCAACTTTTAGTTGAGGGAATTCAACCAGCTGAATTAGTCCCGGTGCCCGAAGTTGATGCCAGTTACATTCGCGGGAAATTCGTTTCACCAAAGCAGTCGATACACCACGAACTTATGAACGCATGTCTAACCTGTGTTGCTGAACATGGCTTTGCAGCAACTACTACAAAAATGATTGCCAAAGAAGCGTTAAGTTCTGAGGGCAAACTTTTCGCATATTTTCCGTCTAAAATAGCCATTTTCCTTGATGCCATGGCCTTTCAAATCGAAAATGGTTTTCTGGTTAATTTTGAACAGATTTCGAACTGGACTGAACTTTATGGGATCGGAGTTTCAGCAGCGATTCTCACTCGGGAATATCAGCACCCAGATCTCGATCTTGAACGCGCCCTACAAATTGAGTACGTGCGACTTTCTTGGCATCGCCCAGACATGTTTGATAAGCGATTGAAGCACGTCAAAAAAGCGCTTACAGATATCGGTGTAGAAAAAATTGAAGAGATTGGACCTGAGCAGGATGTTGAATTAATGCTCGCTATTTCGGCGTCCATAGGGGCTTGCGTAGTCGCCAAACTTGATCGCGGTGCACTCAACTTGCCTTACGTAGTCGTAACGCAAAAGATTTACCGACAGTAAACAGCCTTTACCTCAAGGGGCGCCGAGAGACCTGAGTGTTCAAAACCCAATTTTGAATTTGTATTTCGATAGCTATTGGGCCAAGAAAGCATGAATTGACTCTTGGGCCTGGAAACTTTTGCTAAATCTGCAATTAGAAAACCGTTAAATTAAGCGAAAACCCCTGGATTTTCAGAAAAAAACACTTTTAGGTAACAAATTTGTTAAATCTATTCCCAAAATGTGAATTAGGGCTTAATCTTTCTTTAATCGGAATGTGCAACTGATGGTAATGGGTATTAGTGTCTGAGTATTCAAATTGGATACTTCAGGGAGGGAAACTAGTGGCAACACTCGAGTCTTTAGGCAACGAGACAATCGACGACTTAGGTTTAGAAGAACAAGAAGTCATTGTTGGACGTAGTCTGCGCCAAATGGCATGGTTGCGCATCAAGCGTGACTGGGTGGCTCGCACCTGCATGTTCCTACTGCTATCAATCCTTGTCATCGCTCTGCTAGCTGGCCCAATCTGCGCATTCTTCGGTGTAGATCCAGTTACGGGACACGTTGAGCTTGTTCAACAAGATGGCTCTAGCCTTCCAATCGGTCCGTGGGGCGGAGCTTCTTGGGCACACCCACTTGGCATTGAACCTGGTTATGGCCGCGATTTGATGGCCCGCCTGTTGGCCGGCTCTCGAACCTCACTGCTTATTGCTACCATTGCGACAACAATTTCAATTTCAATGGGTGTAACAATCGGTGTTTTCGCTGGTAACTTGCGTGGTCGTGCCGATGCAATTATGAGTCGTTTCATCGACTTGATGTTGGCCTTCCCAGTTCTTCTCCTGATTCTGGCGATGTCACCAATTCTTACCGAGCGCGTAACAAATTTTTATGCACAATTTAATTGGGACAACGACACAAAGAATCACTGGGCAAACGTAACCATGCTGATTTTGCTTCTTTCAGTTTTCAGCTGGCCTTACCTTGCTCGTATCATTCGTGGCCAGGTGTTGTCTCTGCGCGAGCGCGAGTTTGTTGAAGCTGCCATTTCATTGGGCGCCACAAACCGCAGCATCCTGTTCAAAGAATTGCTTCCAAATCTTTGGGGACCAATTATCGTGTTCACGACACTTTCTTTCCCTGGCGTTATCGCGGCTGAAGCAGGTCTGGCTTACCTTGGTGTTTCTGTCCAAGAGCCTGACTCATCATGGGGCAAGATTCTTACCTACTCAATTGGCTACTTTGTTCAGGATCCGGCCTACTTCTTTATCCCACTTGGGCTCTTAGTAGTTGTAGTCCTGTCTTTCAACCTCTTGGGCGATGCCTTGCGCGACGCTCTTGACCCGCGCGCTAACCGATAGTTAACACCAAAAGTTTCTGTAAAACAACCGTGTTTTACAGGAGTTAGTTCAGCTGAACTAACAACCCCCAGGCCTTCGGGTCTGGCAACAAACGGAGGAAAACTGATGAAAAAATCAGCATTAACCCGCCTTGGTGTTGGTACCGCATCCGTTGCTTTGCTGTTGACAGCTGTCGTCGGCAACACAACTAGCAGTACCGCAGCAGGCGCAAAGGGTGGAACGCTTTACGTTCTAACTGCAGGTGACGACATTCTGCATTTAGATCCACAGCGTAACTACACCGGTGAAGACATGGCTTTTGCTAGTGCCTTCCTAACCCGCACCTTGACCCAGTACACCTACAACGCAAGCCCAACAAAGGCTTCTGTAGTTATCGGTGACGGTGCCACTACCGCTGGTAAAGCACTAAACGGCGGCAAGGACTGGACATTCCCGATTCGTAAGGGAATGAAGTGGGAAGACGGAACAACAGTATTGTGTTCTGAATTCAAATACGGAATTTCACGTACCTTCGCGGTTAACGATATTTTCGATGGTCCTACCTACGCAATCAGCTACCTAGATATTCCAGCTGCAAGTTCTGACAATGGCACTGCTTACCCAGGTCCATATGAAGCAACACCAGCTCAGCAGGCTAGGTACGATGCTGCAGTTCAGTGTTCAGGCAAGCCATCAACTGGCGAAACCTTGACCATTCACCTAAACCAGCAGGTTGCTGACTTCAACGGCGCAACAACTCTTCCTGAGTTCGCTGCTGTTAAGCCATCTGCAGACACTGGTACAACCTACGACAAGCACTTGCTTTCAAACGGTCCGTACAAGATCAGCTCATACGAACCAGGCGACAAGCTTGTTCTAGTTCGTAACAACAACTGGGCTGCTGCAACCGATTCAACACGTCCGGCATACCCAGACCGCGTTGAATACGTCTTCGGTTTGACCCCACAGGTTGTAACTGAGCGCCTAATGGCTAACAACGGTGCAGATCAGACTGCTGTTTCTCCAGATGGTGTTTACCCAACCTACCTAGGTGAAGTAATGGCTGCTGGTTCACAGTACTCAGCTCGTAAGATCGTCGGTTTCGACCCTTACGTGACTTACACTGCGATTAACACATCACGTGTAACCAGCTTGGCAAAGCGTCAGGCAATCATGGCTGTATGGCCACGTGCCACCCTACGTACCCTAGGTGGCGGCGACTACGCCGGTTCGTTCGCTGATGGCGTTATCAAGCCATCAATGGGCCGCGACTACAAGCCAACCAACATTTGGGGCTACAACACTTACAAGACAACACATCACGCTGCTGTAGCGGCCAAGCTTGCAACCAAGGTTGGCAGTGTTTACAAGTGTGGCACTGTTGTTCGTAGTGCAGGCTATGTCTGCACCCCTGCAGTTGCTGCATACGACACAGTTGTAACAACACCTCATCCAGGTGCTCTTGGTTACGTAGTTCCAGACAATGGATCATGTGACGTAGCGAAGGCCATTTTGCGTGATGGAAACATCTCAGATCCAGGTTCACTAACCTACGATTACTCTGATCGTGGTTCACCGATTACTGCACAGGCTTCAGCCGCTGTTAAAGCAGCTCTAGAGTGCGCAGGATTCACTGTGACCTTGAACGGTATCTCACGTGGTTACTACAGTAGGGTTCTTAACCCAGCAACACAGGGCGACCTGTCAAACGCTGGTTGGGGTCCTGACTGGGCAAACGCATCGACTGTTATCCCACCACTATTCCAGTTGGGTAACTCATTCGATTTGTCACGTTACGATAACGCGGCATTCCAGGCAAGCATCGATGCAGCTATGCATGCACCGAACCGCAATGCACAGGGCCTTGCATGGCAGCAACTAAACATTGATGCTATGGCTGCTGGACTTGCAGTTCCTAAGCTATTCTCCACAATCCAGCGTTTGCAGGGTTCTGGCGTAAGCAATGCATACATCTGGGGTCCATATGGTTCATACCCATATGCCCAGCTTGCAGTTAACTAATAACTAACCAACGTGTGGGCAGGCGCAGTAATGCGCCTGCCCACACACTTTAGTTAGACACTAAGATTTGTTTTGAGATTTTTAGAGATAGTTATTTAAAGAAAGAGTTGAACTTACCTTGGTTCCTTACATAGTCCGGCGGCTAGTTGTCCTGGTTGGCATGCTTTTTGCGCTCAGCTTGATTACTTACATTCTGTTTTACGCGGTTCCAACTGATCCTGCTTCACTGTCCTGCGGTATCCACTGCACCCCCGAAGCTGTTGCGGCAAACCGTCACCGTCTTGGACTAGACGATCCGTTTTATGTCCAATACTGGAACTGGGTTAAAGCCATTTTCGTTGGCAGGGATTACGGAACGGGCCGGGTAGCTCTGCATTGCAACGTGCCATGCTTTGGATTTTCTTGGAATCGACAGGTAATGGTCACCGACGTTATCACCAGCGTTCTTCCGGTGACTATCTTTCTTGCGGTTGGCGCATTCGTCCTCTGGATGACCGTTGGCGTGATCACCGGAATTTTGGCGGCCCGCTACAAAGGCTCTATTTTTGATCGTGGCGTAATGGCCATCACACTCGTTGGTTTCTCTTTACCATCGTTCTTCATCGGGCTAGTTATTTTGATTTTCTTCGTTGTTCGTTGGCAAATCGTGCCTTACCCAGATTATGTTCCACCAACTGAGGATTTCGGTAAGTTCTTCATGGCCATGATTTTGCCATGGACTACCTTGGCGATTTTGTACGCGGCGTATTACACCCGCCTAACCCGTTCACAGATGCTCGACACCATGAACGAAGATTACATCCGAACAGCTCGGGCCAAAGGATTGCCGGAAAAGATTGTTATTCGTAAACATGCCTTCCGAGCTGGTTTGACACCAATTGTTACCTCAGCTGGTCTAGATTTTGCCGGCTTGCTTGGTGGTGCAATCGTGACTGAAAAGATTTTTGGTCTTCACGGACTGGGTTCTGTCGCCATTAAAGCAGTTGAAGATCTAGATTTATCTATTTTGGTTGCAGTAACTCTGCTCGGTGGCGTTTTCGTTGTTGTTGCCAACCTAGTTGTTGATATTCTGTACGCAGCAATTGACCCTCGGGTGCGTCTACGATGAGCGATTTAACTACGGAAGGCAAGTCAGTGACTAGTCAAAAAAATGTAATGGTTCCAAGCACCCATCAGGGTGAAGTGATCCTGTCCGTTAACGACCTCAGTGTTTCATTCAAGACACACGATGGCCTGGTCCAGGCAGTTTCACATTTGTCCTACGAAGTTCGTCGGGGTCAAACACTTGCAATCGTTGGCGAATCTGGTTCAGGTAAATCTGTTTCCAGTCTGGCGGTTATGGGCTTGCTGAACTCAGACAATGCCAACATCACTGGTGAGGTTCACTTTGATGACAAGGAACTAATCGGTTCTTCAGCCGATACTGTGCGTCAACTTCGTGGCCTCAAGATGGCAATGATTTTCCAAGATCCATTAAGTGCGCTTCACCCTTACTACTCAATCGGCAAACAGCTTGTTGAGGCAGTTACTGCACATCAGAACGTGAGCAAAGAAGCTGCGCGTGCTCGTGCACTCGAAATGCTCAATCGGGTTGGAATCCCGTCAGCCGAAAAGCGAATCGATGACTTTCCACACCAACTCTCGGGTGGTATGCGCCAGCGAGTAATGATTGCTATGGCTTTGATTAACGATCCAGAGCTACTTATCGCCGACGAGCCAACAACAGCTCTTGACGTAACAGTTCAGGCTCAAATCATTGAACTTCTGCGCGATTTGCAGAAGGAATTCGGTACCGCAATTGTAATTATTACGCACGACCTTGGTGTTGTTGCTGATGTAGCTGACGACGTGATTGTTATGTACGGTGGCGCTGCTGCTGAGCAGGGTCCGGTTCGTGAAATTTTCTATCAGCCAGAAATGCCATATACATGGGGCTTGCTAGCTTCTATTCCAAAAGCGGGAGACGAAGGCCAGTTAGACCCTATTCCGGGTACTCCACCTTCACTTATTCACTTGCCGAAAGGTTGCGTGTTCGCACCTCGCTGTGCATTCCGCAGTCAGGTGCCTGACAATGCCTGCGCAACAACCCGTCCTGATTTTGAGATTACCGGACCAAACCACGCGGCCCGCTGTCACTTAACTACAGAACAACGCCAAACCATTCGCCTTGACCGCAAGATTGGGAAATAGTCAATGTCTGATCCAGTATTACAAGTTCGTGACCTAAAGAAATGGTTCCCGATTCGTGGCGGCGCATTAATTAATCGCCATGTTGGCGATGTCAAAGCAGTAGACGGAGTCTCTTTTGATGTGTTCCAGGGCGAAACGCTTGGCCTCGTAGGCGAGTCAGGTTGTGGAAAATCTACAACTGGTCGCAGCGTATTGCGCCTACTGGAACCAACAGGTGGCTCCATCAAATTTGAGGGACAGGAACTCGTTGGGCTGAAGCGCAAGGAAATGAACCCGTTCCGTCGCCAAATGCAGATGATTTTCCAAGATCCATTCTCATCGCTTAATCCGCGTAAAACAGTTGGCACAATCATCAGTTCACCATTCGATATTCAGGACATCACTCCTGAGGGCGGCGTAAAGAAGACTGTGCAGAGCCTGATGGAACGGGTTGGCTTGAACCCCGAGCACTACAACCGTTACCCAAACGAGTTCTCAGGCGGCCAGCGTCAACGCATTGGTATCGCGCGAGCTATTGCTTTGAACCCTAAGGTTATTGTTTGTGATGAACCCGTCTCAGCACTAGATGTATCGATTCAAGCGCAGGTTCTGAATCTACTTGAAGACATCCAGCGCGACTATGGAATTGGTTATGTGTTCATCGCTCACGACCTTTCGGTAGTCCGCCACATCTCGCATCGCGTAGCTGTTATGTACTTGGGCAAGATTATGGAAACTGCATCAAAGGAAGTTCTTTACAGCACCCCGATGCACCCATACACACATGCGCTTATGTCTGCTGTTCCAGTTCCAGATCCAGACCGTGAGCGCGATCGTGAACGTATTATCCTCACTGGTGACTTGCCTAGTCCAAGTAATCCACCTAGTGGCTGTGTATTCCGCACTCGCTGCTGGAAAGCGCAGGAGCGCTGTGCTACTGAAGTACCAGAATTGCGTGAAATCGTACCTAACCATCAGGTCGCCTGCCATTTCCCAGAGACTTCTGGGTTGGTGACACTAAGTAGTCCGGCTGGCGCTACAGGAGCGGATTTCTCAGCCTAATAGCTTTACTTGGAAGTCGATCTCGAGTAAAAAACACTTTTGGCAAATCTAGAAAGTGTGACTGAGCAAGAAATCTAGGCTTGCGGTTCAAGAGGTAACCTGAGATTATAATTTAGTAGATAGTCAGGTGTTCGGGGACGGTAATCAGAGGTTTGCGATTCTAATTAGGTCGGATTTTTGGGTACAATTTACGAATAACAAGTCTTAATGGTTAAAAGAGAAGGAAAAGGCAATGTTGAAAAATTCCCGCAATGTGAGCCAGAAAGTTCTGGTTGGTTTTATCGGTCTGGCACTGTCCGTATCGGTGGCTTCATGCTCTAAGAGCAAGAACTCAGCTGAACCATCAATTTCGCCTTCGGCATCAGTATCGACCACAGCTGAAGCAACCAAAAGTGCTAAGCCAACAGTGAAGCCAACTGTTAAAGAAACACCAGCACCTGTTGCATCACACAATGATCCAGCTCCGGTAAAGCCAACTGCAAAGAAGCCTTACACCCAGACCGTGGCACCAAAGCCACCAATCAAGTTGGATGCTAAAGAGCAGGTTTTCGAAAAAGAATTCACTCGCCTAACTAAGTTGGATCCAAAAGCTTGGGATCTCAAAGTTGATGGCGATCCGCTAAGTTACAAGATTCGTTACCCAGAACTACTTAAGTATGCAAAGGGAGCTCTTTGCTCTTACATCGCAACTGGACTTGATGACTTCACGCTTGGAACCTATGTCAGCAACACAGTAAGTTACGACATGGATATTCAGAATGCACTTCTGTCGGCAACTCGCAAGGCATACGGTTGCAAGGGAGCATAAAGTAAAACCAATAAGTAGGGCCTCAGTCAATTATGACTGAGGCCCTACTTATTTATTTAGAAGTTATTTTTCAGAAACTAAATCTTGCCTCGGATTAGTGCTTGTTTCACTTCAGCGATCGCTTGGGTGATTTGAATTCCGCGAGGGCAGGCATCGGTGCAGTTAAACGTGGTGCGGCAACGCCACACGCCTTCTTTAGAGTTAAGTACCTCTAGGCGGCTAGCGGCGCCAGAGTCGCGACTATCGAAAATGAAGCGGTGCGCCCCAACAATGGCTTGCGGTCCAAAGTACTGGTTGTCTGTCCAGAAAACTGGGCAACTTGTGGTGCAAGCGGCACACAAAATACATTTGGTGCTGTCGTCGAACCGGGCCCGTTCTTCCTGCGACTGGATCCGCTCACGCTCTGGTGTATCTCCGCTTGGCATCAAGAATGGTAGAACTTCGCGATACGCCGCAAAGAACGGCTCCATGTCGACTATTAAGTCCTTTTCAAGTGGCAGTCCTTTAATTGCCTCGATGAGA
>Ga0114959_10003938_pt1 | contig 11515 bp, 12 predicted proteins | sample C_130625_EF_Meta_FD_87317 | JGI IMG/M metagenome (GOLD analysis project Ga0114959, IMG submission 87317) | Freshwater microbial communities from Lake Croche, Canada to study carbon cycling - C_130625_EF_MetaG | ecosystem: Environmental > Aquatic > Freshwater > Lake | place: Lake Croche, Canada...
ATCTCTTTTTCTTTGAATTTCTGGTGAAATTACAGTTGAAACATTTGATGTTGTTGGTTTGTTAGAAACCCCCATTGCATTTTTTAATGCAGACAGATCAAATTCATCAGCCATTATTTTTCTCCACTTATGATTTTTTGATACGCATTTAAATCACCCCGCACCAAAGCACCATAAGCCTCTAATTTAGACAATAAATTTTGTTGTTTTACTATTGATAAATTGTTATCTTTTACAAATTTAGTGAAAGAATCTTTTCCAGCATCAGCGGCATTTTTCATTTGCAAAGCTAATGGGTCAAAAGCATCATTCATTGCTGAATCAAATCTTGGCTTTACATATTGTTTAACAGGACTTTGGTCAATAGCCTTATCTAAACCAGTGCTGTAATTAGATGCGTGTTGCATCAATGGTCGCAATTGTTGCATTGAACTAATGATTGCCGTTGGATTTTTTCCAGCATCAGCTAATGATCGTTCAGCACTTTCAAGGCTTGCCGCAAATTTACCACCCAAAGCCAAATTCTTTTGCAAACCTAAATCAGCAATATTTTTCTGAATAATATCTCTTGCAGATGCCGCTTTTTCTGATGCAGTGTTACCCGTTAAATTTCCTAAAATAGATTCAAGCCCTGCAATTGATTCTGATGCTCGACCAGTTTGAGCCAATGGCAAATATCTCAAAATTGTATCTATACCGTTTATTGCAGTTTTGGCTGGTTGTACTGAATTGCGAGCAGTAATAATTTCATCTTGATATTTTTTGCCTGTTTCTTCAGATTCGCCAGAAGGAATTGTTGGTGCTTGGCTAAAGCCTGCTGGTTGTTTTTCTGGTTGAGGTGCTTTGATCATTTGTCCAATTAATTCATTAGACAATTTATCTCGCACTTCATAAATTGGTTGGTTTGATATTGGGTCTTTTTTGCCAGTATCTTTATACAAATATGGGTCTGTTTTTTGAACCGTTGTTGCCGTAGCCGTAGGTGGTTTTATACCAACTCCAGGCACATTAATAATTGCGCCACCTTCTGGTGAAACCGTCATTTTTGGTGCAAATGCCGTTTCTTGTTGTGTAGGTGACAAGATTGCCTGACTTGCTTTGATCAGTGCATCAGTAACTGCTGGGCCTTTTTGCATTTGAGAAAAAATAGGCACATAGGCTTTTTCAACCAAGTTTTTCATTTCTGGGTCATTGGGATTTGTAGCAAGAAAATTTTGCAATTCTCTATTTACAACTGCGGGGTCATCTACACCAAAACGACCAGCCGCCCCTAGAAACGATGAAATCAACGCCTTTTTATCTTGAGTTAGATTCTGTTTGGCTTTTAAGCCCTCGGTCTGCGCCGTGCCCAAAGTTGTAAGTTTAGATGAAAATTCTGGAAATGTTTGTGGGAATAAATAGCTTGCTTCATTCAATTTAGGTATGCTGACATTCCCATTGTCATCTTGCCAATTTTTTGGGTCTTGCAAAAATTTCATTTGCAATAATCGTTCTTTATTTGCTTGTTCTGTAACGCCTAATTGAATCTCACCCGTGCGGGTGGATTGCTGTTTGGCTTGCAACTCTAGCGGATTGATTTGCTGGGCTTGCTGATATTGTTGTGCCCCCCTTGCAATGCCAAGCATATCGGCAAGAGAAGTCTGGGGCACAGGTTTAACCTCTGTGCCGATCATTGGAACGGTAAAGTCTGCCATTTTTTATCCTATGTCCTAAAACCTAAACCGCCGCCCCCCATGCCGCCAAAGGAATAGTCAGGCGTTTGCATACCACCAGTTGGGTAATCAAATCCTCCTGGGGTAGCCGCTGGAGTTTGTGGGCGCAATAAGCCAGCCAAAGTTGCGGCATTTCCAATGCCTTGATAACCACCCGCCATAGCGTTTGCAGCACCAATCTGACCAGCGCCAAGGGCAGATGCACCCCCAATGCCTAGTTGCCCAATGTTAGTTGCTGTGCTTTGTCCTAGTGCATTGGTTTGCCCTTGTGCAGTTTGTCCAATTCCCGCCAAAGATGCCAAACGGTTGTAAATGTTTGTCTGTTGCGTCATGTACTGAGGCAAGCCAACATTAGTAGCGTAATCAATCGCAAATTTACGTCTTGCAAGATCAACGTTTGACCCGCCACCGCCTACATTCATGGTTTGCCCAGCAGCGCCCGTTCCTTGGTTTAAACCAAACTCAAAACCTGGCATTGCTCGCAAATCTGCCGCTGTTGGCATCCTGTTCAACTGAGGCAACATTGTGTTGATTTGAGACAACGCACCATAACCAGCTTGGCGGTAAGGCTCTTGCTGGGCGTTCTGAATGTCAAACATTGCCCGTTGTTGAGCAGCGGCATCTTGTGTGGCTTGATATTGCTGATTTGCCGCTTGTGATGCCGCACTTGCTTGTTTGTTTGCGCCCAAATAACCTAATACGGCTGTCCCAGCCAGCGCCCATCCTAATGGCATGATGTTTCCTTTCGAATCAAAACTTCGTCAACCTTGGCTGCATCAGTTTCATCTGTTGCATGGATGCAAAACCATTCACAATCTTCTAGTGCCTCAATTGTGTGATGAATACCTGATTTTATTTCTAAACACGCTGGCGCGGTATATTCTTTTTGGCCTTCATCTGTACGTACAATTACCCGCCCTTTGGCAAGAATGCTCAAATGACTGTAATTGTGGGCATGAGTGCCAGCAACAAACCCCGCTGGAATACGCATCCGCTTGGCATAAAGGCCATCAGAAAAGTGATGTTCAACGCCTAAATCTGCCTCAAACTTGCCTTGGTGGGCAGCAAACAAATCAGCATTGTTCAAAACGTGCCCCCTTTGACACCGTTTAAAGCCGTGAAATCGGTAAATTTACCCGCTGCTGGAACTGTTAGACCAATGGTGGAATTGTTGATCGTCACATTGCTAATTGACCCGCCCGTGATAACGGTGTTTTTGACGTTCAACGTAATGATGTTGGGATTCATTAACCATTGCATCCAAGGAATGCTGGGCCGTCCCGTGGTAGGGTCAAGAAATGACGAATACGGGATGTTGATGTTGCTGTTGGGAACTGCCGTAGCCATCAGTTATCCCCAGCAGACATTTTAAGTTCAGCAGACACAATGACCGCTTTCACAGGGTCACTTATCGCCACTTCAAAAATCCTATCCCGTGACCAGCCCAACCGCCGCCACAAAGCACGATTGACATACCCGCCCATTTTGCCAATGCTGACCCAATGTTCGTTTGACCATGTAGACCCGCCATCATTAGACCATCTCAACATAGCTTGGGGGTCTTGGCCCTGCCCAGTATTCAACCCAACACCTGGCTGAAATTGAATCTGAAACGAATCAAAATACTGGCGTTGTAAGTCTTGGGTCAGATGCACAGCTCGGCGCAGTCTGCGGATTGTGCTGCCATTGTCTGTATATACAGCGTTATCCAAGCTGTAAATTTTGCCGTTTTCAAAGTCACCAACGATGTTTTTATTGCCAAAAAATGCCGCACAGTTTGACCGATGGCGTTTGTAAACCGCTAAATCAGAATCCCAAGACAACCACTTGTGCCAACTTTTTGTAGACAGGTCATAAACCCATGTAAGGCCATACTGCCCAACGCTGGGAAAGGTGACCACATACATTTCATGGCCTTCAATCTGGTATGAATATGCAATGGCATCATTGGTCACTGAATCCACCAAAGACTGTTCAACAGCGTGAGTGCTGATTCTGACCCAGGTGTAGCCTTGCATCATTTCAATCGTTGCTGAACCTCGGGTGTCTTTTGCTACACAAACAAATGTTTCACCCAATCTTGCTAGCGAAAACTTGGCATCAATACCTGATTGGCTTGAAGTCCCTGGCACTCGCTGAAAAGGAAAAGTCGTAATCCCTGCAATTACGTTGCCTACATCTGTCCAAACCTCAGTGGTGATTTCTCCAATCAGATACACCTGTCGCTGGTTCACAATCAGCGTCATCAACAAGTCAGATGCGCCATCAGCCGTGCCATATAGGGCTTGGCTTGAGATGCTACGCCCCAAGTCAGTACACGCCCAGTTTTGCGTTCCTGGCTCGTTATAAATGTTGTAGTTGTCAACGTTATCAACCACAGATGCGCCCTGCCAAGGGCCATCAGTAGATGGCAACGTGGTGAATGTGTTGGTTGACACAACCCAGGTATATCGATTCGGGCCATCCACAATGTAAGCGGTCAAGCCATTTACCGTGTCAATATTGTCGGATATGGACACTTGTCCCGTGCTGGTGATCAGCGTTCCAATCTGGGTGGCAACAAATGCCGTGCTGACCTGATAAACAATATTCCCAGATACGGCAATTAGGATGGTTTCGCCTGACATGGTGTGCAAGCCCCGCACCTCTGCCGCTAGAAGTTGAACTTCTTGCACCAATCCAGGCGTAGGGTATAACGCCACAATGCCCCTGTCCCCAGGTTGCTTAGATGTGTCAATCTCAGCAAAGAAATTGATGCACTCTTGGTCACCTTGGTAGATGGATGGCGCAACGTAGGATGTGCCGACAAAACCAAAATCAGGCATTATCTAAATCCCCCATCATGATTTTTTTATAAATCATCGGAAGCCGCCGTCCATAATAAAGCCAGCATCCTTGGCCCTCCCAACCATCAAGCTGTCAGGGTATCGTGCAATCTGGGGTGGGCGCATATTGGTACGCTTGACCGTGGCTTTAGCTTGACCAGAATAAGCATTGATCATGGCAATCTGCACCTGATTGACCTTGCCAAACATGGGCAACAAACGTTCAGCCAAGCACCACCGCAACGCCATGTTGTAGCCCTGTGGAAGTTGGATGGTATCGTTTAACGTAGTAAATTCTCTAAAGATTGTCTGAGTGAACAAGTGCAATTCACCCTGTGACGGGTTTGGATAGACATAAATTGTCCCTAGCAGTTCAGATGGCTGGTAGTAAATTGCTTTTGCCCAAGGGCCGTTCAATTGCTTGATGCCGATGGATTCGTATTCTTCAAGACTCAAAATTGACAGGGGATAATCTAAGTACCCACCCGCAATGTTTGACCCGCCCTGCATGGTGGCAACCCGCACAAAACCAGATTCAATCGTTAAGGGACGCTCATAGTAGGCAGAAATTGGGAAAGGCGTAATCGTTCCCGTCATGGCAACGCTGCCAACAGTTTGGGAAACCGAAACGGTATAAGTCCCAACGCCACCAGAGGCACTTACAAACGCTGTGATCGTAGTTCCAACGGTGACACCAGTTCCAGAAATGACAGAACCAATGCCCAAATAACCAGCAGAAATGGCGCTAACAGTTAAAGTTGTGCCGCTGATAGACCCCGTGAAAGCTGGCGTGGGCGTGGTATTACTGCTGGACAGGGTATATGTCCCGCCCTCGTTTACATTGCCGCCAGCGCCCGTTGTAAAGCCCACAATCCTTGTCCCCGCTATGATGCCTGTACCTGATAGTGTCTGACCAATGTTGATGCCACCCGCAGTCACAGCATTAGCGGGAACAGTCAAGGTTGTGCCAACAATCGACCCTGTAAATGTCGCCCCCATCTGACCGCTTGGGCCAATGGTGTACTGAACTTGATTTTGCGTGGTCTGAAAAATGATCTCTGACCGATAGAAAACCATCATGTTTTCATTCGACCATTGGGCGATCATGTCGTTGAGCATATCCAGACCATCTTGCGCCTCGTCTGCCGTTGGCACTTCACCAGCAGCGACAGCGCCAATGTCTTTCATTGCTCGGGTGATGATGTCAATTGGCTGTGTCATGTTATGCCTTAAAAGTTCAAATTCAATTACGCCAATTGTTCATCAGTGGGTTTTTCAAGCGTTTTATGTTCCCATTTTGCAAGATAATCACCTTCTCCATCAGAATCATTTTGCAGAATGATAGTGCCGTTAGCAAACACTTCGGGCGCGTCTTTTAACTCAGGATAAATTGCAACGATTTTGTCGTAAAGAGACATGATTTTTCCTTTCAAGGGTTGCGTGCATAGTCGATTTGCATTCCGCAAAGCGCAAAACCAGGAGTGTAACTTTGTGTTGAGCCAGACGCTTGGAAAACATAGAGCTCAAAATAATCTGTTGAACCGTTGGCGTACACCATGCAGTCAACACCAGTGCCAGCAGAAGCGGCAACGTTAATTACATTTGTTCCCCTAAACACTTCACTTCCGTTTTGATAAATTGATACAAAAAAGTTTGTGCCGCCGCTAGGAAAATAATTTAAACGGGCATTAATTCGGTAATACCCCGCAACAGTAGGCGTAAACCGATAAAGTGTTGTGTCATAGTTGTTATTACTATCCCATGATTCAATGTTTAACGGTACTTTTGTATATGTTGAAGTTGGAACGCTTAACGTAGTAGTGGTGTCTTGATATGCGTAAACTGTTGGCGCAGACCCCAAAGCAGGCCGTGGCAATGCCAGATGCGTGCCGCCGTAAACGTTGCTTGTGCCTCCAGTGCCAACGTTGTTCAGTGTATTGTTGCGCTCAACAAAGTTGCCGTTATCAAGGCTAGTGGTAATGTAATAAACTGTATTTACTTTGCCAGCAGTAGTCCCGTAAGCAATCCAGCAATCTTCAACAACAAAATTTGCCCACGGGCCTGTTACATAGAAGTTTGCACCATTTGCAACATCATATCCATTGTATTCAAAATATGTTTGTTTGAAATGCACAAGGCGAGTCGCAACGCCTCCAGCAACATCGCCAACATAAACACCATAACCGTTGTTGCTTTCGATAATGCCGCCAATCCAAGAAAAACCTTGGGCGCCCTTAACTTTGACTCCGCCAAAGTCACCGCCAAATCCTGTAGTCGTGCCGCCGTTATGGCGAGAGTCGCACTGGATAAACGTTACGCAATTTGCTGTTCCCGCATCAGCCAATTCTGTATCTTCATAAACCCCAAGGCCAGCATTATAATTAAACATACACTGCGAATATCTTGTAGCCCAAGCATATCGATGGTACAAACCATGTCTACCGTTGTTGTTTGAGTAAACTCTAAAAAATTGGCAATAGGCAGTATTTCCTGAACTGGTAGTTGTGTTGTACAAGCTGATGCCGTCACGGCTTGCAACATTGCCAGAACCATCTACACCAAAATTTTCAAAAGTTGTGTAATAATTAGACCCACTTAAATTAAGTGCATCACCCGTTCCGTAGTTTTTAATAATTGAAACTTTAGGGCCATCACCACGAATTGAACAACTAGCCACAATTGCGGTCGTTATTTTGTATGTGCCAGCGGGAATATACATTGCAATACTATTTGCAGTGCAATATGTAGCACACGCTTGAATTGCCGTGGTGTCATTTGTTGAACCATCTCCAGTAGCGCCAAAATCTTTTACGCTGACAATTTCTTGAAATTTTTGGTGAACAGTTTTTCCAACTGAACCCGCTAAATTTCCAGAAACATTAGATTGTCGAAATCCGACCAACGCATCACCTTTTGCGGGGTCAGAAGTATTTGCCAAATCTGTTTCAAATGCAGTATTATCGCTTACGCCAACAATGTTGTCATACGTTCCAAGGGTAACGCCAGCAGATGTTTTCAAAACAAATTTGTAAGTGCTTCCCGCAGTTAACCAAACCTCATTAACTCGACCAGCCGAATCCAAAACAATTGGATTTGAATTTGAAATCAATCCTGTGCTGGTTGTGTAAGTTGTTGCGGGTGTAGTTGTGCCAGCAATGTATGAATACAACAAACCACCAGTAAGAGGAACGCCATTGTTGTCAAAAAACTGCCACCCAGCCCCTGCAAAATAAGAAATGTTTACAGTCATTTTTAACCCTTACGAATAATTGAACCGCCAAAATAGCATAACCCTGCGCCTGGGTTGTAGGTTTGATTTATGCCAGTTGCTTGGAATACTCTTAATTCTAAATAATCTGTTGATCCATTCATTGACACAATTCCATTTACGCTAAGTCCGAAACCCGTACCAACATCAATGTAAGCAGGGCCACGCAAATACTCAGAACCATTCTTGAAAATTGAAAGAAAACAATTTCCACCGCCCAATGGAAAATAATTTGCTACTGCACTAATTTGATAATAGCCAGCAACATTTGGGGTAAATTTGTAAGTTGTTGTATCAAAATTATTATTTGTATCAAATGTTTCAGTATTTATTGGCAAAACTGTAAAAGTTGCTGTCGCAATACTGATACTTGCGTTTTGGTAAGCCAAAAATGCTGGCCCACTATTATTTACATCAATAGACCCACCAAGACTTACAGATGTCCCATTGATAGTGATGCTTGAATTTGCTAAGTTTGCATTTGGTAAAGAACCAGTAACGCCATTAGACAAATCAATTTGCGCCCATGCTGGATTGTTGCTTGCACCCGTATTTGACAAATATCTAGTGGCTGTTGTGTTTTTAGCCAATCGTGCCAAAGTATTTGAAGCTGATGCGTAAAGCAAATCACCTTGCGTTGTTAATACAGAAGTGGCTGATGGTTGCCAAGCTGGTGCTGTGCCGCCAGCATTTACACCCAATTGGTAATAAGCCGTTCCAATACTTAATTTGGACAGTGTTGTGCCAGTTAAATAGTATGGAAGATCGCCCGCAGTCCATGATGTTAAACCAGTGCCGCCAGCAGTTATGGGGGTTACTTTCCATGCAATAACTTGAACCGCATTGGCATTGTCTTTGTAAAACAGTTTGCCATCGGTAATGTTGATTGCCAATTCACCAGCCGCAAGATTGCCAGCCGTAGGCACATTAGTTGTTGTACTGGAATAGTACAGTTGAATAGGGGTGAAGCCAACTTGTGCCATTAAATGCTCGGTGTAAAGACCTGGGGCAACCAGGGGGCGACAACCACCCGTGGGGCTGCCGCAGCTTGTTCATCTAATCGGGCCTCAACCTGTGCGCCAATGTCAGCGGTCACCCAGCCAATCACAATATCCTCGGTCACATCAGCAAATGGCACGGTCAGCTTTGGCTCGGCAAACTTCCACCAGCCCTCGGTTTCCACTCCATTTTTAGCGCAGAAATACCGTGCGCCTGTGATCAGATCGCCATCGGCTTGGATTTCCAAGATTTTCCACATCAGAATGTGCCCCCTGTCATGCCGCCCGTAGCCGTTAAAACGCCAGTGGATGGATTAAATTTGAGTTTAGTCGATGATACCTTGATTGGCAAATTTCCTGTGGTTGTAGTCACCCAGGATAGATACATATCTGCCGCTGTGGTGGTGTCATCAGTAACCGCCACATTCGTTGCGTTTGTTGCGGTTGTCGCTGTTGTTGCCGAACCTGCCGAACCGTCAATATTTACCCCTGTCAGCGATTGGGCGCTGCTTGCCCGATTGAGTGCAATGGAAGTTGTGCCAATGTACAGGCTTGAATTGCCCAAAACCGCGCTGGGAATCGTGCCTGATAACTGACCCGCTGGCAGACCTGTCAGGCTTGCCCCCGACCCGCTAAACCCTGTGGCGGTCAGCAATCCCGTACTTGGATTGAAGTTGTATTTTGTGGAACTGACGTAGTTTGTGGTCAAGTTTCCCGTTGTTTGATTGGCAAACAAGGGATAACGCACCGCATTTGTAGTCGTGTCATCTGTGACCGTGGCATAAGAGGTAGGGACAACCCAGCTTGGGGCGCTAGTGCCGTTGGATTGCAAAATCTTGTTGGCATCCCCCGCAGCAGAGGCTAGAAAGGCCGTTGTGCCGCTTGCGGATTGGTAGGGTATAGATGCCGCAGCCCCACCCGCCAAGTTGGTTGCTGTGCCTGTGATGTTTATCGCGGCTGTGCCCGTCAAGTTGGTGACCGTGCCGCTAGATGGTGTGCCCAAAGCCCCGCCATTGACCACAAAAGCCCCAGCAGTGCCTGTGTTCACGCCAAGGGCAGTGACTACCCCAGTTCCTGTGGTGACCGTGCTAGGCGCTACACCAGCCCCGCCACCAACCATCAAAGAATTTGCCGCCAACAGCGCAGACGATGCCCAGGCCGTGCCGCTTGTGAAATAAGGTATACCGCCACTCGTACCCGCCACAGTCAGCGCCAAAGTGCCATTTGTGGTGATGGGTGAACCAGCAACCGAAATGATGCCGCCTGTAAATGTCTGAGCAATCGATGTAACCGTCCCCACAGTTGGCGTGGCCCAAGACGGGATACCTGATGCCAAAGTCAATACTTGACCATTTGTGCCAGCACTCAAAAAGGTTGTTGCACCAGAACCGCTTTGATAGACAACCGCCCCAGCAGTTCCCCCTGCAATATTTGTTGCAGATGTTGCCGTGGCAGCGTTGCCAGATACCGACCCAGTGATGGTGTTGGTCACTGTCAAGTTGGTTAGCGTTCCCAAACCAGTAATGCCCGAATAACTGCCCGACAATCTGGCGCTGTCAATCGTGCCGCTGGTTATTTGAGTCCCCGAAATGGCAATGCTGGTGCTTCCCGCCAAAGTCAATTGACCTTGGGCATTGACCGTAAAAGTCCCAACAGATGATGCCGAACCATACGCAGTTGCAGTCACCCCTGTGTTGGTAATGCTGAATGTGCTACCTGTCAGGGTTAATCCAGTACCCGCAAAGTAAGACCCAGCCCCAGAAAACTGCGACCAATTAATCGCGGTCACATCAATTGTGCCGCCTTGATTGGATGTACACACCCACCCCGTATCCGCTAGGGTTGTGCCTGATTCAATAAACGTGAAAGCAGATGGAACTTCTGCCCATGTATTCATGTCGGCAGATCGTGCCCAAGTGCCTGATGCCGCCACATAAATGCCGTTGAACTGGCTTAGAGTCTGGTTCTTGACCAGAATCCTGTCACCAGCGGTCAGCGTAGAAGTCCAATCGCCATTTGCTTGAACCGCCAAGCCCGACAACGTGATGTTTGCCGTGGTTGAGTAAACACAGGATGCTTTTACATCCAAACCCTGCGCCACCGAATCCACATAGCCTTTATTGGCAATGTCTGTGTCGCCAGTTGGGGTTGTGGTTATCGTGCCCGTTACCGTGCTGATGTTGGTAAATGTGGCGTTTGCAGGGCCATAGAAAGGCGTTCCAGCAGGGCCAACAAAATACTGAAGGGCATAGGTAGGCTCGGGCGCAAATACGCCCTGCACAGGGACAAAGTTAGTGGTCTGGGTGACCGCTGTGGTCATGGCTTACTCGTAGTAAACGGTAATGCTTGCAGTCCCAGAAATCACGACATACAACCCGTTTTCAGTGGTGATGCCATCGTAAAAAGAATAGTTTGTTGCCGCTGTCATCACAAACGTATCAATGATTTTCATGCCCGTGCCAGTGGTTTGGGTATCGTAAACAGTGACGGTGGGTGAACTTGTTGCGCTGCTACAAAAAATGCCTTTTAATTTTGCGGCTTGATTTTTGATGTTTGCAGTTGCAGAAATCTGTGCGTAATTGCTTGACATAGCTGGCCTTTCAGTTCATCAAATTATATGCTTTGAAAAAGAAAAAGCCACCCCTTTTGAGGGCGGCCCTTTCACTTAGTTCATGCCGTTTTAAGGCAGGAAGGTCAGGTCGTAACCGTAGA
>Ga0114959_10003939_pt1 | contig 11512 bp, 6 predicted proteins | sample C_130625_EF_Meta_FD_87317 | JGI IMG/M metagenome (GOLD analysis project Ga0114959, IMG submission 87317) | Freshwater microbial communities from Lake Croche, Canada to study carbon cycling - C_130625_EF_MetaG | ecosystem: Environmental > Aquatic > Freshwater > Lake | place: Lake Croche, Canada...
GCTTTCGCCTTAGCTACCGCCTCAGCTTTTTTACGTGCTTCTTCCGCAGCTTTTGCTTCCGCCTCAGCCTTAGCTTTTGCTTCCGCTTCCGCTTTTTTACGTGCTTCTTCCGCAGCCTTGGCTTCCGCCTCTGCCTTAGCTTTTGCAGCTGCTTCTGCCGCTATTCTTGCTTTTTCTTCTGCTTCTGCTTTCGCCTTAGCCGCCGCTTCTGCTTTTTTACGTGCTTCTTCCGCCGCTTTTGCTTCCGCCTCGGCCTTAGCTTTAGCTGCCGCTTCCGCCGCTATTTTTGCTTTTTCTTCTGCTTCTGCTTTCGCCTTAGCCGCCGCTTCCGCTTTTTTACGAGCTTCTTCCGCTGCCTTAGCTTCCGCTTCTGCCTTAGCTTTTGATTCGTCTTCGGCTTTCTTTTTAGCTACAATTTCTGCATTTATCCTTGCTTTTTCTTCTGTTTCAGCTTTTATTTTTGCCTCAACTTCAGCTTTTTCCTTGGCAACTTTTTCAGCTATTCTTTTTTCTGTCTCAACTCTTCTTTTTGTATCTAAGGTTTTTACTAAAATTTCAACTTTAGCTTTGATACTTTGAGTGTATGCTTTGTCGTAAATAAATGTTTTTTCTGCAGGATCATAAATAAATTTTCCAACTGGTTTATCTAAAACACTTACATCTAAATCCGGATCAGTTTTGAACAAAAAAACTTCGTTACCTATTAATCTTATGTCAATTTCGTTTTTCGGACCTTCTTTTGTATTGAAAGCTACTTTTTTAGAAGTATAACCTGGTCTTGTAAATTTTAGCTCATATTCTGCACTTGGGTCAAGCATGTAATTAAACCTTCCTGATAAATTAGTTGGATTTAATTTCTTTATTTCGCTACCATCCTTAAAAACATAAATATATACTGAATCGAGAGGCTTTTGAGTATCATCATCAAGCACTTTACCTTCGAAAATTAGATGCCAGGATGCTTGAGAAAATAAATTATTATTGAAAGAAAATGAGATTGAAAATATAATTGCAATAATTATATTTTTTGAAATATTTTTATGAGACATTTTAATGGAAAATTCAGTTAATAGTTTATTTAGTAGTGGTTTCTTTTTTAAATGTTGATTCAGTTATATCATCATCATTTTTTTTGTAAAAGCTCCCGTAGTTATATATTATTTTTTTATATTCATTAGCTTTATGGTCTTTTACAACAATAATTCTTTGTATTTTACAATTAACACCATCTAAATTTTCAGAAGTAACGCCTTCAGGATATTTTGTTGCTAATTCACTCAAAAATTTCTCTTTTTCAGCAGCTGTCCTTTTTTTATTAGGATTTGCAGTGATTGATGATTCTGTTTGTTGAGACTGTAATTCCAGTTTCTTTTTGTTTTCTAATTCCAGTTTTAATTTAGCTTCTTCGATTTTTCGGTTCCTTTCTTCAATTTCAGCTTTGAATTTTGCTTCTGTTTCAACTTTGATACGTGCTATTTCTTGTTGCTTTGCAATTGCTTCTGCTTCTACTTTAGCTTTATTTTCAGCTATTATTTTTAATTTTGCTTCAAACTCTGCTTTGTATTTTGCTTCATTTTCAGCCTTTAGCCTAGCAATTTCTTGTAGTTTGACTGCAGCATCTGCTTCAGCTTTGGCTTTTGCATCTGCAGCAGCTTTTATTTTTGCTTCTATATCTGTTTTTATTTTTGCGGCATCTTCTGCTTTTTTCCTCGCTTCTTCAATCTTTTTTGCTTCAGCGTCCGCTTTCGCTTTTGCATCCGCTTCCATTTTAGCCTTAAGTTCTGCTTCTTTTTTAGCTTTTTCTTCTGCGGCAATTCTTGTTTTTTCTTCTGCCTCTAACTTAGCCTTTGCTTCAGCGTCCGCCTTAGCTTTTGCATCCGCTTCTATTTTAGCTTTAAGTTCTGCTTCTTTTTTAGCTTTTTCTTCTGCGACAATTCTTGCTTTTTCTTCCGCCTCTAACTTAGCCTTTGCTTCAGCGTCCGCTTTAGCTTTTGCATCCGCTTCCATTTTAGCTTTAAGTTCTGCTTCTTTTTTAGCTTTTTCTTCTGCGGCAATTCTTGCTTTTTCTTCCGCCTCTAACTTAGCCTTTGCTTCAGCGTCCGCTTTAGCTTTTGCATCCGCTTCCATTTTAGCCTTAAGTTCTGCTTCTTTTTTAGCTTTTTCTTCTGCTGCAATTCTTGCTTTTTCTTCCGCCACTAACTTAGACTTTGCTTCAGCGTCCGCTTTAGCTTTTGCATCCGCTTCCATTTTAGCCTTAAGTTCTACTTCTTTTTTAGCTTTTTCTTCTGCTGCAATTCTTGCTTTTTCTTCTGCCTCTAGTTTGGCCTTTGCTTCAGCGTCCGCTTTCGCTTTTGCATCCGCTTCCATTTTAGCCTTAATATCTGCTTCTTTTTTAGCTTTTTCTTCCGCGGCAATTCTTGCTTTTTCTTCTGCCTCTAACTTAGCCTTTGATTCAGCGTCGGCTTTCGCTTTTGCATCCGCTTCCATTTTAGCCTTAAGTTCTGCTTCTTTTTTAGCTTTTTCTTCCGCGGCAATTCTTGCTTTTTCTTCTGCCTCTAACTTAGCCTTTGCTTCAGCGTCGGCTTTAGCTTTTGCATCCGCTTCCATTTTAGCCTTAATGTCTGCTTCTTTTTTAGCTTTTTCTTCTGCTGCAATTCTTGCTTTTTCTTCTGCCTCTAACTTAGCCTTTGCTTCAGCGTCGGCTTTAGCTTTTGCATCCGCTTCCATTTTAGCCTTAATGTCTGCTTCTTTTTTAGCTTTTTCTTCCGCGGCAATTCTTGCTTTTTCTTCTGCCTCTAACTTAGCCTTTGCTTCAGCGTCGGCTTTAGCTATTGCATCGGCTTCTATTTTAGCTTTAAGTTCAGTTTCTTTTTTAGCTTTTTGTTCCGCGGCAATTCTTGCTTTTTCTTCCGCCTCTATCTTAGCCTTTGCTTCTGCGTCCGCTTTAGCTTTTGCATCCGCTTCTATTTTAGCTTTAAGTTCTGCTTCTTTTTTGGCTTTTTCTTCCGCGGCAATTCTTGCTTTTTCTTCTGCCTCTAGCTTAGCCTTTGCTTCAGCGTCCGCTTTAGCTTTTGCATCCGCTTCCATTTTAGCGTTAATATCTGCTTCTTTTTTAGCTTTTTCTTCTGCTGCAATTTTAGCTTTCTCTTCTGCAATTATTTTGGCTTTTTCTTCAGACTCAGCTTTAGCTTTTGTTTCCGCTTCTATTTTAGCTTTAAGTTCAGTTTCTTTTTTAGTTTGCAGTTCAACTTCTTTTTTGGCTTTCTCTTCTGCAATTATTTTGGCCTTTTCTTCAACTACAGCTTTTTTCTTATTCTCTATTTCTAATGCTTGCAGTAATGATGCCTGTTTTGCAATTTCTTTTTCTTTTATTTCTTTTTCTTTTATTTCTTTTTCTTCCTTCTCTTCTATTTCTTTTTCTTTTTCGCGAACCGTCCTTCTTAACTTTTGTAAAGCATTTTCAATTGTTTGGGTATATTTATAATTGTATGTAAATATTCTAGGCTTTCTATCATAATATAATTTTGCCATTGGTTCATCTAAAATAGAATAGTCTATCCCATCTAATATTTTATGAATATCAACTGCAATTCTAAAATTAAAATAGTAGTCCAACACTTGTTTTTCAGGTACGTTGTTGGTAGACACTAAAAAAATCTTGGACTCGTATCCTGGCTTTGTTATTGTAATTGAATATTCGCCATCTTGAGGTAATTCAAAAACGTGTTTTGCATCATTGCCCACTGTAACTGTTTCAAAATCTGAACCGTCTTTTGTTACTGAGATGGTAGCTCCAGGTAATTTTATTTCTCTTGAAATTACAGATATATCAAATTTTAAAAACCAAGTTTTTTGCGCACTGGCATAAATTTGAGAGATTAACAGTGCAAAAAATAAAAGATTTTTAAGCTGTTTTATTCTCAGGATATTTAATAATTGTTTTTGTACTTTAAAAAACATTCGCTGTTTAATTGTTTTATCTTTTGGTTTCTTGTTTAAACTTTATTTCACTAATATCCATATCATTTTTCTTGTAAAAGACTGCTCCATAATTGAATGCTACTTTCTTGTATTCATCAGCTTTTCCATTTGCAACTAGAATAACCCTTGTTACTTTACAATTAACTCCATCTTCATTTTCTTCTGTAATTCCCTCGGGATATTTTGAAGCTAAATCTTTTAAGTATTGTTCTTTTTTTGATAAGACTAACGATGTTTGAGTATTTGGAGGGACGGAAATAGTTTTATTAATAGAGTTTACATAAGCTTTTAAAGCTTCTAATCTTGCTAATTTTAGAGCCGCCTGTTCCGCCAATTGTTTGAGACGTGCATCTTCAATTTCCTTTTTTTTAACTTCAGAGGCAGCAATCATCTTTAACTTTTTCTCTTCATCTTTTCTAATTTTTTCTTGTTCCTCGAATTTAGCTTTCGCTATACTCTCCTCCCTTAGTCTTCTTTCTGTCTCTGCTTTTGCTACTAGTCTTTCTGATGTACTAGCATAAACTCTCTGTTTAAAAGCTTCAACAGAGTCTAATTTTGCTTTTACGATAGCATCTGATTTTGCTCTTTCGGCAGCTTCGAATGCTGCTTTCGCTTCTCTTTCAGCTTTCAATTTTATTTCTGTTTCAATTCTTATTCTTTCTGCTTCATCTGCTTTGGCTTTAGCCTCTGCTTCCTTTTCTATTCTTATTTTTTCTGCAGCCTCAATTTTGGCAAGGGTTTCAGCTTCTTTTTTTAATCTAGCCTCTGTTTCAATCGCTTCCTTTACTTCACGTTCAGCCTTTGCTTTTGCTTCACGTTCAGCTTTTAATTTATCTGCAGCATCAAGTTTTGCTTTTGCTTCTGCATCCCTAATTGCACGAGCTTCTGCTTCTTGGGCATCTCTGGCATTTTGTGCAGCTTTTGCAATTGATTCTTTTTCTTGCCTTTGACGTTCTAATTCATCAGCTTTAAGCTTTGTTTCTTGTTCTTTTTGTAATCTTATTCTCTCCGCTTCTTCGTATTTAGCCTTGGCCTCTGCTTCTCTTTTGGCCTTAATAAGCGTTTCAAGACTTTCTTTTTGTTCGCGTTCAGCTTTTAATTTTGTTTCAGTTTCTAATCTTATTTTTTCTCTAGCTTCTGCTTCTGCTTGTTCTTTTAAATCACGTTCAGCTTTTAGTTTAATTTCTTTTTCTAGTCTTTGGCGTTCTAACTCATCAGCTTTAGTTTTTTCATCAGTTTCTCTTTGTAGTTTTAATCTTTCAACTTCGTCCAATTTGGCTTTTGCTTCAGCATCGCGTTTGGCTTTTGCAAGCGCTTCTTCTGCATCTCTGGCATCTTTTAAAGCTTTTGCTTTTGCTTCAGCATCTTGTTGTTGCCTCAATAACTCTTCAGCTTTAGCCTTAGCTTCAGTTTCGCGCAATAATCTTGCATTTTCAGCCTCATCAAATTTGGCTTTATTTTCGGCATCACGTTTAGCTTTTGCAAGGGCTTCTTCTGCTTCACGCGCTTCAGTATCGGCTTTTATTTTAGCTTGTTTTTCAAGTTCTAATCTTTCTAATTCTGCTGCTCTTGCTTTTTCATCAGCTTCTTGTTTTGCTAATTGTTCCTGTTCGCGTTTGAATTTAGCTTCAGCTTCTGCTTGTTCTCTGGCTTCTTTGTCAGCCAATTCTTTGGCTTCAGCTTTTTCACGTTCTTTTTCTTTGGCTTCATATCGGGCTAACTCTTCCTTTTCGGCTATTTTTTTAGCTTCCTTTTTAGCCTTAGCTTCTGCTTCTAATTTTGCTTTTTTATCTTCTTCTGCTTTTTCTTGCGCTTCTTTATTAGCTTTTTCAATTGCCTCTTTTTCAGCTTTAATTTTTGCTATTTCTTCTAATTTTGCTTTTTCTTCCGCTTCTAACTTAGCTTTTAAATCAGCATCAAATTGTGCTTTCGCAGCCGTTGCGGCGTCTTGTTCTGCTTTTAAACGTGCTATTTCAGCATCGGCCTTAGCTTTTGCTTCGGCATCTGCTTTAGCTTTAGCTTCAATTTCGGCCTTGGCTTTAGCTTCAGCCTCAGCCCTTATTCGCGCAGCTTCTTCAGCTCTTGCTTTATCTTCAGCATCTTTAGCTGCTTTAGCATCGGCATCCGCTTTTTCTTTCGCCTCTTTTTCCGCTTTTTCTTTTGCTTCTTTATCGGCCTTTAGTCGAGCAATCTCCTCATTTTTTGCTTTATCTTCAGCTGCTTTTGCAGCCTTTGCATCAGCTTCCGCTTTTTCTTTTGTTTCTTTATCAGCTTTAGCTTTAGCATTAGCTTCGGCCTTTAGCCTTGCGGCTTCTTCGGCTTTTGCTTTTTCTTCCGCATCCTTTGCAGCTTTGGCATCAGCTTCCGTTTTTTCTTTAGCCTCTTTTTCGGCCTTCTCCTTGGCAGCGGCTTCAGTTTTTAATCTAGCTGCTTCCTCTGCTTTAGCCTTGGCTTCCGCATCTTTAGCTGCCTTTGCATCAGCATCAGCTTTTTCTTTTGCATCCCTCTCGGCTTTGGCTTTTGCTTCTGCCTCTCCTTTTAATCTTGCTACCTCATCAGCCCTTGCTTTCGCATCAGCATCGGCTTTTGACTTAGCGTCAGCAGCTTCTTTTTCTTTAGCTTCTTTATCAGATTTTGCTCTTGCTTCAGCCTCAGCTTTTACTCGAGCAGCTTCCTCAGCTTTAGCTTTGGCCTCGGCCTCAGCCTTAGCTTTAGCATTTAATGCTTCGCGTTCCTTTGTTTCCTTTTCAGCTTTTGCTTTAGCCTCTGCTTCAGCTTTTGCTTTAGCCTCTGCATCAGATTTTGCCTTTGCCTCTGCCTCTGCTTTAGCTTTTGCATCAGCACTTGCTTTAGCTTTTGCATCAGCATCAGCTTTAGCTTTGGCCTCTTTTTCAGCTTTTTGTCTAGCTGCTTCGTCGGCAGCAGCTTTTTTCTCAGCTTCTAATTTAGCAGCAGCATCTAATTTAGCTTTTTTCTCAGCTTCTCCCGCTGCCTTTTTTGCATTTTCAGCTTCCTCGAGTTTTTTAACTTCAAGCTCTTGGGCGAGTTTTTCTAGTTTTTTGTTTACTGTTCTTGCATATTTGGAGTCATCACTAAAATCTTTTTTTTCGTTGTCAAAATAAAGTTTCCCAATGGGTTCATTTAGAATTGAAACATCTAAATCTTTTATTTCTTTAAAAATTTCAACAGCTATTGGGTATTGATAGTTGACTTGTCTTAGTGAGTCATATCTAACATCACTAGTTGAAATTCCTATCATTTTACTAACGTAGCCTGCTTTAGAAACTCTAAGAACATAATCATAACCGGCATCCAAACTAAATTTAAAATTTCCATTTGAGGGTGTTAATAAAGTTTTTATTTCAACACCATTTTTTAAAATTTGCACTGTTGCGCCAGATAATTTTGAATTATTTTCATAAACTTTTCCGTCAATATCAAGGTTTTTACCAGCTTTTTGAGCGTTGGTTTTGACGTATAGACTGAGTATAAATAGAAAAGCAAGTCCTACTTTAAAAAGTAAATGCTTGGGAAGTTTTAGCATGTTTCTATCCTGCTTTCTGAATTGGTTATTATTTGTATCAGGCAAATATGTACAAAATGTTGATAATTAAAAAATGAACTACGATTTTTTTTATGTAAATTTTAAATTCAATTAAATTTATTTTTTCAGTCAAAATGTAGTTAATGACTTTTTAATTGGCTAGAAGTGTTAATTATTTTTTCTCATAATTTAAAATTGATAAGAATAATTTAGGGCTTATTTAAAATTTAAATAGGTTTGAACCAAATTAAAAACTTAAAACTCAACAAACTTTTAGAAATCATTTTCAATTCTTTTTTGGATAATAAACTACTCATACAAATTATTTCTAAAATTAATATTTCTAAAATTTGGAATGCTGTGTTGTTATTCACGAGTTTTCATATTTCTAGATTATTTAAGGTTTCAATACATTGGGGAATGCCTTTAAGTATTGCAGTTGAGCCTACTACATCATGTAATTTAAGATGCCCTGAATGTCCGAGTGGATTGCGTTCATTTACTCGTCCAACTGGCATGTTGGAAGGTAAACTTTTCGAAAAAATTATAAATGAATTAAGAAATCAACTTGCCTACCTTACTTTTTATTTTCAAGGTGAGCCTTATTTGAACCCAAATTTTTTGATGATGGTGAAATATGCTTCCGAAAAAAATATTTTCACAACCACATCAACCAATGCACATTATTTATCGCCTGCAATTTCTGAACAAACAGTGCTTTCGGGGTTGGATAAACTAATTATTTCTCTTGATGGAATAACTCAAGAAATATATGAAAACTACCGCGTAGGAGGTAAGATTGATAAAGTTTTTGAGGGCACTAAAAATATTTTAGAAGCAAAAATTAGGCTCAAATCGAAAACACCGTATATAGTGTTTCAATATTTGGTTGTGAAACCTAACGAGCATCAAATTAATGATGCAAAAAAACTTGCAGTTGAAATGGGTGTTGATGAAATTGTTTTTAAAACGGCTCAGATTTATGACTTTGAAAATGGGAGCGATTTAATGCCTAGCATCGAAAAATATTCGCGTTATAAAAAAATGCCAGATGGTAAGTTTAAAATTAAAAACAATTTGGAAAATAGTTGTTGGAAAATGTGGAGTAGCGCAGTAATTACATGGGATGGAGCAGTTGTGCCATGTTGTTTTGATAAAGATGCAAAACATAGATTAGGTTCTGTGCAGTCTGAAACATTTAAAACTATTTGGAAAAATAATTCTTATAAAAGTTTTCGTTCATCAATTTTAAAAGGGAGAAATCAAATTGATATTTGTAAAAATTGTAGTGAAGGGACGAAAGTATTCGGTGAAGCATAAAGCAACGAAAATTATTTACTAAATTATTTTTTCTATTGCTTTCTCTGATTTAAGTCTGGAATATACTTTATTTGTACCATGCAAATTAGTTTGGATAAGGAAACGGATAAGTTTAATGATGGTAGGTTATTGCCTTTGATGGAAGAGTTTTACACTATTCAAGGAGAGGGATATAATACCGGCAAAGCGGCATATTTTATTAGGGTTGGAGGATGTGATGTTGGTTGCCATTGGTGTGATGTAAAAGAAAGTTGGGATGCATCCAAGCATCCATTAAGTCATGTAGATTTAATTGTTAAAAATGTACTTGAGCATCCTGCAAAAGCAGTTGTTGTAACAGGCGGTGAACCAAGTATGTATCCATTAAATTATATTACATCAGAGTTTAAAAAGCGCGGAATACAAACATATATTGAGACTTCTGGAGCTTATTCGTTAACAGGTGGCTGGGATTGGATTTGCTTATCACCAAAAAAAACGATGCAGCCATTACCGGAAATTTATGCTTGTGCTCATGAACTTAAAGTAATAATTCACAACAAAAATGATTTTGAATGGGCTGAAATGAATAGGCAAAAATGTATAAATGCAAATAATGAATGCCACTTTTTTTTACAGCCCGAATGGAGTAAAGCTGATAACATAATGCCTATGATTGTTGATTATGTGATGCAAAATCCAAATTGGAAAATTAGTTTGCAAACCCATAAGTATATGCACATTCCGTAATAATTGGTAAGAGATTGATTAGAAAAGGTGGAAATATTTTAAAATAGCAATTGAAGTTTCTAAAAATAATATTGTTGGTATTCCATACTTAAATTTTGCCTTGTTAGTTTTGTGATGTTGCCCAATATACATTCCCAATATGGATCCTATTGAGCCTCCAATAATTGAAATTAATATTAAGTTTTGTTCGGATATACGTACCTTTCTTGTTTTCGAAAGCCACTTATCAATCCTGAATAATGTAAATGATAAAATGTTAATGAACAAAAAGTAGGTAATATATTTCTGTTCAATAATTGTACTACATTCCATTTAGGTTTTTTTAGAAATTTTCTTTCAAGCGAAATAGTTACTGTTCATTAATTTGTGCAATAAAAGAACAATTTTAATTACACATGAAAAAAATATTTTTAATAGTAAGCAGCTTCTTAGTAATCACTGCGGTGGCTCAAACCAGTAAGCCAACAAATAGTTTTGTTAATGAAAAAAGCAAAATTGGTTTAGATGCAAAAGTTGATACAACCATAAATAAGTTCGATGCAAAAGGTAATAAAACAGGTTTATGGAAAGAAAAGAAAGAAGCATTTGAATTTGAAGGCTACTACGCAAATGGTTTAAAGCAGGGAATGTGGACAAGTTATTTTCCTGACGGTGTTGTACAATCCATAGATAATTATGTTTATGGAAAACTCAATGGTTCTTCTATTCAATTAAAGCAAGGTGGGATGTTAAAAGTACAGTCGCGATATAAAAATGATATTTTGGATGGTTTGTATAGAGAATTTAACGGTTCAAGAGCAGACAAAGAAATGACCTATAAGGATGGAAAGCTGAATGGTGCTAAAAGGATATTTTACATGAATGGTAAAATAATGGAGGAGGGTGACTTTATAAATAGTCAGCGAAATGGGTTAACAAAATGGTTTACCGAGGAGGGTAAAATATCATTGGAATATAATTACGTAAACGGAAGTTTAGAAGGAATTCAAAAATCATATTATAAAGATGGTTTATTGAATTCAGAAACAACTTATAAGAATAATTTCATGGAAGGACAATACAATGAATTTTTCGAAGATGGTAAAACTCTTAAACTATCTGGTAACTATAGCAATGATAAGAAAAACGGCTTGTGGAAAGAATATGATAAGGATGGAAAAGTTGTAAAAACTGAAAAGTATAAAGATGATTTATTAATCAAATAAAAAGTATTTTTTTAAAGAAAAAGAGGCTGATTTTAATTAAAATCAGCCTCTTTTTATAATTATCTTTAGTGTTTAGAACTTACCTCTATAGCCAATTGCTTTATTAATTTTTTTCAAGGCAGTTATGTACGCTCCAATACGCATACTTGTTTTGAATTGCTGTGAGTTAAACCAAACATTCTCAAAAGCCAAGGCCATTGAAGCATCATGTTTTTGGTTAACTTCATCTTCGCTCCAATATAAACCATATTTATTTTGAACCCACTCAAAGTAAGAAACTGTAACACCACCGCCATTTGCCAAAATATCTGGAACTACAATAATTCCTTTATCATTTAAAATTTTATCAGCTCCAGCTTCTGTAGGGCCATTTGCACCTTCAACGATTAATTTAGCTTTTATTTTATCTGCATTTTTTGTGGTAATAACACCTTGAATAGCACATGGAGCAAGGATATCAACATCACAAGTTAAAAGTTCTTCATTACTAATCTCAGCTCCACCAGTAAAACCTTTAAGAGTGTTACCATGCGCTTGACAGTATTTTAAAGCCTTTTCAATATCAACACCTTTTTCGTTATAGATTGCTGCTGTATGGTCAGAAATTGCAACAACTTTAATACCTTGTTGGTGTAATAAACGTGCTGCATTTGAGCCTACATTTCCAAACCCTTGCACAGCAGTAGTTGCACCTTTGCGGCTTATACCGATTTTTTTCATTGCTTCTAAAGTA
>Ga0114959_10003940_pt1 | contig 11512 bp, 11 predicted proteins | sample C_130625_EF_Meta_FD_87317 | JGI IMG/M metagenome (GOLD analysis project Ga0114959, IMG submission 87317) | Freshwater microbial communities from Lake Croche, Canada to study carbon cycling - C_130625_EF_MetaG | ecosystem: Environmental > Aquatic > Freshwater > Lake | place: Lake Croche, Canada...
ACCTCGTCGCCGACCGCGACCGAAAGGCCGCCCAGCAGTTCGGGGTCGACATTGACCTGCACCGAAACGGGATGATGGTAAACGCGGGCCAGGACGTCGGCCAGTCTCCGCCGTTGCGCATCGGTCAACTCATCGGCAGCCTGAACCTCGGCGACGATCTCACCCCGGTGCGCGACCGCCAACTCGGCCAGATCCTGCACCGCTTCGTCGGCTCGCTGGCCGTGCAGGAGTTCAACCGTCTGGGTCAGCAGTGCGGCGGCCGTCGAATTGGTACCACTGGCCCGGTCGAGAACGCCACGTAGCAACGCCACCCGTTCGTCGGCCGGCTTGGCGTAGTCACCGAGCAGGTTATTAAGTTCGGGTTGGTCCTGCAGAATCCGGCCGAACCGGAACAGTTGTTCGGCTACCTCCTCGGCCTGGTGCTCACGTTCGGCCCGAACCAGCAGGCTCAACCGGGCGACGTGCTCCACTGCGGCGCCGAAATCCCTGGTGGCAGACCACCGAACCGAGACCGCGGTGTTCAGCAACTCAATGGTGTTGTGGCCGGCCTTGCCGCCCAGTAACCGTTCCAACAGTTGCTTCTTGGCGTCGGTCTCGCCGGTCGCCTCGGCCAGATGCCGGGCCAGAATCGGTTCACGCAGCAGGAGCTCGGCCACTGAGGCCAACTCATCGGACAACGTCGCCAGTTCATCACCGGTCAGCGACGCGGCCATCGAGTCGAACCGCTCAACCAGGGCCGCCTGCGCATCGCGGCTCGCTGATCGCATGCCGGTGGCACCGATCTCCGGCGTGAAGGCCGCCGGTGCCATCGACTCCAACTCGTCGAGGAACCGGTCCACCGTGGCTGACCGGGCATACGGGTCGGACACATGCGCCCGGACAAGATCGCCCGCGCGCTGTACCGACTCGTTGCCGAGGTCGGCTCGGAGTTGGCGGATCAGCTGCGTCCGGAGCAGTGAAACCTGCTGGCCGCCTTGGACTTTAATCCGGTCGACCTCGACGTCGGCCTGGGCCCGCAACTGCTCGGCGATCCGCACCGAGTCGGTCCGGGCTTCCTCGACGATGTGCCGTGCCTCGGCCTGGCCATCAGCCACCCGCTGGGCGTGATGGGTGTCTGCCGCGGCCAGCCGTTGCGTCGCACCCGAACTCTCCTCGAGCTGGTTGCGCACCGTTTCCTGCTGTGCCGCCATCAGCCGCCGCACCGGCGGCGCCACGTACCGCATGAGGATCCACACGATGACGGCGAAGCCGACGAGCTGCCCGATGAAAGTCGACATCGTTTACCGCCCGACCGTCGAGGAACCGGCCACATCGACCCCGAGGACCCGGCTGGCCAGAGTCGTCGACAGCGAGTCCACCGACGATCGCAAGTCGCCAGCGATCGCGTCGCTGGCCAGTTTGAGTTCCTCGTTGGCTTCCTGGACCACGCCGGACACTTCCTCATTGGCGTGCGCGCGCATCGCGTCGAGGGCGCTTCGACCCTCGGCTCGGACCTCGTCGCGGATGGCCGAGGACTCGGTGCGGGCCGCCGCCAGTTCCTGGCGATAGTCCGCCTCGGCGGCGGCCTCCTGCTCCGCGGCCCGGTGGTTGTCCTCAGCGGTCTTGGCGATCATCCGCTCGCGCTCGCCCAGCACCTTCTGTACCGGAGGCACAACGAACTTCCCGATCACGCCGAGCACGATCAGAAAGATGGCCAGCACAAAGAAGAAGGTGCCGTTGGGGATGAGGAAGTTACTAGTACCGGCTTCCTCGGATGCCAACAGAGTCACGCCGGCATCCCCTCCTGCAGAACCCATCGTGACTTAGGACGCGCCGGGCGTGGCGAATACGAACAGTGCCATGAACGCCAGGTTGATGAAGTAGGCCGCTTCCACCAGACCGACGGTGATGAAGAACGGGGTGAACAGCCGGCCTTGCGCCTCGGGCTGGCGCGCGATGCCGGAAATCAGGGCGTTGCCCGCGATGCCGTCACCGATACCGGCGCCGATGGCGCCGCCGCCCAGGATGAGTCCGCCGCCGATCAGGGCGCCGGCAACGATCTGTGGGTCTGCCATTCCTTTTCCTCCTTGATTGCTGGTAGGACTCCTACCAGGCTGTGGGTGGTTCGTGGGTCGAACAGGTCGTTTTAGTGGTGCTCCTCATCCAGTTCCATGGACTGGCTGAAGTACAGAATCGTCAGCAGGGCGAAGATGAACGCCTGGATCAGGCCCACGAACAAGTCGAAGGTCTTCCAGATCGCGTTGGGTGCCCACATGATGTAGGGCGGGAACAGCGCGATGAGCGCGACCATGATGCCGCCGGCGAAGATGTTGCCGAAGAGTCGCAGCGACAGCGAGATCGGCTTCGCGATCTCCTCGACGAGGTTGATCGGCGCCAAAAACGCCACATGGCCCTTCAGGACCTTGATCGGGTGGCCGATCACCCCACGCCGCCAGAAACCGGCCGCGTGGTAGCAGATGAAGACGAACAGCGCCAGTGCGAGCACGAAGTTGATGTCCGAGGCCGGAGGCTTGAGGAGTTCCTGTGTGCCGGCCTCATTGCTGTACTGCACCGGCAGCACCGAGATCCAGTTGCAGATCAGGATGAACACGAACAGCGTCACCGCCAGGGGCAGAACGAACGGGGCGATCTTCATGCCGATGGCCTGCTCGATCTGACCGCGCATCTGGATCGTGATGGCCTCCCAGAACAGCTGCACCCCGCCTGGGACTCCGGTCGAGGTGATCTTCGACTTCAGGAAGAACGCCAACCCGATGGTGATCACGGCGGCGATCGCGGTGGCCAGCACCGTATCGGTGTTGACGGTCATGCCCAACCACGTGGCCGTGGTGTGATGGCCGACCTCAATCGCGCCCTCGGCGAGGATTCGTTCGGTCATGGTTGTCAATCCTTGAGCATGTCGTCGGCGAGTGAGGCAGGAATGGCCGTACCGGTTTCATCTACCGGTAGACCGTCTGGGTCGCCGGTGCGGATTTTCTTCCACACCGGAAGCGCGGTACTGAGCACGAGGACGATCTGAAACACCGCCAGACCGAACACCACGCCCAGGCCGGGCGGCCGGAAGACGAACGCGATCGTCAGCCCGACAGCGGTGATGACCAGCAGTCGGGTGGCCGAGTTCAACGCCATCTTGCGCTTGATCGGGTTGGCGTCGGCGGTGATGGACGACACCGATCGGTGCACGAGCACCGCGTTGACCAGACCCAGCAGGAGTCCGACTCCGAAGAACACTCCGACCAAGACGTGCCCCAACCATGCTGCGATCGCGATTGCCAGCGCGGACAACGCCGCGCACATGCTCAGTAACAGGCCGGGACGGAACGCAACGGACGGGAACACCAACGGCGCATCTGGCGCTGGCGTCGTCACACGTCCACCCACAATCAAGTCGGTCTTGGTACGGCACTGACCGGCAGTCACACGCCGTCGCGCCGAGGCCGGCAACCCGTGCGGACCGGGTTCAGCAGCAACCTATCACAGCTAGAACGGTCAAAAACACGCCTACTACTTACCGTCGTAAAGGCTGTCCGAAAGCGACGTCAGGTCGTCGCCGTCGCCGCGAAGCAACGGGATCACCGTAACCACCACAGCCACTCCGATCGCGGCCAGCATGACCGCCCCGGCATAGCGCGGGTCGAAGAAGATCGTGCTCGCCGCCCCCAGTGCCACGATGCCCACCCACAGATAGATCACCAGCACCACGCGCCGGTGGGAGTGCCCGATCTGAAGCAACCGGTGGTGCAGGTGCATCTTGTCCGGGCTGAACGGGCTTCGCCCGGCGCGGGTCCGGCGAACGATGGCCAGCAGCATGTCCAGGGCCGGCACGAACACCACCGCGACCACCAGCAGGAACGGGGACAGCAGCGGGAACACGTCGCGTACCCCGTAGGCGCTCTGCGAGATCGGACCCGCCGCCGTCGTCGACGCGGCAGCCAGCATCAGGCCGACCAGCATGGACCCGGAGTCACCCATGAAGATCTTGGCGGGGTGGAAGTTGTGCGGCAGGAAGCCCAGACATGCCCCGGCCAGCACCACGGAGATCACCGCCGGCGGGTAGAACAGCACATCGCCGCCGTGATCGCGGAGCAGTCCGACCGAGAACAGAAAAATGGCCAGCGCGGTGATCAGGCCGAGTCCCGCGGCCAATCCGTCGAGTCCGTCGACGAAATTCATCGCGTTGATCACCGCGACCGTCAGGGCAAGGGTCAGCAGGATCGACGACGCCTGATCGAGCACTATGGTGCCGATCCCACCGAACGGGATGTAGAGCACACTCCAGGCCACACCCATGGTCACCAGCACGCTGGCCGCGGTGATCTGACCGGCGAATTTGGTCAGCGCGTCCAGGCCCCACCGGTCGTCGATCAAACCGATACCCATGATCAGTCCACCGGCGATCACCACCGCCGGCAACCCGGAGGAGTAGACGAATCCACGGGTCAGCGCGGGCAACTGCGATGCCAGGAACACCGCGGTCACCACCCCGAGGTACATGGCGAGTCCACCCATCCGGGGGGTGGGCCGGGAGTGGACGTCGCGCTCCCGCGGGTAGGCGACAGCGCCCAGTCTCAGCGCCAGGATGCGTGCCCCGCCGGTGGCGAAATAGGTGACGATTGCCGCGGTGAGGCCGACGAGCACCAACTCCCGCAGCGGAACACCGGCGCCCCTATCTGATAGCGCCAGCAGGGTGCTGGTCACAGGTTCATGTGCGCCGACCATCGCCATCACCGTACTCCGGGCGCCGCGACGCTCAGCCGGTCAGCGACCCGGGGTCCACGCCCAGTACCTCGGCGATGCGCTGCGCGCTGATCGGTCCCTCGCGCAGTAGCCGGGGCGTCGCGGCAGTCAGGTCGACGATCGTGGAGGCGGCCTGTTGCTCGGATGGTCCGCCGTCGAGATAGACGTCGACGAGGTCGCCGAGTTGACGTTGTGCCTCGGCGGCGGTGGTGGCCGCGGGCTGTCCGGAGATATTGGCGCTGGAGACCGCCATCGGGCCGGTCTTGCTCAGGACTTCCAGGGCTACCGGCTGCAACGGCATCCGCAGCATGACGGTGCCGCGCGCATCGCCGAGATCCCATTGCAGCGAGGGTGCCTGCTGCACCACCAGACTCAGCGCGCCCGGCCAGAAGGCACGAATCAACTCATGTGCCGCGTCCGGGACGGCGTAAACCAGGCCGGAGATGGTGTGCCAGGAGCCGACCAGTACCCCGACCGGCATATCGCGGCCCCGGCCCTTGGCTGCCAGCAGGCTCGCCACCGCGCGACTGTCGAACGCGTCAGCACCGATGCCATAGACAGTGTCGGTGGGCAGGACGATCAGCCGACCGCTCTTGACGGTATCGATTGCCGCGGTGATGGCATCGGAGCGGCGCTGCGGGTCGCGGCAGTCGAGCATCCGGGTCACCGCCGATCACCTCGGTGTGCGCGGGCCGTCACGAAACGAGGTCGTCCGGTGAGATCGGGGTGGGCTGTGATGTCGGCGAAAACCCCTGTGCCGGTAATCATCCGGACGGTTGCCTCCGAGGTGGTGTCATCGTGTTCCACCGCCAGCAGGCCGTCGGGCTTGAGCCAGCGGATCACGCCGCGAATAAGAGGCCCGATCACCGACATGCCATCGGCACCGCCGAACAACGCGTGCGCCGGGTCATGCTGGGCCACTTCGGGTTCCAGTTCGGTTCCGGCGGGGATATAGGGCGGATTGGCCACCACCAGGTCGACGGTACCGGCGAGTTCGGGTAACAGGTGCGCGTCGGTAACATCCCCGTGCACAACGCGAACGGTGGTGCCTGCCGCATTACGCCGCGCATACTCCAGCGCGTCGGCATCATCGTCCACTGCGATAACCCGGGCACCGGGTCGCTGCGATGCCAGTGCGATCGCGAGCGCACCGGATCCGGTGCACAGATCGAGGATCACCGCATCACGCGGAAGTGGTTGGGCCAGAGCCCATTCCAGCAACGCCTCGGTCTCGGGACGCGGAATGAACACTCCCGGACCGACGTGTAGTTGTACCGGTCCAAAGGGTGCGGTTCCGGTGATGTGTTGCAGCGGAATCCGCCGGGCACGCACCGCTACCGCATGGTCGAAACGATCAAAGAAGCCCGGGGCGGGGGCATCGAGCAGGGCCAGCCGGCCGCGATCGGTGCCGGCCAGGTGTGCGGCAAGCAGCTCGGCATCGGTTCGGGCCGTGTCGATTCCGGCACTGGCCAGAGTTGCGGTTGCGGCGACAATCGCTTCGCGCAGCGGTGTCATGCCTGTTGTAACCGAGTCTGCTTGTCGGCGGCGGCCAAGGCGTCGAGCAACGCGTCAAGATCACCCTCGAGAACCTGATCGAGATTGTGTGACTTGAAATTAATCCGGTGGTCGGCGATCCGGTTCTCCGGATAGTTGTAGGTACGAATCCGCTCGCTGCGATCCACGGTACGAATCTGGCTGGCCCGATCGGCCGAGGCGTCCGCCGAAGCCTGCTCCTCGGCCAGCACCTGCAGGCGGGCGGCAAGCACCTGCATGGCACGGGCCTTGTTCTGCAACTGCGAGCGTTCGTTTTGGCACGTGACGACGATTCCACTGGGGAGGTGGGTGATCCGCACCGCCGAGTCGGTGGTGTTCACGCCCTGTCCGCCCTTGCCTGATGAGCGATACACATCGATGCGCAGATCGGACTCGTCGATCTGGACCTGCGCGACCTCGTCGGGTTCGGGATAGACCAGGACACCTGCGGCCGAGGTGTGCACGCGACCCTGGGATTCGGTGACCGGCACCCGTTGCACGCGGTGCACGCCGCCCTCCCACTTCAACCGCGACCACACACCGTCGCCGGAGTCGCCCCTACTGGCGATCGAGATGGTCGCTTCCTTGTACCCGCCCAGATCGGAGAACGTCTCGTCCAGCACGGTCACCGTCCAGCCGTGCCGTTCGGCGTAGCGGATATACATCCGGGCCAGGTCGGCGGCGAACAAGGCCGACTCCTCGCCACCCTCGCCGGATTTCACCTCAAGCACGATGTCATCGGCGTCGTGCGGGTCGCGCGGCGCCAGCATGTCGGTCAGTTGATCGTCGAGTTCGGCGACCTTGGCCTCCAACTCGATCACCTCTGCCGCGAAGGACGAATCGTCGGCGGCGAGTTCCCGGGCGGCCTCGAGGTCGCCGCGAGCGGTCTCCAACTTGCGGTAGGTGCCCGCGATCGGCGCCAGTTGCGCGAACCGTTTGCCTACCCGGCGCGCATTGATGGCGTCACTGTGCAGGTTCGGGTCGGACAGTTGGCGTTCCAGATCGGCGTGCTCGGCAAGCACGGACTCGACGGCATCAGCAGGCGCGCTGTGCATCAAAAGTCCGTCCTCACTTCCCAGGCGGTTTGAAACGACTGGGGTCTGAAACAAAAGGGTCCTGAAACACAACCGACGCCCGACCTCTCGCGGCGGAGAAAGACGGGCGTCGGCGATGTTGCTAGCTGTCGGCGGGTGCCGATTCGGCCTCAGGTGTCTCGGTGGTCTGCTTTGACCCCGGTCGCTTGCCGTAGCGCTTCTCGAAGCGGGCGACCCGGCCGCCACTGTCGAGGATCTTCTGCTTGCCGGTGTAGAACGGGTGGCACTGGGAGCAGACCTCGACCACGATGTGGCCACTTTCCTTGGTGCTGCGGGTGGTGAAGCTGTTGCCGCAACCGCAGACCACGGTGGTCTCGCCGTAGGCGGGGTGAATGCCGGTTTTCATGGTGTCCTCTGCGTTTCGTGGTCGCCGGGTCGCCTGAATAGACGTGAACCGGTACCGGAGGTTGACTGAGCCGATTATGCCAGGTCGGACGCGCCTGGCCCAAACGGCAGGTAGTGGCGAGTGCGGCCCTCGCGGTGCCAGAGCACACCCGCGGTGACGTCTACGCCCTGCGCACTCAGGATGCGTTTGATGATCTTGTTGGTCGCGGTCACCGGGAGGTCGTCGGCAATCCACACATATCGCGGCCACGCCTTCGGTGACAGATCCGGCTGCTCAGCCAGGAAGTCGGCGAAATCCCGCGGGGTCAACGTCGCCCCATCCCGCAGGACGATCGCCGCCATCACCGCGTCGCCCACCTGTGAATCAGGCACGGCGTAGACGGCGACCCGGTTGATCGGCGCCAGTCGGTGCAGGACACGTTCGATCGGAGCGGTGGTGAGGTTCTCACCGTCCACCCGCAACCAGTCGCCGGTGCGCCCGGCCAAGAAGATCCAGCCGTCGGCGTCGCGGTAGGCGAGGTCGCCGGACCAGTACATGCCGTGCCGTAGCCGATCACCGGTGGCCTGTTCGTCGTTGTAGTAACCGCCGAACAACCCGGCTCCGGTGGTGTTGACGATCTCGCCGATCGCCTCGTCGGCGTTGGCCAGCGCGCCGAATTCGTCGAAGACCGCCGACGGGCACTCGGTGACGGTGTCGGAGTTGTAGATCGCCACGCCGGGAAAGCCGCGGCCGACCGAACCCGACGGGCAGTCACCGTCGCGGGTGATGATCACCGCGCCCTCGGTAGAGCCGAAACCATCCCACACCGTGCAGCCGAAACGCCGACCGAATTCAGCGATATCGCGTTCGGCGGCCTCGTTGCCGAAGGCGACCCGCAACGGGTTGTCGGCGTCATCGGGATCCTCCGGTGTCGCCAGAACGTAGGCCAGTGGCTTGCCGACATAGTTCATGTAGGTCACGCCGTAGCGCCGCAGGTCATCAAGCAGACCCGAAGCGGAAAACGTCGCCGGCGCCATCGCGGCGCCCGAGGTCACCGCCACCGACCAGCCGGCCATCAGCGCATTGGAGTGGAATAGCGGCATCGACAGATAGCACACGTCATCGGCGGTGATCGAAAACCGTTGCACCAGAGACACTCCGGAGAACGGCACCATCATATGTGCTACCTGAACCGCCTTGGGTTCGCCGCTGGTGCCGGAGGTGAAGATCAGCATGAAGGTATCCGTTGGCGCGGCCTCGCGATGCGGCTCCAGCTCGTTCGCGGAAGCAAGCAGTTGCGTCCACCGATCGGAGTCGACATCCAACACCCGCACGCCCGGCAGGTGTAGACCGTCGAGCAGACCGAGGTGGGCGTCGTCGGTGAGCAGGATCTGACAGTCGGACCGGATGATGTCGCGCGCCAAACCTTCGCCGCGGCGGGTGGTATTGATCCCGCACAGCACATAACCGCCCAGTCCGGCCGCCGCCATCGCGATGAGCATCTGCGGGGTGTTGCCCAGCAAAGCTCCCACGTGCAGTGGCCGGCCCGGGTCTGCGGCAGTGATCAGCGTGGCGGCCTGCCGTGCGGCCTCGTCGAGATGCTCGCGCCAGGTCCACACCCGGTCGCCGTACTTAACCGCGGGTGCGGGGTCGTAGCGACGTTCACGCAGCAACTGCTGCACGGTGTCGGCCATCTCAGGGTTGAGCCCGCCCGGCGAGAATCATCACGATCTCGCGAATCGGGACGCGAACCTCGTGACCCTCCCCCGCGGCGAAATCAGCGTCGGTGGCGACCAGCCTGACACCGGCGAGGCGCTGTTGGGCGTTGAGCGGAAACGTCATGCCCGACAGTTTTTTCGCCGCTTCAAGCGCTGCATCGATGGGCATGGGGCGGTCGATACCCAGCGGCACCGTGATGTCCTGGCCGTGGACCAGTAGTTCGATCAGAGGCTGTTGCACGCTGGTGCCGGGAACCCTCTTGCGAGAACCGGCCATCGCGCGCAGGTCGGCGGCGATCTCGGATTGCGACCGACGGTCGTGAACACCCAGTCGTCGGATCATCGCGTTAAACCGGAAGCCGGACTTGACCGCCTCGGCGATCGCCCGCATCGGATTCATGTGCGAGTGGGTCAGGTGAGCGGCAACATCACGAACCCGCCACCCGTCACACAGCGACGGCGCGGTCCACTGCTCGCCATCCAAGCCCTCGAACAGGCCGGCGAGTTCGATGCGCTGATCATCGACACGACGCCAGATCTCGTCGTTGTTCACCGGTCAGTCGGAGTCGGCCATGCCCGGTGCGGTCTTGGACACCTGGACCAGGAACTCGTAGTTGGTCTTGGTCTTGCGCAGTTGGCTCATCAGCAGATCGATCGCCTGATGCGAATCCAAACCGCTCAGCACCCGACGCAGCTTATGTACAACCGCGAACTCATCTGTCGAGAGCAGCAATTCGTCCTTGCGGGTGCCGGACGGGTTGACGTCGACGGCCGGGAAGACCCGGCGCTCTGCGATCTTGCGATCGAGTTTGAGTTCGGCGTTACCGGTGCCCTTGAACTCTTCGAAGATCACCGTGTCACCGGTGGACCCGGTCTCGACCATCGCGGTGGCGATGATGGTCAGTGAACCACCGTGCTCGATATTGCGCGCCGCGCCCAGGAAGCGTTTGGGCGGGTAGAGCGCGGTGGAGTCGACACCACCGGACAGGATGCGACCGGATGCGGGCGAGGCATTGTTGTAGGCGCGGCCGAGGCGGGTGATCGAGTCGAGCAGGACCACAACGTCCCTACCCTGCTCGACGAGTCGCTTAGCCCGCTCGATGGCGAGTTCGGCGGCCTGGGTGTGATCGGACGGCGGGCGGTCGAAGGTGGAGGCGATGACCTCACCCTTGACTGAGCGCTGCATGTCGGTGACCTCTTCGGGCCGCTCATCGACGAGCACCACCATGAGGTGGCATTCGGGGTTGTTCTTGGTGATCGCGTTGGCAATGTCCTGCATGATCGTGGTTTTGCCGGCCTTGGGCGGTGAAACGATCAGGGCGCGTTGGCCCTTGCCGATCGGCATGATCAGGTCGATGACGCGGGTGGTCAGCTTCTCCGGCGTGGTCTCCAGACGTAGCCGCTGATTGGGGTACAGCGGGGTCAGCTTGCCGAACTCGGGACGCTTGCGGGCGTCCTCAACCGGGCCGCCGTTGACGGTATCCAGCCGCACCAGGGGGTTGAACTTCTGTCGCTGGTTGCTCTGGTCACCGCCCTCCTTGGCCACCCGAACCGCACCGGTGACAGCATCGCCGCGGCGCAAACCATTCTTGCGGACCATGTTCATCGAGACGTACACGTCGTTCGGGCCGGCCAGGTAGCCGGAGGTTCGCACGAAGGCGTAGTTGTCCAGGACGTCGAGGATCCCGGCGACCGGTTGCACGACGTCGTCCTCGCGCAGTTCGACCTCGCCGGTGCCGCCACCTTCACCGGGTGTCCGTTCACCGCGGCGGCGGCGGTCGCGGAACCGTCGTCCACGGCGACCGCCGCGGCCGTCACCGTCATCGTCACGGTTGTTCTGCCCGCCCGTCTCGCCACCGGATTCGGTGGAATCCCGGTTGTCGGCGCGGTTGTCGGTGCGGTTGTCGGTGCGACCGTCGGCTCGGCGCTCATTGCGCTCGGCCGATTCCGCTGGCGCGGCCGATTCCGCTGGCGCGGCCGACTCGGTATCGGCCCGGGGAGCCTCGGTGGATTCGGCGTTCGCCCGCGGGGCCTCGGTGGCAGGGGCGGTGCGGGACCCGCCGCCGCCACCGTTCTGAGTTTCCCGGATTGCGGAGATGAGGTCG
>Ga0114959_10003942_pt1 | contig 11510 bp, 11 predicted proteins | sample C_130625_EF_Meta_FD_87317 | JGI IMG/M metagenome (GOLD analysis project Ga0114959, IMG submission 87317) | Freshwater microbial communities from Lake Croche, Canada to study carbon cycling - C_130625_EF_MetaG | ecosystem: Environmental > Aquatic > Freshwater > Lake | place: Lake Croche, Canada...
CCTTCAATGACAAGCAAGTACCTTGCTACCGGAGCGATCGACAAGATCTTCTTCTGGGATTCAGCACTTGCAGGTCAAGCTATGTTGAACATGCTTGAAGTCCTTAATAAGGGTGGAAAGATCACAGCTGGAATGGACCTCAAGGTTCCTGGCTACAACAAGATCGTGAAGATTCCTGGCACAACCAAGGGTTGGGCAGGAGCTGCATGGGTCATTGTTGATAAGAACAACATGGCTAAGTACCCAATCTAAAAATTGGGAAAGTAGCTTGAAAAAAGTGGGGCGCGGGAAACCGCGCCCCACTTTTACTTAAAGGAATAAACTTACGTCGCTTCATGACAGTTTAGAAAGGCATAGAAAGCGAAATGTCTACATTGCTCTCCCAAGAATATGGCGTAGAAAATATCGTGAAGAGTTTCGGTGGAGCCAAGGCTCTATCCGGTGTCTCACTCTCGGTAAAAAGTGGAGAAGTTCATTGCATCGCCGGGGAGAACGGATCAGGTAAATCCACACTCATTAAAATCATGAGCGGAGTTCACGCTCCGGATACAGGACTTATACGTTTGGGGGATAAATCATTTTCTCATCTCTCACCCCGTGAAGCGGTGAGAGAGGGCGTTCAAGTAATCTTCCAAGATTTTTCACTTCTCTCAAATCTTACGGTCGCTGAAAATATTGCAATCCCAACTTATATTTCTAAAAATTCACGTTTCTTCAGCAAGAGTGAGACGAAGAAGATTGCAGGAAACGCCCTAGATTTAATTGGTGTAGATCTCGATATTAATGCCACAGTCGCTGACATTTCAATTGCCTCAAAGCAGCTTATTGCAATTGCCCGCGCGACAAATCTTGGTGTGAAGATGTTATTTATGGATGAACCAACAACTGCTCTTACCCGGAAAGAGATCAAGCATCTTTTTTCAGTAGTAGAACAGCTGAAATTGCGTGGTGTAGCGGTTGTATTTGTTAGCCACAAGATTGATGAGGTTCAAGAGATCTGTAACACCATCACTATTCTTCGAAATGGTGAGGTCGTCGCAGACGGCATGATGGCCGACTTTAAACGTGATGCAATTTCAGAAGCGATGACAGGTTTAAATATTTCAGAAACACATATTGCTCCGCCACTTAAGATAACTCATAAAAAAGTCATTCAAGTAAAGAACTTGATTACAAAACCAACATTTTCAAATATTTCATTTTCAATCGCCCCAGGTGAAATCCTAGGAATTACAGGATTACTGGGTTCTGGACGCACGGAATTGGCCGAAGCAATCTTTGGCCAGTACCCAATCGATTCTGGCGAAATAGTCGTTGATGACAAGCCAATCAAATTGAACTCCTCATCCGCTGCACTCAGAGCCGGGATTGGATATGTTCCGCCTGATCGCCTTACCCAAGGCCTCTTTCTTGAACAATCTATTCTGCGAAACCTGGTTGCTGTCGGAATCGATCAGTATCAAAGTAAAGGGAAGTTTCTCTCTAAGAAGCGCCTCAGTGAAGCTGGTGAGAAGTGGATTAAAGATCTTCGTATAAAAACAAAGAATCCAACGAATCCTGTGACCTCACTATCGGGAGGCAACCAGCAACGTGTAGTGCTTGCCAAGTGGTTAGCTATGAATCCGAAGCTAATGATTCTCAATGGGCCGACAGTTGGTGTAGACATCGGTTCAAAACGTGAAATTTTAGAGTTCATCCGAGACCGGGCAGAAGAAGGCATGGGATTCCTAGTGGTCTCTGACGATATTCCTGAGCTAGTTCAGATTTGTCACAGAGTTCTCGTCATTAAGAACGGTCAAATCTCAAAAGAGTTTGATGAATTAGAGTTAGACGAAGAAGTTCTATATGGGGAGTTAAGTTAATTATGGATTTCAAGAAATTACTTCTTCGCAATGAGACTGCCCTAATTGTTGCGATAGTGCTCCTTTCGGTGATTATTGGCGCAAAGAGTCCAGAGTTTTTCACTTTGGCTAACCTCTTCGATATTCTCCGTTCTTCTTTTGTGCAGCTTCTTTTCGCATTAGGTGTTCTAGTTGTCATCATCAGCGGAGGCATCGACGTTTCATTCCCAGTGGTGGGAATTTTCTCAGGCTACTCTGCTGTTGTTTTGATGAAGCACTTTGAATGGAATCCGGGAAATATCTTGCTCCCTATCGCAATAGCGATAGGGATTGGGATTGCCCTGGGAGCTCTGAACTCGATCGCAATTGCAAGCTTCGGTATCCCCACACTTATTGCAACTTTGGGTACATCGGGCATTTTCCGCGGAGTCATGCTTACCTTTATCGGATCATCATTTATCAGCGATATTCCCTTGGCGCTTGATAAATTTGCAACCGCCGACCTTCTTAAGATTCAGCCGCTTGAAGGAACTCTCGCGCGCTTACATGTATTAATTATTCCCATAGTACTAATCACGATTCTTGTGTCACTAATGCTCAATCGGACCATGTTCGGGCGGTCTGTTTATGCACTTGGTGGTGGCGTAGAAGCAACACGTCGCCTTGGCATTTCAATAAAGCGAACCCAAGCAAAGGTGTACATGTTCGTTGGTGGGATTTCTGGACTCGCGGGAATTCTTTACGTTTCACTTCAAAGAAAAGCAAATCCTTACGATCTCTATGGCTCTGAACTCGACATCATCGCTGCAGTCGTGTTGGGCGGAGCAAGCATTATGGGTGGTTACGGCACCGTCTTCGGAACAGTTCTTGGAGTTCTCCTCATCAGCCTTATTAAGGGGAACCTCATCCTTCTCGGCGTGAGTGGTTCATGGCAGCGCGCAGCGATTGGCGCGTTGCTTCTCATAGGTATCACTGTTCAAGCGATAAATGAGAGTAGGAAAGCTAAGAGCCGGAGAGTTTCTACGAGGGATGAGGTGGCCCAGTAATGAACGAGCGCTTTAAAAAAATAAATTCTGGATTACTCGCAGATCGAAAAGTGACTCAATTGATGGCAATCACAGCTGCAACTTTCATTATCTTCTCTGTGATCTCGCGTGACATCTTCTTTTCATCTGCCAACTTTACGTCAATGGCATATCAGATTCCCGAAATTGCTATCCTCAGTATCGCTGTGATGCTTTCTATGCTGACAGGTGGAATTGATCTTTCGATAGTTTCAGTCTCGAATGCGGCCGCCCTTGTTGCTGCGTGGATTATGACGAACAAGATGGGAGATTCCGACACCTTATCTACGTCCTGGATTCTCATTGCCTGTATAGCTGGCATCCTTGTCGGTCTTGCTGCAGGTGCCGTTAACTCAATTATTATTGCGCGGTTAGATGTCACTCCAATTCTGGCGACACTTGCGACAGGAACACTTTTCAATGGAATTGCCATTGGACTCACCGACGGAGTCTCGATTTCTGGGCTTCCTGAACAATTTATGCGTGTTGGAAATGGCACGCTCCTTGGAATCCCAACCCCGTTTGTCTTGATGGTAGCCATCGCACTTGTTGTGGGGCTATTTATTAATCGGACGACACTTGGACTGAAAGTCTTTTTAGTTGGAACCAACCGGCAAGCAGCCCAATACAGCGTTATGGGCGATCGTCGAGTAATTGCATGGATCTATCTAATCTCAGCGCTCCTCTCATCCCTCGCCGGATTGATTATCGCTTCACGCACATCGGCTGCCAGCCCTGACTTTGGATCTTCTTACATCCTTCTTGCGATAGTCGTTGTAGTTCTTGGTGGCGTTAACCCAAATGGTGGTTTTGGAACAATCACGGGCGTCATTCTTGCTACCGCTGTCTTGCAAATGGTCTCATCCGGTTTTAATGCGCTGCGCTTTAGCCAATTCTTCTACCTCGCAGCACAAGGTGCAGTCCTTGTCTTTGTCATGATTCTCAATGTAGTTCTCGAGAGACGAAGAGTCTCTCGATCCATCTCGAGATCCCTGAGGTCATAAATGTCATTAATCGAGCGCCTTGAAAAGTACTGCCTCACACCAGCTATGGCTGGATTTGAAGAAGAGATGATCAAGAAAATTAAAGAAGATCTTAAAGACCATGTCGATGAGATTCGTGTTGATGTTCTTGGTAATGTAATCGCAACAATTAAGGGAACTGAACCCGAAGGCTCAGACTTGATGATCTTTGCCCATACTGATTCAATTGGAATGATTGTAAAAGGCATAGACGACAATGGCTTTATCCGTATTGAAAGAGTCGGCGGAGTACCTGAAAGAATTCTCGCTGCTACAAATGTCATTCTTCAGCCATCAACTGGCGAGACTATTAATGGCGTCATTGGCTTCGTTTCGCATCACCTGACTCCTCCAGAGGAGAAATATGTCGTTAAGCCAATCGGTGATTGCTATGTAGATATTGGCGCAACAAGTGCAAAAGATGTTGAGGACTCAGGCATTCGTATCGGAACCCCCGTTTTATATCGCCCTAGCTTTGAACGCCTGATTAATAATCGCGTTGCTGCGACCTCTCTTGACGATCGAGGCGGATGCGCAATTCTGGTTGAAATCGCTCAATATTTTAAGAAACATCGTCCGAGAGTCACACTTCACCTCGTTGGTACTGTCCAAGAGGAATTTAATCTTCGTGGCGCGATGGTGGCGGCACAACAAATTCGTCCTACAGCTGCGATTTCTATAGATCTTGTGGCAGCGTCGGATACGCCAGATATCGATGGTGGAAATTCTGTGAGGGTTGGTAGTGGACCTGTGGTCGGGACATATACATTCCATGGTCGAGGAACACTCAACGGTTTGATTCCCCATCCACGGTTGCTATCTGTCGTAGAAGATGCAGCAAAAGCCGAGAAAGTCGCGCTTCAGCGCCATGCAACTATTGGTCTTCTGACAGATGCCTCATATGTGCAGCTTGTAGGCGAGGGCGTTGCCTGCGTAGATGTTGCATGGCCTACTCGTTACACGCATTCAGGTGTTGAACTCTGTTCCTTAGACGACCTTGAGGGATTAAAGAAATTACTCATCGGGGTTGTAGAAAAGTTTCCAGTAGAGGAAAGTTTCTCCCGAGGTTAAGGGAGCATCACCATGGGTCAAGATTTACTTCTCGGGATTGATATTGGCACCTATGAATCCAAAGGCGTATTGGCTACCCCTCAAGGTGAAGTTATTGCTCAAGCTGCGGTTCCACATAAATTACTTTTTCCGCATGCTGGTTGGGCTGAACACGACCCAGAGCTCACCTGGTGGGGAGATTTCTGCTCATTATCAAAAACACTTTTAGCCACAGTTGGTGTGAGCCCAAACGATATAAAAGGTGTAGCAGTTAGCGCTATTGGTCCAGATGTACTGCCTATAGATGAGAATTTTAATCCACTGCGCATGGGAATCCTGTACGGAATTGATACACGTGCAGTCGCAGAGATTGATGAGTTAAATGCAATTCACGGTGAAGATGTAATTTTTAATGAGACTGCCAATAGTTTGTCTTCGCAGTCAATGGGACCAAAGATTCTTTGGGTGAAGAAAAATGAACCTGAGATTTATAAAAAGGCGCGTTGGTTTGTTGATGCAACTACATTTATCGTTGCTCGACTTACTTCACGAGTTGTTGTAGATCATTTTTCTGCTGGAGCCATGGTCCCCATGTATGACCCATGGAAACGTGAATGGAATCCAAAATATACTGAGGGCATACTAGAGATGAACCAATTGCCCGAGCTCTTGTGGAGTCATGAAATCGCTGGCCACATAACAGAATCTGCATCTCATGCAACAGGTTTAGCTGTTGGTACTCCAGTCACAACGGGAACAATTGATGCAGGTGCCGAGGCCCTGAGCGTTGGAGTTATCGAACCTGGCGAAATGATGATGATGTATGGCTCGACAATTTTTATGATTCAAGTGACCGATAACGATCAAGCGCGTGACAAAAGGCTCTGGGCTAACCCATACCTTTTCCCGGGTACGTGGTGCTTACTTGCTGGCATGGCAACGAGTGGTGCGCTCACCAGATGGTTCAGAGATAACTTTGCAAAGGAACTCATTACGGCAGAGGAAAATGGTGGCGAAAATTCATATGCAGTTCTCGCCAGAGAGGCAGAAGCTACCCCGGCGGGCGCTGAGGGAGTGATAGTTCTTCCCTATTTCAGTGGTGAGCGCACACCAATAATGGACCCACGTGCTCGAGGCATGATCTTTGGCTTGAGTCTTACACATACTCGTGGCCATCTCTTCAGAAGCGTTCTCGAAGGTATGGGGCACGGCGTAAGACAGCATGTTGACCTTTTCACCGCCATCGGTGCACGCCCGCGCAGAATTAAATCCGTGGGTGGTGGAACTAAGAACAGTGTGTGGCTTCAAGCTGTCAGTGATATCTCTGGCGTACCTCAAGAGATTGCACCACTTACATTTGGCGCCTCATATGGTGATGCACTGTTGGCTGGAGTTGCCGTTGGTTTAGTCGCTGGCCCTGAAGAGATTCTTACGTGGCAGGGGAAGGCGAGGATTATTGAGCCGAACGCAAGTCTTGCAGCAACTTATGGGCCGTTGAGCGATATTTATTCGTCTCTCTATCAATCAACTAAAGAGCAGATGCATCAGCTTCACGAGATGGATTACTAAGTATTCCTTAAGGATTAAGCATCACGCGATAACTTGGCGCTGATGTAGCGCGCTCGAACGCCTCTGCGGCATCAAGTAGAGGAAACGTCGCGTCGACAATTGGAGAGAGATCTATCTGTCCAGTTGCGATTAAATTAGTTGCCACTGCATGATCTCGTCGGTCTGCACTGACTACGCCCACCGCTGAAGTCTCGCGATTGTGCATCAGATTAGGGTCTACCAGAAATGGAGTTACTGGATGCGCGGAGGCGAAGAGACAGATTTTTCCTCGCGGATTAAGGACATCAAGTGCATCTTGATTTACCTCCTCGCTCCCATAGGCAGCAATCGAGAAGTCGACCCCACCTAAGAAAGCAGCTTTGACTCTATCTCGGATATCAGGACCTGATTTCAAAATAACGTCAGCTCCGAGCGCCTTAGCTTTTGCAAGACGATCCTCATTTACATCTACAACACCAACACGAAGGCCCGACATTTTTAAAACCATTAAATTAAGCAACCCCATTGTTCCTGCACCGAAAACTACAGCGGTATCTCCGAGACGGGCATCAAGAAGTCGCGCGGCATGAATTGCACAGGATAGTGGTTCTGCAAGAGCTGCATGATCCCAAGATGCGCTACCGACATCAAATACCCCATCACTGCGATGGACTTTGTACTCAGCGAATCCACCAGGACCGTAGAAACCACCCTTTAGCGAGAAATTAAGGAAGTGCTCTGCACATCCTTTATCTTCACCACGAAGACAGGCGCGGCAAGTGCCGCAAGCAGATGAGCCCATTGTTACTCGATCGCCAACTTTTACATTGGTGACGAGTTCACCTATCGCAGCTATTTCTCCTGCATTTTCGTGGCCACCAAGGAGTGGGTAGTCAGCTTTTGCCTGGCCTGTATAGATACGTTGCTCCCACGTACATAGCCCTGCAGATTTAATCTTTAAGAGAACGTCACGGGGGCCAATTTCAGGCATCGGAACATCGACAACTTCGATCTTCTTTATTCCTGCAATAGCAGCAGCCTTCATCATTTCTGCCATATCTTTACTCTTTCCCGAGCACGAGCATTGCTTCGTCAACAGAAGCATCTTTATGAACTATCGAGCGGATAGCTTGGATAAATTTTGCAGGCGTTGGATGCTGAACAATATTTCTGCCGTAAACAACTCCAGAAGCACCGGTATCGATAGCAGTACGAGTGCGTTCCAAGAGTTCGCGCGGTGGCACAGACCCACCCCCTCGTACGAGAACCGGAACCCCGGATGCGATTTCAACTATCTGCCCAAAGTCGCTCATGGGATTTGTGGGATCAACCTTTACTAGGTCGGCCCCCAATTCAACAGCTTGACGCACAAGAGCGGCGATTTTTCCAACATCTCCTACCGAGGCTGAACCTGCACCAGGCTTTGCTGTCATCACCAGAGGCTCGATCATCAGTGGAATATTCTCTTCGCGGCACTTAGCACCAATTAATTGGATATTCTGTATGCATTGTTCCTGCAGGCGAGAATTTTCATCGAGATTGAGAAGATTGAGCACCACAACATTCACGTTCTTCGCGAAGGCGTCTCGCAGTGTGGCAACATTTGCAGTATCCCAGGGATATTCAATGTCACGTGCTTCATAGACATTGGTGACATCTAGGCGCAGGGCGATTCCAATTTCTGCATCTAACTTCAGCGAGTTGTAAATTTTGAGACCGCCAGGATTAAGTTGGATAGCATCCGGCTTCCCTTTAACAATTTCGGGGAGAGCCTTTGATAAATCCTCAATACCTTTTGAGAAAGACCTATCTCCGAAGATTCCGAGATCAAGGGCAATATTGATGCATCTTCCCGACTTGCTATTGAACATTCCCTCAAGTCGCTTATTCACTTAAATTAACTCCTGCTCGATTGGAAATCACCTTCACAATTGCAGAGGCATTCAATTCACCCATTCCCGCATCTACACCTTCTTTTGCGAGCTCTTCTGTAGTGACTGCTATTGAAACTGGAGAATCTAAACGGCCCGCAAATGCTTGAATCAATCGGGCATCTTTGAGCATTAACTTCAGTGGGAAATTAACTTCATAATCGTCCTTAATGACGCCAGCACCGACGCCAGCATAAATCGGAGTTTTAAAGTCGGCAACGGCTGCGACTTGGAGAACTGATTGCAGGTCGAGGCCAGCTTTCTTTGCCAGAGTGAGAGCCTCGCCAATGGAGACGATTTGTGAAGCGACCAGCAGGTTTCCAACTAGTTTCATCTTGGTGCCGTTTCCACCTTCACCCATGTAGTGGAGCGTCTCGCTGATTGGCTCTAAGACTGAACGAGATTTTTCAAAGACCTCTTTCGGTCCACCAATTACGATCCAAAGACCTCCATCACGGGCTTCACCTTTTGTGCCAAATACGGGTGCATCAAGGAAGGAGATACCTCGATCCTCGTAGACTTTTCTCTCTGTAGCACTGGTTTCAGGGTCAATAGTTGAGAGGTCTACGACAACTGTGCCCTGCTCAACCTTCGAAGCTAGGGAGGGCCCGCTCAAGAAGATTGCTTTTACTGCTGCATCATCTGCGAGACAGTACATAAGGAAGTCAGCAGAAGGAAGCAGTTCGGTGGGATCGGTTACTGTCTTTGCGCCAACCTTTTCTATCTCTGCGTACTTACTTTCTGATCGGTTCCAGACCGTCACATCATGACCAGCTTTTACAAGATTACTAACCATCCCTGATCCCATGATTCCAAGACCAATGAAACCTATCTTTGCCATATTTATCTCCTAACGAGATTTGTTTGCGGCCTCAACGAGTTCGATAACTCGCTTAGGATCTACAGGGTTAAAAGTCTTACCATCAATTTTCATACTGCTACCTGCAATAACGCCATCGGCAATCTTGAGAGTCTCCCCAATTGTTTTTGCATTCACACCAGTATTTGCAAAGATAGGTATTTTCTTCGCTGTTTCTTTAGCTGCAAGTAAATCTTCATTACTAAATGGAACACCAGCGACTGGACCGGAAATCAAAATTGCATCAAAACCAAAGTACTCAGCCGCTTTTGCTCTCTGCTGAACTGTTCGTCCCTCCATCGCAGAGGCGAACTCTGGGACGATATTTGTGAAGAGTGCGATGTGTTCTGCCTTTAAGCGAGTACGAGTCTGCGCAACAAGCGCTGGGTCCGGTGCAAGAACCCCCATCTCGCTTGCAAAGGAACCACACATAACTTCACGTACAAATGAGGCGCCCGAAGCAGAAGCTGCTTCGATAGATGCAATCGGATCCCATAGAAGGTTTACACCGTAAGGAAGAGTGAGCTGATCATGCACAGCTCCGATCATGAAAGTCGTCCAAGCTCCGACTTCAGAATTTACCCGAGTGGTATACGGCAGATCGCTCTCGTTGCAGAAGAGAAGCCCATCCACACCGCCATCTTGTAGCGCCTTCACATCGGACTTCACTGAGGCGACCAATTGGCGCAGGTCAGGCTTACTTTTAAATTGTGGTTGCCCAGGCGACGCCGGAAGGTGAACCATTCCGATAACAGGCTTCTGGGCTTTAAAAATTGAGGATAGTTCTATTGCCACGTGTAAATTTCCTCCCGGTAGGGACAAAATCTAACACATAAAATGTGATGAAATGTTAACCGTTTGGAGTCAAGATGGTCGCTTTAGGGCCGATTTGGCGCCTAAGTCCTTCTACTCCATCGTTAGAGGTAACAAATTCATCGACCACATCGAGTGCTGCAACTCGGTAATTAGCTGTAACCCCACTCTTTGATGGATCAACCAAAACAATTACCTCTTCACAGCGCTCAATCATGGAACGACTTACATCCGCGACAGGTTCTACAAACTCAGTAAGGCCGCCCTTCTTTGAGACCCCGCCGACTCCAATAACTGTTCGAGTAGCGATGTAACGGTTAATGGTTTCTTGTGCGATTACCCCGGTCTGCGCCAAGTGATCTCTTACTACACCACCAGTGCTAATAACCTCAATGCCTCGCGATGAGAGCAGAGATGCGTGCGCCAATGAAACTGTAATAACAGTGAGGTCTAAGTTGCTCGGAAGGAATTGAGCAAATACTGCAGTTGTCGAACCTGGTCCGAGGAAGATAACTTCTCCTCTTTCAATGAGCGATGCTGCATATTGGCCAATTTGAGTCTTCGCTTGTGTTTGATCGGCTGCACGGGGATGCAACAAAATATCTTGAGGATTAAGTAATTGAGCCGAAGCTCCTCCACGAGTTGTTTTTAAATAACCACTTTCCTCTAAAATTCTTAGATCGCGACGAATCGTCATTGAAGATACGCCTAGTTCGTCAGCGAGGCTCGCAAAATCTACGGCATTTTCGGACGCAACTTTTTCAAGAATTTTTTGGTGGCGTTCAACAGAGAGTAGACGTCGCATAGTGAGAAAGAAAATTCAAAGCGCTATAGAGCAGCTTTTGAATTTTCACCTCCAAAGAGTGCAGTTCCCTGATAAACAGTGAGGGGCTCTGCTAATAGCTCATCAAGTTTTCCAAGAAAAGATTTAACGTGGTTGGTCTCTAGATGGCTGGCAAAAGCTGCAGCATCTTTGTAAACCTCAATATTCATAAAACTTCCAGGCTGATCTATTAGCTCGTGAACGTAATAACCACGAACTCCGTCTTCTTTCCACGATTCTGCTGCGCCTGCATGTAATTCAGCATGAAGTTCAACTTCCTTGCCAGGTTTTGCCTTAAAAATCGCAGTTACAATCATGAGAGACCTTTCTTTTCCTCGGCCGAAGATATCTAGTCGCTCAGTCTAGTGCTCAATTCCGGGTGTTTAAAGGTGGCAAGTTGGCTAACTGCCTATGCGAATCAAAGGTTCTCGAGACTGTAGACTTCACCTGCAACTCGGAGACGTCGCATAGCCCGGTCGAGTGCGCCTCACTGCTAACGAGGTAAGGTGTTAAAGCCTTCAGGAGTTCAAATCTCCTCGTCTCCGCTCAGTGTTACCAG
>Ga0114959_10003944_pt1 | contig 11502 bp, 18 predicted proteins | sample C_130625_EF_Meta_FD_87317 | JGI IMG/M metagenome (GOLD analysis project Ga0114959, IMG submission 87317) | Freshwater microbial communities from Lake Croche, Canada to study carbon cycling - C_130625_EF_MetaG | ecosystem: Environmental > Aquatic > Freshwater > Lake | place: Lake Croche, Canada...
AAAAATGTGGCATAGAGTTTTGGATCTATGTTGCCTGAAAAAAGAATCTTTACAAATTCTTGACGTTCTGCATTTGTGTGTGCTTCTTTTGTTAGATCACGTAAGCTCATTCTTCTTCCAATTTAATTTGTAATTGGTGATTGTTAGTACGAGATAGGTTAGTAGCTTCAACTGCTTTAGCTTCGGCAATTTCAAAACTATACGTACCAGCAATTCCTGAACCAGTTTCATGTATTTGTAACATGATGTCTTTTGCTGTATTTTCGTTATGCCTGAACACCTCCATCAACAACGATATTACAAACTCCATAGGTGTTGTATCATCGTTTAGTAGTATCACTTTCCAACGCTTTGGCTCGCTAATTACTACTTTAATCTTTTCTTCAATTGTTACGTCTGTGCTTGACATAGAGTCTCTTTCTATTAAGAGGGGGAGTTTCCTCCCCCGGTTGATTATTTAATTTCAATCTGTCTTGGTTTCAGTGATTCTGGAATAATACGTTGAATATTAATAATCAACATACCGTCCTTAACCTCTGCATCCTTGACTTCCATGTACTCAGCAAGAGTCCATGTTTGTTCAAAATCACGGCTTGCTAGACCTTTGTGCAAATATTCCTTAGTTGTTTCTTCCGAAACTTCTTGAATACCTCGAACAACAAGTTGATCTTGGTCTATTTCTACTGTGATTTCTTTTTTGCTAAAGCCTGCTACTGCTACTTCGATGGCATACTCGCTATCACTAAACTTCACAATATTATGTGGAGGGTAGTTGCTATTTTGTAGTCGAGGATTATTGAAATATTGATCAAATCCTACAAGGGCTCTGCTGATCTGTGCTAGATCCGCTGGGTTGATAGTTCTTAGTTGCATTGTTGTCATAATGATCTCCTTAAATTAAGCAAGAACTTTGTAGGGCCCCACCATGGGCACCCTACGTGTTTATTATACTACCTGTCTGTCTGTGTGTCAAACTTCTTTGAATGCCGCGTCAACAGTTTGGCCTTCTGCAGGCTGTGACACTGGAGCTTCAGTTTGGGCACTTTCAGAGGCTTGTTTCTTGGTCATAATTGGACCAGCAGATTCAAACAACTTACCCATAACTGTATTGATAGCTTCAACATCTTCACCGGCTAGTGCTTCCTGTGCGCTAGTCAATGCTGTCTCGTATGCTGTCTTTTCTTCTTCGGTAATTTGATCTTTGTAAGTATCAAAGTCTTTACCTAAAGAATGAATTTGACTTTCTGCACTGTTACGAGCATTGATCAATTCGGCGGCTTTTTTATCTGATTCAGCGTTTTCTTCTGCTTCGCGAATCATGCGTTGGATTTCAGCATCTGTCAAACCGCTATCTGATTTGATAGTGATTTTGTTTTCTTTTCCAGTTGCTTTGTTCTTAGCACTTACATTCAAGATACCGTTGGCATCGATGTCAAGTGTAACTTCGATTTGTGGTTGGCCGCGTGGTGCTGGATCAATACCTTCCAAATTGAACTCGCCTAACAATTTGTTGTACTTGAACAAATCACGCTCGCCTTGAGCAACTTTAATAGTTACTGCTGGTTGATTGTCATCTGCTGTACTAAATGTTTGGCTATGCTTAGTTGGGATAGTGGTGTTCTTGGCAATCAGCTTGGTAAACACACCGCCCATTGTTTCAATACCTAATGTTAGTGGAGTAACATCCAATAACAATACGTCAGTTTTGTCGCCTGCTAGAACGGCACCTTGTACTGCGGCACCTGCGGCAACTGCTTCGTCTGGGTTAACGTCTTTACGTGGAGCCTTGCCAAACAGTTTCTCAACTGCTTCTTGCACCTTAGGCATACGTGTTTGTCCACCAACTAGAATAACTTCGTCGATGTCAGCGGCAGTTACCTTAGCATCAGTCATACAAATTTTGCATGGCTCGATTGAACGTTCGATTAACTTTTCAACCATTTGCTCAAACTTAGCACGGCTGATAGTCACATTCATGTGTTTAGGGCCAGTTGCGTCTGCTGTGATGTAAGGCAGGTTAACACTAGTGCTTGCGGCTGTTGATAATTCAATCTTGGCTTTTTCTGCGGCTTCCTTCAAACGTTGCAAGGCCAGCATGTCTTGCTTAAGATCAACGCCATTGTCTTTCTTAAACTCTGCTACCAAATGATCCATAATAACTTGGTCAAAGTCTTCACCGCCTAGGAACGTGTCGCCGTTTGTAGCCAACACTTCAATCTGTTTGTCGCCGTCGATGTTGGCAATTTCAATAATTGAAATATCAAATGTACCACCACCTAAGTCGTATACAGCAATTTTGCGATCACGTTTGTCTGCTTTGTCCACGCCATAGGCTAGAGCGGCCGCAGTTGGCTCGTTGATAATACGTAAAACTTCTAAACCTGCAATCTTACCTGCATCTTTAGTGGCTTGGCGTTGGCTATCGTTAAAGTAAGCAGGCACGGTGATAACTGCTTGGGTAACTGTGGTACCTAAGTAATCCTCTGCTGTCTTTTTCATTTTGCGCAACACTTCTGCTGACACCTGTTGTGGTGCCAACTTTTCGCCATTTGCTTCGATCCATGCATCGCCGTTGTCTGCTTTGACAATTGAGTAAGGCATTAGATCAATGTCTTTTTGTACTTCTTTTTCGTCAAACTTACGTCCAATAAGACGCTTACTTGCGTAGATAGTATTCTTTGGGTTTGTGACTGCTTGTCGTTTTGCTGTTGCACCTACAAGAATTTCGTCTTTAGTATATGCAATGATTGATGGTGTTGTTCTAGCACCTTCGCTGTTTTCAATTACTTTAGCAATTCCGTTTTCTAGGATTGCCACACAGCTATTTGTTGTACCTAAATCGATACCGATGATTTTGCTCATAATAATCTCCTTTAATTAAGCAAGAAAAGTGTAAAACCCTCGCGGCGTTCTACAAATTTATTTATCTCTGTTATCTTGAAATGTCTATGGTTTTGGCCAAGGGCATATACTCTTTTCTCAAGTCCAAAATGTGCTTGTCAAACCCTTGCGGAGTAAGTTGTTTTGCATCAATTGAAATTAAGTTATCGTCATAATACTGTTTAACTTCCGCACTTTTTAGGGCAGGAATAAAGTGTTTACTATACCAATCTACGATTTCTTGTGGCGTATTGGGCGGGAGAGCTAACGCCCACGCGGCCATAACACTGATATGATTTCCGCCTACTACGATAGGCTCGGCTTGTGGCAGTCGTTCTAAACGTTTATCGCCTGTAATACCTAGCAATTTTACATGGCCCGATCGCACAAGACTGTTGGCTATGGCAATGGGCATAATTCCAAACTCAGTGCCCGAATCACTGGCCACACTTTGCAATGCTTGAGCTGGGCCTGGGAACATGACAAAATCAACTTTGGATTTATCAGCTTTGGCATTAAGCATAAAATATTCATAGGCCATTCTATGTGCGCCACCGCCTAAGGCAAATGTTACAGGCTGGTTAGTAGTTTGTACCAATCGTATTAATTCGCCAACTGTGCTAATTTTACTCTTAGGGTTGGCTACAATACACAATGGACTTTGTCCCATGCTCATCACTGTCACAAAACTGTCGTATTGGAATTTTTTAATCTTTGATTGCCAAATGTCGTTAGTTACATACGTACTCATATGACTAGGAATAGCAATAGTATATCCATCGGGTGCGGCTTCGTACAGCTTGTTCATAGCAATGGTACTGTCAGCACCTGGCTTTAGTTCAATTACAAAATTGACTCCGGGACTGTTCTTTTGAACAACTGCACTGATAGCACGGAATCCTACTTCATTTCCCGATCCTGCTTGATTACCAATAATAACTGTAATAGGCTTAGTTGGTTCCCAAGCCATTGCGGCTGTAGTGATAAAAAATAAAATTGTTAATAGTAGTTTTTTCATAGTCGTTTCCATTCTGCGTAAATTCTATTGGCATCTGTGCCAAAATCCTCTAATTTAAATCCAAACTCTTTAGACAAGGTAACGTGCCATTGCTCGCTCCACGGAAAGAATTCAATTTGTTCACATTCCTTATTACCGTGATCTTGTAAGCCTGGATTACATCTCCAGTAGATACGTGCTTGCGGTTTAAGGTGTGTTATCATACTGGCAATTTGACTACGTATGCGGTCTACATCACCAAAGTTAATACTGCCTAAACATAGGGCAACATCAAACAATTGATCTGATTGAAAATCTTCAATTGTTGTTTTAACATCCGCTTCATCGAATGCAGGATCAATTCCCACAAGATTTTTAATTATGCCTTTAAATAGATTTCGGCCACAGCCTACATCTAATACATGCTCATCTTCATTAATTCGCTTTGCTAAATCAATTCCTGTTATAGAATACTGGGGCACACCTTTGTGTCCCCAATGGTTGGCAAAATAATTATTCAAATACACTTGGTCAGTCATCGACTCCCTTTCAAAATTGTCACTAGAATATCGTAGTCATTACGCACAACTTCTATTTTTTGTCCAAAATTATCTTCAACCCATTTACTAGTAAAGTAATTCCAGGTCAAATCGTTCTTATGAGCAAACTTTAAAATTGCATCGTTCTGTTTAGTTATCTCAGCCAACATACCTGCATGATTTTTGTAAGCCGAATAGTCAGGATAATCAATATTAAATCCGCCTGCTTCGTGCCACCATGCAAAACTGCTGGCATCTGGACGATACACCAGCATGATCCACGAGTCTGGATACACTTCGCTTATTGTTTGTAGTTTTAATGACCACTCGTGACTTTTAACAATACGGCATCCACCAGGCTCACTCCATGGACCGTCTATATGTTTTGGATCAAGATACGTTTCAAACTCCATGCCTGATCCAAAATATGCACCCTTGTGTCCGCTGAATTTGCCGTGAGCATATTGTCTATTCGGATTATGATCGCTAGTATTAACACCGTCTAGCTGTTCTAGTGTTTGTGCAATACTGCTCCAGCGACTGCCGGGCACACCTGTAAAAAAGATTCTATTCGGCAACATTGAAGATGTTACTCCATTTTTTAAGTTTTTCACGTTTAGCTTCTGCGGCCAGTTCAATATTGGTCCAGCTAATTACATCCAATTCTTGTAAGATTTCAATCATAGCGTATAGATCGCCAATCTCTTCTTCCAAATGTTCTCGATTAGTTTTTGGTTTGCCTGGTTTTAGATTGTCTAAGCCAAAGCGACTAATTTTACTAACTGCTTGAATTACTTCTGCACATTCTTCTTGTAGAATGTCTAATACTTCTTTAGTTTGACTATCCATAATTACCTCTGATTTGCAAATGGTGCAATGTATGCACCTGCACTAGTTGTGCTAGTGCGTAGTGTGTTATAGACATTTTGAATGCCTACTGCTTGATTCCATGCATCTTCTAATGCATGGTGGGCCGTTACTGGTGGACGTTGTGGATTGATGCCTAGATCAAATGCTGTGCGCACATCACGCACTTCCCAAAACTTCCAAGGAATAGCTCTGTTAATTTTACGGAATACATGCTCACAAATAACAATATCAAATGTAGCACCGTTACTCCATACACGTTTGGCTCCCCAGCAGAATTTATAAAGACGAGCAAATGCCTCTTCAATATCAATTCTATCTTCGGGATCAAAGGCAGCCGCTTGGGCTTCCTTACTTTGACTTGCCCACCAAGCAATGGTATCATCATTGGTGGTAAGTCCTATGCGATCACAACTATCCAAATCAACTTTACAATAGAAACTGTCCATTGCAGGTTCTTTAATTTCAGATCCAAAAGGATCAAATTTTACAGCACCAATTGTAAGGATAGTAGAGTCGGAGTTGTATTTAGAGTCTCCAAATCTATCATAATGTCAGTATTCATACTAACATTATAGCATAGTCATACTGCTATGTCAATAGAGTTTTGGTGGTAATTGTTGATCGCGCAGTTTTTTATTCCAACGTGCCTTGGCCGCGCCTTTTTTACGTTTGCGTTCAGTAGTTGGTTTTTCGTAAAACTCGTGTTTACGCAAGTCGTCCAAAATACCGGCTTCTTCAACCTTGCGTTTGAATCGGCGCAGAGAAACATTAATGTTCTCATATTCTTTTACAGTAATACCTGTGCCTTTACTCTTCTTGTGCATCATCTTCTTCGTCTTGTTCGCCTTCTTCAACGGCGTTTTTAATTTGTTCGGCAAGCCAATCCAAATTATAGATTCTGTTTTTACTAATTAGTTTATAAGGAACGGTATCATCCATTGTGATGTAATGACTGTTAGGATGTGCCAGCAAGCATGTTACAAACAATTTAGTTATTGGATCACAATTATCAATATCGATAATGATAACTTCTACCTGTTGTGCTATGCTCAATAACCAATCAATATCATAATCGTCTTGATCAAACATAAACACATTTACATCTTCGACCATATGGCTTAAGATTGTTTGGAATTGTTCTTTTACTTGATTAGATGGTTTGACTATTAGATAACTTAAACTCATGTTGAATAGTTTATCCGGCGGAGTTATTAGTGTTATTCGACCTAAGTTCATGTATTCGCTCTTCAAAGTATGTTATTTTTTCCAACGGATAGTCACTAAATCTTGGACCATGCTGTTTGGTTTCCTCCACAAATGCAGCCAATTCAGGTTCGGTTGTAGCATCTACTGAAAAGTCTGTAAATTTGTGGTCACTGTATTCTTTATATAATTGATCTATTGGATTTATGCCTATTACTCTTGCCCAAATACTGCCTGTGCTTTGTTCTTCATTTTGTACATAACCTATCGGTTCTTGATTTCCATCTGTCCCTGATTGTTCTTGGTCATGTAAGTCTTTTTTTTTGATTCTTCGTCTAAAGGTGTTTCTACACCCTCTTCATTAATATATGTTTCGCCAGCGGCTAGCCTTTCTTCCAATGTGGATTCTTCTGCCACTTGACGTTCTGCTTCTTCTATCATCTTGTTCCATTTGGCCAGCTCGCTGTCTTCGTCTGCAACAACCGCCACGGGAGTTTGATTAACTGGTATAGTTTGGTCTGCGGTAGGTTCTGGAGTTGGAACTGGATCTGGGAATAACTTTGGCAACGGCCCTATATCTCTAGATACTGCTACAATAGTGTTATCAACAACAGGCTGTGTAACTTCGACCGGAGCAGTGAACGCTTCTGTTAATTCTTCTGCTTGGTCATCAATCCATGTAGGTTCTTTTCGTTCTCTACCCCAACCAAATGTCATTTGTGCGGCCAACAACATAATAACTGCTAGCGGATCAAATACAATAACAATAAGAATAATAATCCATGTTACTGCTCGTTCTAACATAGACTCATCTGGAGTCCTGTCGTAGATAAAAGCCGCAATATATTTAATTGGTCCTACTTCAGCTTCTACTTTGCGTATTTCTGCACGAATAGGTGCGGCTTCATCATTGAGATTAGCAATCTGTTTCTGGTTGGCTTCAATATCTTTGGCCAGCGCAACTCGATCCCTTTGCTGACTCTTACGTACAGCATTGGCTTTGTCGGCGCCTTTTTCATCTGAGCTTCGACCCATGATTTGGTCAACAGCCTCGTCCATCTGTTTAAGTTGCTTACGGTCAGCTTCAATATTCTCTTTTGCGGTTTTAATCTTTTCATCATAGATTGCTATTTTACTGCCAACGTCGCCGCTGACAAGAGTTTGATCGTTGTGTGCTTTACTGAGGAAGCCAAAAATACCCATTGAAGTGATCAACATTAAGACAATTACTGCAATGGTCATGTAATACTTCATGAAACGTGGAGCACGTTCCCAGTTGGCTTTTAACCAAGAGGCGCAGACAAGTTTGCCGACTTCCAAAGCCGAGCCCATGATGATGATTGGGATTGCTGCCGCCGAGAATATTGCGGTGAGGCCTACTACACTATAATAGATTGCTACCGCTGAAATTGTTAGACCAGTTAGAAGGAGTAAGTAAGCTAATATCATCCGGTAGCGTTTTTCTATGTTAGATTAAACAGGAGTTCCAGAAAGTGTTGTTCCAGAAACTTGGGTAACAGCTATAGTGCTGAAAATGTTTGCGGCAGTTGCGCCAGTTCCGGTTACAGTAACTTTGGCTTGACTGTCACCACCTGCGGCAAGACTGTATACTCTGTAACTGCGGCTTGCTGTTTGGTTAATTGCATTTGTAATAATGTCTTGGACGGCTACGGCAGTACTGCTAACTGCTGATCCACCAACACCGTTGTAGGCTGTACCAGTTGAGCCATCCGCATTGGTATAAGTACCGTTAGCAGTTGCGCCGCTGATTGAAGCCAAATATTTGTTCCAGTTGCCGACAATTACAGAATCGCGATCAAATACTACTGTAAAAGCCAAGCTAGTTGGCTGTGTAGTAGCATCTGTGCCGCTGGTGTTACCGCCAACTACCACGTTTTCGATACGGCAATCTGAAACGCCATCCAAAGCGTTCAAAATGTTATTCCAACGTATATTTCCCTGGGCCAGGTATGTGGCTTGGGTTGTACTCATAACCTTAGCATTAGTATATGCAGGTGCGTTCCAATCATATGGATTAACGCTACCGTTTTGTGTGGTTGTTGCACTTGCACTTGGGTAATATGATGTATTTGTCATAGTTAACACTACACGGTAAAAACCGGGTGTTAATTGATTACTGTCTTGTTGATATCCTGAGGCCATTGTACCTACTCCTTATTATAAGATATTTATCAGTAAAAGACCCTATTTGTTGATTATACAATAGGGCCTGTTTGCTTGCAATCTTATTGGTTATTTAAAGATAATCGTGGCCATTAGGCTTGCTTGTACAAAGAATCCAAAACCAATTGTAACAATGTTCAAGAAATCCTTTTGAATTGCGGCTTTGACAAAAAAGCAAAACAAACCACTCCATGCAAACAGCACCAAGTCCACTGGTGGCATCTTTTCTGTAAGTCCAGTCAGTACTGCTAATAGTGTTGGAATAGTGGCTAAATGCAACAATATTACAGCTACCCAGCCCATGGTTTCTGCGCTGACTTGGGGAGCATGTTCTTTGACGTTTTTAACCCAAAGGTTCAAATCAAAAAAGTCATGGATGGTGTGCTTGATTTTATCCAACACCAATTGTGTTTGTGCGTTCATTTTAGTCCTTAATTGTAAAATATGTGCCGGCCAATTTTGGCCACAGGTTTTTTGTTCCAGCCTGGATGTATGTAATCCCCATGAAAATACAGGGCGTGTTTTAAATCTGGAAGTCTAAATCCTTCAAGTAAAACTTTCTTTGCCACTTCCATACTTTCGGTATAGATTGGACCATTCATTGGTCGCATTGCATTGGGTTTGTCGCAATACCAACTGAATTGACAAAATACTTTTTCGTATACCACATTCTTTTGGTACACCACTTGGCAAATGTCGCTGGGGAATTGACTGCTTTCTGCTCTGTTAATGGTAACTTGTGCCACTGCAACTTTACCTTCAAACGGCTCACTGCCTGCTTCGTGATATATGTTACGTGCGAGACATTCTAATTGTGCTTGTCTCATTTTTGCTGTAACCGGGCTTGCGGTTTGTCGAGCTTCTTCTAACTTTCGGAATTTCGAAAGTACTACATGTTGAGCTGTAAATCCTATTGCTATTACAACAAATAAGTTTACTGCTAATTTGATAATCCGTATCATTGTTTTCTCCTTTACGGTGGATGAGGTATCGCTACTACCATCATTAATTACTGTTGGGCTGTTGTTTTTTCTCCTTTTGTTAGCCTTGCCCTCTAAATGTTTAGTGGACAATATATAGTTATCCTCTGTTGTCAGAGGTAATGTACTATTATATTGGGCAACCACTGTTTAACGCCTCATACGAGCGATGTCAACTGCTTCCTCATCGCTAAAAATTGGTACTGCATTACTTTTGTGCATGGTTGCAATACCTTTTACTTTGGTTCCTGTGTAAACTTTGGGAGCGGATAATGTTGCATTGCCTCCAGTATCAACACTTTTAAGATGTGCCGTGGTGTTGCGACCTTCGGGGATAGCCAAACTATAATGCCCGCTCAAACTTGGCGCACTCAAGGCGCGAGCACGTTTTTTCGCTTCGGCTTCTACACCCCAACGTTTTTGTAGATCTTTCCAAGATTCGTCCAATTCTCTAGCCTTTCTAGCATGTTCTGCTGAAGCAAATTTCTTTTTGCCTTTCTTTTTGCCTGTAGTTGAATACATAGGCGGCAATAAATGCATAGTCAAAATATTCTCCAAAAGTTTAACAATACTAGTATTATACTGGTAAAATTGAACTAAGTCAAATAGTGTTATACTCGAAATGATTCGCCGCAACCGCAACGATCCTTTTCATTTGGATTGATAAAATCAAATCCTTCATTGAGTCCATTGCGGACCCAATCCATTGTTAGTCCGTTAAGATAAACTAGACTTTTGGCATCCACTAACAAGACAAAATCCGGATGTCCAAAATTGGTAACTCCAACTTCGGATTCATATTTGTCGACATATTCCATGGTATAAGCAAGTCCGCTACAGCCGGTAGTTCTAACACCTATGCGTATGCCAACGCCCTTGCCACGTTTGGCTAGATTCTGTTTGATCTTAGCTTGTGCTGTGTCGGTTACGGTAATCATTTACAGCGGCCTTGATGGCATCTTCCGCAAGTATTGAACAGTGGATCTTAACTGGCGGAAGTGCAAGCTCTTCAGCAATCTCGCTATTCTTAATCTCTGCCGCGGCGTCAAGTGTTTTACCTTTAACCCATTCTGTGACCAAACTCGACGACGCGATTGCTGATCCGCAGCCATATGTTTTGAATCTTGCATCAGTGATGATACCATCTTCTACCTTTATTTGTAGTTTCATTACATCGCCACAAGCTGGCGCTCCTACCATGCCTGTGCCAACAGTAGGATCATCTTTTTCGAACGATCCTACGTTGCGTGGATTTTCATAGTGGTCGATGACCTTATCTGAATAGGCCATTAGTTAGGAACCGCTACAATCTTACGCACACCAGTCTGAGGATCAATCATTTCTTGCCAATGATATCCTACTGGAGGTAATTCGCCGTAAGTTTGTGGTTGTTGAATAATCACCGGTGGTTGTTGAATAATCACCGGCTGATTTGCACGATTGATTTCATACCCAATGACTCCACCGATAATTAGCGGAGCAACCCAGTTTCCGCCGCTATAGTAGCCACCGCCACGATAGTGTCCACCGTGATGATGCCATTGTGCGCTAGCTGATCCTGCGATTGCCAATAATGACAAAGCTAAAAGTAACTTTTTCATAATATACTCCTTTAAGCGTATAATAATATAACGCCTTAGGCTTGTATTTAGTTTACTTATTTGGCTTCTTTACGTGAGTTTTTAACTGCTGTAACATCGTTACGAGTTTCTTTGCATAACTTGGCTAACTCTTGTAAGTGTTTACGAACACGAGTACCTGCGGCACTGACTTCTTTATCGTAGAACTTTTCGAAATCTGTTTCCATTGCTTCGACTAGTGCTGTGAACTCTTGATATTTTGTTGACAT
>Ga0114959_10003947_pt1 | contig 11497 bp, 10 predicted proteins | sample C_130625_EF_Meta_FD_87317 | JGI IMG/M metagenome (GOLD analysis project Ga0114959, IMG submission 87317) | Freshwater microbial communities from Lake Croche, Canada to study carbon cycling - C_130625_EF_MetaG | ecosystem: Environmental > Aquatic > Freshwater > Lake | place: Lake Croche, Canada...
GAAAACCTGTGCTACGGTGAAACAGCCACAGGTTGGAAACCTGTGCTACAGGGAACGCACACAGGTTGACAACCTGTGCTGCGGGGGGCCGCGAGGGGCTGCCCGTGCCCGGGAGCCGGCGTTGCTGGTCGAGCGGAGCCAGGATGGCGAAGCGAGAGCAGCATCGAGTGAGCGAAGGGCAGGATGCCCGCAGCGAACGTCCGGCGATGGGCATGGGCAGCCCCGAGCCCGGTGCCAATCGTGAACACCCACAGGTTGACAACCTGTGCTACGAGGGAAGACACACAGGTTGACAACCTGTGCTACGAGGGAAGACACACAGGTTGGAAACCTGTGCGACGGGGGAACGGTCAGAACTCGTAGGCCACGCCGGGCTTCACGAGTTCCACGTTGGGCAGCCCCAGGGCCGCGAGTTCGCGGGCGATCTCCGCCGCAAACCGGGCCTTGCGGTGCACCACGATCCAGCGGACGTCGCGGCCAAGCTTCAAGAGCTCCATCGCGAAGGTCGCCGGGCAGTGATGGCCCGTGGTGGTCGCGAGGTCGGCGAGGGCGTTGGGAAAGCTCACCTCGAGAAACACCGCGTCGAGCCGCGGCGTGGCGGCGAGGTGCTTCCAGAGCACGTCGGTCGGCCCCGTGTCGGACGGAAAGGCCACCGCAGCCCGACCGTCGTCTACGAGGAAGCCCAACGTGTCGACGCAGTGCGAGACCGGTAGCGGCGTGACCGTGAGCCCCGCCCGCTCCACCGGCTCGAGCACCGTCAGCGGCGTGCTCCGCACGAATCGGTTGGCGCCGGTCGAGAGTTCGAAGAAGTCGGGCCACACGCGACCGTTGAAGATGTCTCGGTGGATGAAGTCAAGGACGTCCGGGAGGCCGAGCAGTTCGATGCAGTCGGGCCCCGGCGAGTAGACGTTCTCCAGGAGGATCGGCAGCGTCGCGACGTGGTCGAGGTGCTCGTGCGTGATGAAGACGTGCCGCACCCGCTCCTGCCTCGCCAGGTCCGACAGCAGTCCCAGCGGCCCGGCGTCGACGGCGACCACGTCGTTCACGAGAAACGACACGAGAAACTGCGCCTCGGTGACCGGGATACTCGACGGCAGCAGTTCGACCTTCATGACGAGCCAATCTCCCAGACCATCAAACAAACCACGACACTAGACCACGAAAAAGTCGCGGATCTTCCGGAAGATATCCTGGATCTCGGGAGTCGCCCGCTCGACGCCCGCAATCGCCTGGGTCCGCTCGGCCAGCCGCAGCCGAAGTGACTCGCCGAGTTCCTCGACCAGTCCAGGATGGGCCGACAGGATCGCCCGAAAAGACTCCTTGCCCACCTCCAGGAGCAGGGTCTCCTCGAGCGCGGTGACCGTCGCCACACGCGAGGCTCCCGTCATCAGCGACATCTCGCCGAAGTAGTCGCCCGGACCGAGCACGGCGAGCTTCACCACGGGTTTGTCGCCCTCGCGGGCCGTCACCTCGACGCTCCCCCGCATGATCACGAACAAGCTGTCGCCATTCGCGCCCTGGCGGATCACCTGTTCGCCGGCGGCGTAAACCCGATCGACGTTTTCCACCGCGAGACGGCGGACGAGGTCCGGGCCGAGCGGCTCCAGCAGGCCAACCCCCTCGAGGCAGTCGATCCGCCGGCCGACCGCGACCTCGGGGTGCTCGACCGGCAACGCCGGCAGTTCGGTGAGCCGGACGGCGTGCGTGGCGACGGGGATCTCGATGCCGTACCGGGCCAGGGCATACCAGATCCGATCGCGGGCCATCCCGTCCACGCGGTCGCGCTTGTCAAACTCGGTCGTGAACAGCCGCACCCAGTGCTCGACGCCCCGCTCCATGAAGGCGTTGGTGACCACCGACGGGGCCGGATGCTCCAGCACCCCAAAGCTCCCCTTGATCGCCTCGAGAATGATCGCCTGCACCCGCTGCGGCGGCACGCCGTAGGGCGTGACCACGTAGAGCGACCGCCGCGACCAGGGATCAGGCTTGGTGAAGTTGCGGATCGAGGCCTGGGCGAGCTGGCCGTTGGGGATGATCACATAGGCTTCGTCGAGCGTGATCACCTTCGTGGCGCGCCAGTTGATCTCCACGACCTTGCCGATGTGGGCGGTGTTTTGGTCGTACTGGATCCAGTCGCCCAGTTCGAAGGGATGCTCGGCGTGGATCGCGAGACCTGAGAACACGTTGCCAAGCGTGTCTTTGAGGGCGAAGCCGAGCGAGGCCGTCACCAGCGCCGAGCCCGTGAACAGGTTGCCCGCGTTGACACCCGATTCGTAGAGGACGGCGACGAATGCGGTGGCGAACAGCACCCAGCGCAAGACATCGAAAAAGATCCGTGGCCACGGCCGCGCGATACGCTCCCAGATCCCCACCGCCACGATCAAGAGTGCCGACTGGAGCAGCGACGCCAGCAGGAAGAAGCGACAGCCGTCGCGGGCCAGCACCGGGGCCTCGGGCGACTCCGGAAAGAGCTGGCCTACCAGAAAGGGAAGCGGCGACACGACCAACAGCGCGAGGGGCCAGACGGTGAGCGAGCGGCGATGGCGGGGCACCAACGCCACCGCGATCACCCAGGCGATGAGCGCCACGACCGCCTTCCGCTGGAGATCGATGTCAAGCGGCCAGTCGGCAGCGCCTGGCAAGAGGATCTGCAGGAGGGGCATTGGGGGCACCGGTTCGGTCGGACAGGGAGACGCAATCGCTCGGAGGATTGTGCCGGGAGGCGGTCTGGTCGACAAACACCCCGCAAAAGCCGCGTAACCGGCCAGCCGCGATGGACTCCGGGGCCCGGATCGGCTACTCTCCAGGACTTGCCGGTAGGGCGGTGGTCGCTCGGCCGGGGGTCGACAGGTCGGGAGCAGGCATGGTCAAGCTGACGGTTCGCGAGCGTGAGAGCATCCAAGAGGCGGTTCGCCGCTTTCGGAAACTGGTTGAGCGGAGTGGCATCAAGAAGGAGATGCGTCGCCGCGAGTTCTTCGAGAAGCCGAGCGAGACCAAGCGGCGCGCCCGCCTCCGCGCCGAGCGCCGCACCAAACGCAACCGCCTCCTCGGCGTGTAAGGTTTCGGCACAAGTAGTAGCGTAGGTTTTTAACCTGCGATTCTTGGGCACAGGTTGGCAACCTGTGCTACTCAGAACAAGACACGTAGCCGCAGGTTGGTAACCTGCGGTTCTTGGGTACAGGTTGGCAACCTGTGCTACTTCAAGGCAGTAGAGTAGGTTTTTAACCTGCGATCCTTTGCCACAGGTTGAAAACCTGTGCTGCGTGACAACCTGTGCTACTTCCAGTCGAGCGCCACGTCGAGCCACGGGGCATCGTGTGTCGGCCAGCCGGTGCTGACCCGGTCCACGCCCGTCGCCGCGATCGCGGCGACCGTCTCCAGGCGAATGCCCCCCGAGGCTTCGAGCACCACCAAGGGCGCCCGTTCGTTTCGCAGGGCGACGCACCGGGCGAGTTCATCCACGCCCATGTTGTCGAGCAGCACGACGTCGGGGCCCGCGTCGAGCACCGGGCCGAGTTGCTCGAACGCGTCGATCTCCACCTCAACCACCATCGCCCCAGCCCGCGCCGGCGGAAACGTCTTGCTCAGAAACGTGCGGCTCGTCCGCACTGCCTCGGCTGGTGAGACACCCTCGGCTGCCGCGGCGGCAAGGTGGTTGTCCTTGATCAGGATCGCGTCGTAGAGCCCGAGGCGGTGATTCCATCCGCCCCCCATCCGCACGGAGTATTTGTCGAGCAGCCGCCAGCCCGGCACCGTCTTTCGCGTGTCGTAGACACGGCAGCGCGTGCCGGAGACGGCATCGACCAGCTTCCGCGTGGCGGTCGCCACCCCCGACATCCGGCCGAGCAGGTTGAGGATGGTCCGCTCGGCAACCAGCACGCTCCGGGTCGGGCCCGCCAGGGTGGCGACGGTCTGCCCGGCGGCCACCACGGCACCGTCTTCCACCCGCGAACGAAACGCCAGGCCCGGGTCGGCGGTCTCGGCCACCACCGCCGCCGCCGGCAGGCCGGCGATCACTCCCGGCTTCCGGGCCACCACGGCCAGTTCGCTGCGAGCATCGGGGGCCACGAGGCCGATGCTCGTCCAGTCGCACTCGTGAGCCAGGTCTTCGAGGAACCAGTCGGCGGCGAGGCGGGCCACGTGCGCGGCGAGCCGCTCGTCCCAGGAGACCTGGTGAAACTCAGGGGCTGTCAGGGCGGCACGACTCGTGTGGGGGCTGTTCATGGGGCGGAACCGACGGTGAGCGGGCGGATTGTCGCGTATCCTATCAGGGGTCTCCAGCCGTCCAGATTCATCCCGCCGGAAGCCCGATGCCAACCGACATCACCTCCGCAGGCCCGCTGCCCGTCCGCTCGCAACGGGTGCTCGCCGTCGCGATCGCCGCTTCGCTCACGGGCATGGCGGTGTGGTATGTCGCGCAGGGCGGGCTGTCAGGCTGGCTCGTGCCCCACGACACGCCACCTCCCGCCTCAGGACGGTTCACGCTCAACGTCAACGACGCGGGCGTCGACGAACTCGCCGTGCTCCCCGGTCTCGGCCCCGCCACCGCCCAGCGGATCGTCGACCATCGCCGCGAACACGGGTCGTTCATCAGCCTCGAAGGCCTACTCGACGTGCCGGGCATCGGGCCGGCCACCCTCGAGTCCATGCGGCCGCACCTGCGGCCGATCCGCCGCCGCGAGCCGACCCCATGACGCCTGATCAGGCCAGCCTGCAATCCGGCGTCTTCGAACTCGTCGCCCCCTACGAACCGGCCGGCGACCAGCCGGCGGCGATCGACGCGCTCGTCCGTGGGATTTCCGAGGGGCGTAGCTCGCAGGTGCTGATGGGCGTGACGGGCTCGGGCAAGACCTTCACGATGGCCAACGTGATCGCCCGCGTGGGCCGGCCCACGCTCGTGCTCTCGCACAACAAAACCCTCGCCGCCCAGCTCTACGCCGAGTTTCGCGACTTCTTCCCGCACAACGCGGTTCACTATTTCGTCAGCTACTACGACTACTACCAGCCCGAGGCCTACATTCCGCAACGCGACATCTACATCGAGAAGGATGCCGCGATCAACAAGGAGATCGACCGGCTCCGGCTCGCGGCGACCAGCGCCCTCGTCAGCCGCCGTGACGTGGTGGTGGTGGCGAGCGTGTCGTGCATCTACGGCCTCGGCTCGCCCGACGACTACCGCGCGATGGTGGTCGGCCTCGCCAGCGGCATGACGCTCTCCCGCGACCAACTCCTTGAGCGGCTCGTGGCTGTCCACTACGAGCGGACCGACGTGGCCCTCGACCGCGGGAAGTTTCGCGTCCGCGGCGACTCCGTCGACATCTGGCCGCCCTACGACGAGCTCGCCTGTCGCGTCGAGTTCTGGGGAGACACGATCGAGTCGATCGCGATCGTGCATCCCACCAGCGGCGAGGTGGCTGCGAAGAAGGACGAGATGTATTTCTACCCGGCCCGGCACTTCGTGATGCCCGGGGACCGAATCAAGGCGGCCGTCTCCTCCATCAAGGCCGAGCTCGACCAGCGGCTCGAGGAACTCAAGAGCCAGGGCAAGCTCCTGGAGGCCCAGCGGCTCAACGCCCGCACGCGGTTCGACATCGAGATGCTCCTGGAGGCGGGCTTCTGCCCGGGCATCGAGAACTACTCGCGGCTGCTCTCGGGCCGCGAGCCCGGCAGCACCCCGGGCACGCTCTTCAACTATTTCCCGGAAGACTTCCTGTTCTTCGTGGACGAGTCGCACGTCACCGTGCCGCAGGTCCGGGGCATGTATGCCGGCGACCGCAGCCGCAAGATGACGCTCGTGGACCACGGCTTCCGGCTCCCCAGCGCGCTCGACAACCGGCCGCTGATGTTCGACGAGTGGGAGAAGCGGCTACACCAGACCGTCTTCGTGTCGGCGACGCCCGCCCCCTGGGAGCTCGGCCGCACCGGCGGCGAGGTGGTGGAGCAGGTGATCCGCCCCACCGGCCTGCTCGATCCCGTGATCGAGATCGTGCCCGCGAAGCAGCAGGTGGTGCACCTCTCGGGCGAGATCGAGAAGGTGGTCGCCGCCGGCCAGCGGGTGCTCGTGACCGCGCTCACCAAGAAGCTCGCCGAGGACCTCTCGACCTACTTCCAGGAGCGGAAGGTCCGCTGCCGCTGGCTGCACAGCGAGCTCGACGCCTTCGAGCGGGTGGAACTTCTTCGGGAGCTCCGCGAGGGGAAGTTCGACGTCCTCGTGGGCGTGAACCTGCTCCGCGAGGGGCTCGATCTGCCGGAAGTGTCCCTCGTGGCGATCCTCGACGCCGACAAGGAGGGCTTCCTGCGGAGCGAGACGTCGCTGATGCAGACGATCGGCCGCTCTGCCCGCAACGTGGACGCTCGCGTGATCCTCTACGCCGACACGGTGACGGAGTCGATGCGGCAGGCCGTGGACGAGACCCGCCGCCGTCGGGCCCTGCAGGAGGCGTACAATCGCGAGCATGGCATCACGCCGGAGACCATCCGCAAGGAGATCCGCGCGGGGATCGAGTCGGAGGCGGCCTCGCGGGCAGTGGCGTTTGAGGCGGTGGGTGCCGGCGACGATTCGCAGCGGCGGGCCGCAGAGGTGGTTGAGCAACTCGAGGCCGACATGATGCAGGCCGCGGCGGAGCTCGACTTCGAGCGGGCCGCGCGGATCCGCGACGAGATCGCGGCCCTGCGCGACGGGAGACCTCGGGGAGCGAGGTCCACCGGGCCGCGCGGCCGCAAGGGCAGGGGAGCGGGCGGCGGCCGGATCCCCAAGCCGAGGTCGATCTGACACCACGCCCGGACATGCCCGATGCCGAACTCTCAACGCCTGCCACCATCGACCGCCGCGCCCCCGCCGGAGACTCTGGCGACAAAAGCCGTGCTCCACGATCCCGCCGCGCTCGCCCTCAAGCAGTCGGAACGCGACCTGCAGCGTGAGCGCGGCATGCTCCGCCGGCTGATCGACATCCAGGAGAAGGAGCGGCAACTCGTTTCCTACGAAATCCATGACGGTTTGGCGCAGTACATCGCCGGCGCCATCATGCACCTCGAGGCCCACCTGCACGACCTCGAGGGTCGCGAGCCGAGGGACTTGATGGAGGGCATGCGGCTGCTGCGGGCAGCCGCCGAAGAGTCACGGCGGCTGATCGGCGGCCTGCGGCCTCCGGCCCTCGATGAACTCGGGATCGTCGCGGCGATCGAGTCGCTCGTCGCCGATGCCCGGATCGAGATCCCGCAGGTCATGTTCACGCATGGCCTGCCCGACGGTCGGCTGCCGGCACCCTTGGAGACCGCGATCTTTCGGGTGGTGCAGGAATCCCTGAACAACGCCCGACGACACGCCAAGGCGCGATCGACGAGCGTCACCATCGAACAGGCCCCCGGCGGCGTGCATGTGTGCATCCGCGACGACGGCCGGGGGTTCGACCTCGCACAGGTGCCAGACGACCGCTTCGGGCTCGAGGGCATCCGGCAACGCTGTCGCCTCGCGGGCGTGGAGCCGCGAATCGAGTCCGCACCAGGCAAGGGCACGGTCATCGACGTCGTGCTACCGCTCGAGGGGCTCGGGGCCTGAGGGCCGGCGTCAGGCCGCGGCCTTCCGGAGCCCCTCGATCGACCGGCCGAGCCGGCGGCGGCTTCCGGTGGCACCGGCCGTCGCGAGCGTGGCCGTGGCGGCTGCCGAAGGGGCCTCGAGCACGGTGGGCTGCCTGGTCTCCGAGAGCCGATCTCGCAGCGTCTGGGCGAGCGTGGCACCGAGATCCTCGTCGCGGCTTCTCGTGCCGACGTCGTCGATGGCATCGGCCAGTCCGAGCACCACTGCCTGCCGCACACCTTCGCGAACCCACTGGAAGAAACTCATCGCTACAGCCTCCCTGAAACACCGCCTCATGGCCGGGTGACGGCACCGCACGGTGCGGCCACAGAGGTCGTATCGACCGGTCAGCCCCTGGGCTGCACGCGACCGGCCCGACGGGCGGGAACCGGACTCTGGGAAGGCTCTGCGGCTCCCGAAGACTCTGGCACCCTCGTGATGCAGATCAGGCAGATGTCATCACTCTGGGGCTCTCCGGCGGTGTGCCGGGCGACATCGGCGAGGATCCGCCGGCCCGCGTCGGCCGCCCCGGCACCGCCGGCCTGCAGCGTCGCCTCGAGCCGGTCGAATCCGTAACACTCCTGATCGCGGTCGAGCGCCTCGCTGATCCCGTCGGTGAACAGCACGAGCGTGGCTCCCGGCGGGAGCGGCACCTCGCACGTTTGAAAGCAGGCTCCCGGGTCGGCCATGCCGAGCGGCAGCCCGCCGAGACCATCGGCGACCATGCTGACGCCGCCCGACGGACCCCGCAGGAATCCGGGAAGGTGGCCGGCGTTGCAGACCGTCGCCACGTGCCGACGTGGATCGAGCACGACCACGACCAGCGTGGCGAAGCGGTCGTCCCAGCCGCCGCGGAGGAAGCTCTCGTGGATCCGCGCCACCGCCGCACCGAGATCGGGCTCGCTGGCGAGGCAGTAGCGGACGTCGGCGGAGAGCGCCGCCATCAGCAGCGCCGCCGACACCCCCTTGCCGGAGACGTCGGCCAGGACGATCGCCAGCCGGTCGTCGGCGAGTGGCACATAGCCGAAGAAATCCCCCCCCACGTGACGGGCCGACTCGTAGAAATCGAAGACCTCGTAGCCGGGAAGCTCGGGCGGCCGCGAGGGCAGCAGGCCCTGCTGCACGCGATGCGCCAGTTCGAGATCGCGGGCGAGCTGCTCGCGGGCCACCCGCTCGTCGTGGGCCAGCGCCTGCTCGATGGCCTGCGACGCCTGACCGGCCACGCCGGCGAGCACGTCGAGATCGGCCTCCGTGAAGCCGGGGCTGATGTCGCGGGAATCGACCTGCACCACGCCCATCAACCCGCCGTCGGCCCGCTCCACCGGCACGCACATCACCGACCGGATGCGGCAGTCGAGGATGCTCTCGTTGTCGCGAAACCGGGTGTCAGCCGCGGCGTCGGCCGAGAGCACGGCGCGACGGCTCTCGGCCACCATCGTCACGAGCGAGAGGCTGACCCGGAGGGGAGACGCAACGGCTGCCTGCTTCACCCGCTGAGCCCGTACCGCCAGCCGGCCCGATTGCGGATCAACCAGGAGCACGAAGCCCCGCTCCGCCTGCGGAAAGGCTTCGAGCAGCCCGTCGAGCAGCCGCGGCAGCACGTCCTCGGCCGCCACCGACGCCCCGATCGCGCGGTTGAGTCCGAGCACTGCCCGAAGCTTTGCCTCCGCGTGCAGCCCCAACCCGTCGCCCCCTGGCTGCGGCAGATCGAGCTGCGAGACGATCACACCAGACGATTCGCCGTCGAGGATTACGTGCCCCGTGCCGGTTGCGGCTGCCAGGCTGGTCGCAGTTCGCGGCCGCCTGCGGTTCGACTCCCCGAACACGAGCTTCTGGCCGCAGACGCCGATCTCGTCGCCGTCTTCGAGCCGGCGGCGGGCCGCCAGAGGCAGGCCATTGATCAGGGTGCCGTTGCGGCTCTGGAGATCCTCGATGAAGGCCCCCTCCGGAGAGAAGGTGACCACCGCGTGCTGCCGGCTGACCGCCGCGGCATCGAACACGATCTCGCAGCCGGGATGGCGACCGATGATGGTCCGGCCCTCGGCCAGCGGGAACCGAGTCACGCGGCGGCCGGCGGTGACGAGATCGAGAAATGGCACGGGGCGAGAAGCCGGTGGCATTGGGGGAACCGCACGAAATCGATCGATTCGCAGGGACCACCGTGGCGGAGGATCCGGAATTGCCCGACGCGACCGCCGCGGGTAATCTGCGAACTCCAACGCACGTTGGGGAATGGTGTAACGGTAGCACGACTGGCTCTGAACCAGTTAGTCTAGGTTCGAATCCTAGTTCCCCAGTCTTTACCCTCACGCGCCGGGGGGCTTGGCCGGCGGGTGGAAGCAGCGTCGGTGGTCGTTCTAGCTTGTGCTTTCCACTGACGTTTTTCCCTCACGCGCCGGGGGCCCGTCCCAACCCCCCTATGACGGCCCCGATTCATCGAGTGCTGCTGATCGACGACCAGGCCATGATCGGCGAGGCCGTTCGTCGGATGCTCGCCGATCAGATCGACGTCGCCTACGACTTCTGCCGCGACTGGACCCAGGCAGTCGACACCGCAATCACCTTCCAGCCGACGGTGATCCTCCAGGATCTCATCATGCCCGGGATCGACGGGCTTGAAATGGTCGGCCACTTCCGTCGCAATCCCACCACGGCCGACGTGCCGGTCATCGTCCTCTCGGCCCGCGAGGAGCCCGTGGTCAAGGCCCGCCTGCTCGACGCCGGAGCGAGCGACTACCTGGTGAAGCTGCCGGACCAGGTCGAACTGATCGCCCGCATCCGCGTTCACTCCGATGGCTACCGCAGGCTGCTGGAGCGGAACGCCGCCTTCGCCCAGCTGGAGCAGTCGCTCGCCGAACTCGGCCGGGAGCGGGAGAAGTCAGAAAGGCTGCTCCACAACATCCTCCCCGCCACGATCGCCGAACGGCTCAAAAACGGCGAGGCCACGATCGCCGAGAGTTTTCCCAACGTGACGGTGCTGTTCGCCGACCTGAGCGGATTTACGGAGTTCTCCGAACACGTCGATCCCCAGCAGGTGGTCGGCCTGCTCGACGAGATCTTCTCGACGTTCGACCACCTCGCGCACGCGCACGGGGTCGAGAAGATCAAGACCATCGGCGATGCCTACATGGCCGTGTCGGGCCTCCCGGTGCCGCGACCCGACCACGCTGAGGCGATGGCGGTGATGGCGATCGGCATGCAGGAGGCGTTTCGCGGCGTGATGCGCAACCGTGGCCTTGCACTGGAGCTCCGCGTCGGCATGCACTCGGGCCCGGTGGCGGCCGGCGTGATCGGCCGCCAGAAGTTCACCTACGATCTCTGGGGCGACACCGTGAACCTCGCCAGCCGGATGGAGTCGCACGGCGAGCCCTCGCGAATCCATGTGTCGCCGACGACGCGGGCCCTGCTTGGCGAAGCCTTCCGATTCGCCGACCGCGGCGAGGTGAGCATCAAGGGCCGCGGCACGCTGCACACGTTTTTTCTGCTCGGCCGCGCCTGAGAGGGCACAGGTTGAAAACCTGTTCTACTGGTGGCAGTGGGATGCCGTCCGTAGCCGCAGGTTGTCAACCTGCGGCGGCAACAGACACAGGTTGACAACCTGTGCTACGAGGGAAGGTGGATGGCGAGGGGCTGCCCGTGCCCCGCAGCCGGCGTTGCTGACGAGCGTAGGCAGGATGCCGGAGCGAAGTCAGCATCGAGCGAGTGCAGGGCGGGATGCCCGTAGCGAGCGTCCGGCGCAGGGGCACGGGCAGCCCCGAGCGCCGGCGTGAATCGGACACAGGTTGCCAACCTGTGCTACGTGAACCACAGGTTGAAAACCTGTGCTACCTGATCAGTGCCAGCGTTTCAGCCAGCCGCGGCGCCAGAAAAACACCACCATGCCCACCGTCGTCAACAGCATGATCGCCACCGCCACCAGGC
>Ga0114959_10003949_pt1 | contig 11491 bp, 10 predicted proteins | sample C_130625_EF_Meta_FD_87317 | JGI IMG/M metagenome (GOLD analysis project Ga0114959, IMG submission 87317) | Freshwater microbial communities from Lake Croche, Canada to study carbon cycling - C_130625_EF_MetaG | ecosystem: Environmental > Aquatic > Freshwater > Lake | place: Lake Croche, Canada...
ACCATGGCGATTGGTATTTTCATCAAGGACCGCGACATGGGCTCGGTGGTGGCGGACATGCAAGAGCGTGTGAAAAAGAACGTCAAGCTGCCGCCCGAATACAACATCACCTGGTCCGGTGAGTTTGAAAACCAAGAGCGCGCCATGCAACGCCTGTCGGTGGTGGTGCCGATTTCTTTGTTGCTGATTTTTGTGCTGCTGTTTGACGCCTTTGGTTCCTTCAAAACCGCGAGTCTGATTTTGGTCAACGTGCCCTTGGCGCTGATCGGTGGATTTGTGGGGCTGTGGATTTTCTCCATTCCCTTGTCGGTGTCTGCCGCGATTGGCTTCATTGCCTTGAGTGGGCAGGCGGTGCTCAATGGCGTGGTGATGCTCACGGTGTTTCAGCAACGCCAAGCAGCTGGCATGAGCGTGGTGGATGCGGTGCGAGAAGGCTCAATGCAGCGCCTGCGCACGGTGCTGATGACGGCCATGTTGGCGGCGCTGGGCTTGTTACCCATGGCGCTGTCGCATGACATTGGCTCTGAAACCCAGCGGCCCTTGGCGATCGTGGTGATCTGCGGTTTGTTCACCGCCACCTTGCTCACTTTGGTGGCCTTACCCGCCCTGTATGTGGCATGGTTTGCACCGAAGAAAGTCAAGGCGGCTCGACAGTGAATTACTTGTGGATGTCACCCATGCACAAGTATTTGATTTCCACATAGTCGTCCATGCCGTGGTGTGAACCTTCGCGTCCCAGACCCGATTGCTTCACACCACCAAACGGCACATGCTCGGTCGCCAAAATGCCCACGTTGATGCCGACCATGCCGTATTCCAGCGCTTCGCTGACACGGAAGATGCGGCCTACGTCGCGGCTGTAGAAGTAGCTGGCCAAACCAAACTCGGTGTTGTTGGCCGCGTCAATCGCTTCTTGTTCGGTCTTGAATTTGAAAATCGGCGCAAAGGGGCCGAAGGTTTCTTCTTTGGCGCACAACATGTCCGCTGTGGCATCGGCCACCACCGTGGGTTCAAAGAACTGACCTGAGCCGATGGCCAAGCGCTTGCCGCCCACCAACACACGCCCGCCCTTGGCCACGGCGTCGTCCAGATGGCGTTGTACTTTGATCAGCGCCGCCTCTTCGATCAAGGGGCCTTGGTTCACGCCGTCTTCAAAACCATTGCCCACTTTGGCGGTTTGGACTTTGGCGGCGAACTTTTGCACAAACTCGTCGTACACGCCTTCTTGAACATACAAGCGGTTGGAACACACGCAGGTCTGGCCGGCGTTGCGGTACTTGCTGGCAAAAGCGCCTTCAACCGCGCTGTCGATATCGGCGTCTTCGAACACGATAAAGGGCGCGTTGCCGCCCAACTCCAACGACATCTTTTTAACCGTGGGCGCGGACTGCGCCATCAAAATGCGGCCCACTTCAGTGGAACCGGTGAAGCTGATGTGGCGCACCACGTCGCTCGCGCACAGCACCTTGCCCACCGCAATCGAGTTGTCGCTGTCGGCGGTGATCATGTTCAGCACGCCGGGCGGAATGCCCGCCCGCATGGCCAACTCGGCCGCAGCCAGCGCGGTGAGCGGCGTGAGTTCAGCGGGTTTGATGATCACGGTGCAACCCGCGGCCAGCGCGGGTGCGACTTTGCGGGTGATCATGGCCAACGGAAAGTTCCAGGGCGTGATGGCAGCGCACACACCGATGGGTTGCTTGAGCACCAGCAAGCGGCGGGTGTTGTCAAACTGCGGCAGGGTCTCGCCATTGATGCGTTTGGCTTCTTCGGCAAACCACTCGACAAAGCTGGCGCCGTAAGCGACTTCCCCTTTGGCTTCAGGCAGGGGCTTGCCTTGCTCGGCCGTCATGATGCGGCCCAAGTCGTCTTGGTTGGCCATGAGCAAGTCGTACCACTTGCGCAGGATGATGCTGCGCTCTTTGGCCGTTTTAGCTTTCCAAGGCCCCCAAGCGGCATTGGCCGCGGCAATGGCCAACTCGGCCTCTGCCGGCCCCAAGTTGGCGACATTGGCCAAGACCGCGCCCGTGGCAGGGTCGGTGATGTCAAAGCGGTTGCTGCCAGCCACCCATTGGCCATTGATCAGGGCATCGGTTTTGAGCAGGCTGGGGTCTTTGAGCAGGGCGAGGGGGGAGGTCTTCATGTCCATGGAGGTTCTTTCAATTATTTAACTTGTTAACTAAATTGCGGCATCGACTGAAGCTTAGCGCAGGTGGGCCGTTTGCGCCATCACTTCAATTTTCAGGCGTCAGATGAAGACCTCTGGTAACTGGCAGCTCAGTGCAATGGGGTGGATGCTTGCGCTCATGTCCTCCGCCCTTCGGGCTCCCCTTTGACTTCGCTGCAGCATTCACCCCATTGCCTTGGGTTGAGCTGATGTTTCTGCACAAAGTTGGCTTAAGCCCCGTACCCAATGGTCGACCTTCAAGCGGGACGGCATGGCGCTCAGCGCAGTGAGGTCAAGGAGGAGGCCGAAGGCCGGGGGACACGAACGGAGTTGAGTGCCGTGCCGTCCCGCGTGCAGCAGAAAATCAAAAATGGACGCCAAACCCCATCAACAAGATCAGTTGAAAGGGTTGATCAACTTCACCCCGGCGAGCACGTCCCCGTTACCCATGTATTCGGTGAGCAACACCGAACATCCCGCGATGTGGGCGCTGGCCACAATGAGCGCGTCCCAGTAGCTTAAGGCATGCTTTTCGTGCAAATCCAGCGCCATGTCGATGGTGTCGGGCGTCACGGCTGCGATGTCGAGTTGGCGGTAGCAATGCAGCTGTTCGCGTATGTGTGTGTGTGACAGGCCCAGCTTGCGCAGTCCGACCTGGATGTACTCGTTGAGCACCTGCGTGGACAGCACGCCCAAGTGCGCAAAACGCAGGTGGCGCAGCACATCGATGGCGATGCGCTGTTTGCGGGGCTCGTCGGTGCAGTCGGCATAAATCAGCACGTTGGTGTCGATGAAGCAACGGGCTTTGGGCTGGGCCAACAACGGGCCCCAAGGCGGCGTGGGCTCAGCCGCGATCATGCAAAGCGTCCCGGTCGAGCTTGTAACCCTGCAGCCGTCCCCCGCCACCCAGGCAGCGCTGCTCCCAAAGTTGCCATTCGGTGGCTTGGCGCTCTTGACCGGCCAGCTGCTCCAGATAGTCGCGCACGGCTTGATTCAGGCTTTTGCCCATCTTGCGCGCCGCCACGCGGGCGGCTTCGGCAACGCGTTCGTCGACTGACAGGGTGATGTTCATAGAGAGCCTTTCTCAAAGGAGGAGGGTGGGTGTGCAACATGGAATGGCACATTTGCACATATTATGTGTGAATTGGGTTTTGCGCGCACATCAGCCCAATTGCGAAGCAGGCTTACCCACAGCCCCAAACTTATAATGCAAGGTTGCACTTTGAGCGAAAACACCCCATGAGCCAACCTGTTATTTCCGTTGCCGACATCCGCAAGACCTTTTTGGACTTTTTTGCCTCCAAGGGTCACACCGTGGTGGCGTCCAGTCCCTTGGTACCCGGCAACGACCCGACCCTGATGTTCACCAACTCGGGCATGGTCCAGTTCAAAGATGTGTTTCTGGGCTCGGACAAGCGCTCTTATGTGCGCGCCGCGTCCGTGCAAGCCTGCCTGCGCGCCGGTGGCAAGCACAACGACCTTGAAAACGTGGGCTACACCGCGCGCCACCACACCTTTTTCGAGATGCTGGGCAACTGGTCGTTTGGCGACTACTTCAAGCGCGAGTCGCTGGAGTGGGCGTGGGAGCTGCTCACCCAGGTCTACAAGCTGCCCGCCGACAAGTTGTATGCCACCGTCTACATGGAAGACGACGAGGCTTATGCGATTTGGGAAGGCATTTTTGTCAAGTCGGGTTGGACACCTGAGCGCATCAAGGCAGAAAACCGCATCATCCGCATCGGTGACAACAAGGGCGGCCGTTACAAGTCCGACAACTTCTGGATGATGGCCGACACGGGCCCTTGCGGTCCTTGCTCCGAGATTTTTTACGACCACGGCGCACACATTCCCGGCGGCCCACCCGGCAGCCCCGATGAAGACGGCGACCGCTTCATCGAAATCTGGAACAACGTGTTCATGCAGTTCAACATGGACGAGACCGGTACCGTCACGCCGCTACCCGCGCCTTGTGTGGACACCGGCATGGGCCTGGAGCGCCTGGCCGCCATCTTGCAGCATGTTCACAGCAACTACGAGATCGACATTTTTGACGCGCTGATCAAAGCCGCATCGCGCGAAACCGGCTGCACCGACCTGAACAACAAGTCGCTGCGCGTGATCGCCGACCACATCCGCGCCACCTCCTTCTTGGTGAGTGACGGTGTGGTGCCCAGCAACGAAGGTCGAGGCTATGTGCAGCGCCGCATCATCCGCCGCGCCATTCGCCATGGTTATTTGCTGGGCCAGAAAAAACCGTTCTTCCACAAGCTGGTGACCGATTTGGTCCAACTCATGGGCGCGGCCTACCCCAATATGGCTGATCAGGCCGAGCGCATTGCGGACGTTTTGCGGGTGGAAGAAGAGCGCTTCTTTGAGACCTTGCAAAGTGGCATGCAGATTCTGGATGCGGCCCTGGATGGTGGCGTGAAAGTGCTGCCCGGCGAAGTGGCCTTCAAGCTGCACGACACTTATGGCTTCCCGCTCGACCTGTCGGCCGACGTGTGCCGCGAACGTGGTTTGACGGTGGACGAAGCGGGTTTTGACACCGCCATGGAAAAGCAAAAAGCCCAGGCCCGGGCCGCTGGCAAATTCAAGATGGACAAAGCGCTGGAGTACAGCGGCGAGGGCAACGACTTTGTGGGTTATGACGAGCTGACGGCCAACGCCAAAGTGTTGGCTTTGTACGCCGATGGCAATGCCGTGACCGAACTGAAAGCCGGTCAGTCAGGTGTGGTCGTGCTGGACACGACCCCGTTCTACGCCGAGTCGGGCGGTCAGGTGGGCGACCAAGGTATGGTTCACAACGCGGGCGGCCAGTTCAACGTGGCCGACACGCTCAAGATCAAGGCCGATGTGTTTGGCCACCATGGCGAAGTCAAATCTGGCAGCCTGAAGGTGGGCGATGCGGTGCAAGCCCATGTGGATTTGGCCGTGCGCGCCGCCACCGTGCGCAACCACAGCGCCACCCACCTGATGCACAAGGCCCTGCGCGAAGTGCTGGGCAGCCATGTGCAGCAAAAGGGCAGCTTGGTCAATGCCGAGCGCACCCGCTTTGACTTTGCGCACAACGCGCCTGTGACCGACGCCGAAATCCGCCAGATCGAAGCCCAAGTCAACGCCGAAATCTTGGCCAACGCCGCGGCGCAAGCGCGTGTGATGGACATTGAAAGCGCCCAGAAGACCGGCGCCATGATGCTGTTTGGAGAAAAGTACGGTGAGACGGTGCGCGTGCTCGACATCGGCAGCAGCCGTGAACTGTGTGGCGGCACCCACGTCAAAGCCACAGGCGACATTGGCCTGTTCAAGATCGTCAGCGAAGGCGGCGTGGCCGCAGGCGTGCGCCGCATCGAAGCCGTGACCGGCGCGAATGCTTTGGCTTATTTGCAGTCGCTTGAGGACACCGTGACCCAAGCCGCAGGCACGCTCAAGGCCCAACCGGCCGAGTTGAACGCTCGCATTGCGCAGGTGCTGGACCAGGTCAAGGCGCTGGAGAAAGAACTGGCCGCCGCCAAAGGCAAGCTGGCTTCGGCCCAGGGCGACGAGCTGATGACCCAAGCGGTGGACATCCAAGGTGTCAAGCTGCTGGTCGCCAAGCTCGAAGGAGCAGACGCGAAGACACTGCGCGACACCATGGACAAGCTCAAGGACAAGATGAAAACCGCCGTGATCGTGTTGACTGCGGTCGATGGCGACAAGGTCAACATCGCCGCTGGGGTGACGGCCGACACGGTGGGCAAAGTCAAGGCCGGTGAGTTGGCCAACTTTGTGGCCCAACAAGTGGGCGGCAAAGGTGGCGGCAAGCCCGACATGGCCATGGCCGGCGGCACCAACCCTGCGGCTCTGCCTGCAGCGTTGGCCAGTGTGCAGGCCTGGGTCACTGAACGGGTTTGAGCTTCTCTACATGAAGCAATGTGCAAGGCTTGCGCTGGCTCTGCTGCTGCTCATCTGCTGGCCTGCCCATGCGCAGTTTGAAAAAACCCGTTGGCCAGCTCGCCAGCCGACGCCGGTTGTCGATTGGCAAGATGTGCAGGGCCAGCGGTGGCATGCGGGCAGCCTCGCAAACCGTGTGGTGGTTCTGAATTTCTGGGCCACATGGTGTGCACCCTGCAAAGCAGAGTTGCCTTCCTTGCAAACCCTGCATGAGATCAGTGGTGGCAACCCCTTGGTCATCGGTGTCAACGTGCGCGAACCGGCTGCACGGGTCAAGCGCTACCTGCAAGCCACCGGGCTTGATTTCCCGGTCGTGCTGGACCCGCAAGGCGAACTGGCCAAGCAATGGGGCGTGACTGTTTACCCCACAACCATCTTGATGGGTCCTGACGGCAAAGCCCAATGGCGCGTCAAGGGTGATGTCGATTGGAGTGGCCCTGAAGCCCAGCGATGGCTGCAGTCCATGCCCAGTCCTATGCCCAACCCCATTCAGCGATAATCTCCCCACCTGCCTTCGGGGCATCGGCCTTGCACCTTGTGTGACGAGGCCTTGTATGTGCCGACAGGATTTTTTATTTTCCGGAGTTCTTTTGATGATCCCCGTTCGCCGTTCTCTTCTCAAAGGGGGCGCTGCTGTGGGCGCCCTGATGGCTGCGCCTGCTTGGCTGCATGCCCAAACCGTTTCAGAGCGTCGCTTTGCGCCCCAAGTCGGGCCTTGGCGTACTTTTGAAGTCACCACCCGCGTCGAATTGGCCGACCCCGTTGGCGCCTGCCACATCTGGTTGCCGGTGCCGAGCATCAACTCCGATTGGCAGCGATCACTCGAGAGTCGCTACACCAGCAACGGCAAATCGCGCATGGGCAGTGACGGCGTCGAAGGTGCCCGCATGGTGTTCAGCGAATTCGCAGACGGTGCATCGCCTGTGGTCGAGGTCACCAGCCGCGTGCAAACCCGCAACCGCAGCACCGAATGGAATGCCGCCGCTGTGCCGAGTTTTGCGCGCGAAGATGCCAGCACCTTGCACCACTACACCCGCTCGACCAAACTGCTGCCAACCGGTGGCATCGTCCGCACGACGGCACTCAAAGCCACCCAAGGCGCCAAGACCGATGAGCAAAAGACACGCGCCATTTACGACTGGGTGGTGGCCAACGCCTGGCGCGAGCCCAAGGTGCGTGGCTGCGGCGAAGGCGACATCAAGACCATGCTCGAGACCGGCAACCTGGGCGGCAAATGCGCCGACATCAATGCCCTGTTTGTCGGGCTGTGCCGTGCGGTGGGTGTGCCCGCCCGCGATGTGTACGGCATTCGCTTGGTGCCCTCGGCTTTTGGCTACAAAGAGTTGTCGGGCAATCCGGCCAGCCTGAAAGGCGCGCAGCATTGCCGCGCCGAGGTGTATTTGCAAGCCCACGGTTGGGTGGCCATGGACCCGGCCGATGTGGCCAAGGTCATGCGCATGGAAACGCCCGAGTGGATCAAGACAACCGCCCATCCGGTGGTGGCCCCGGTAAACCGCCATTTGTTTGGCGGCTGGGAAGGCAACTGGTTGGCCTGGAACACCGCGCACGATGTGAAACTGCCCGGCGCCAAAGAAGGTGCCTTGGGTTTCTTGATGTACCCGGTCGCCGAAACCGCTGAAGGCCGGTTGGACTCTTACGCGCCCGACAGCTTCAAGTACACCATCTCGGCGCGTGAAATCAAGGCGTGATGGACAACATCACGGCGTGATGGACAAAGCCAACTGACTGCTGAATGAGCGGACCTGTGCCGTGTGGGGGTCGGTGAACATCACGCTGTGCGCCAGCAACTGCAAGGGTTGGCTGAAGTCTTCAGCTTCATCAGGCCCGCGCAGCACAGTGGGGTAAAACAAATCGCCTTGCAGAGGCAGGCCCAGTGCCATCATGTGCACCCGCAATTGATGGCGTTTGCCGGTGACGGGTTCGAGTTGGTAAAGCGCCCGTTGGCCCTCTGACTTGAGCAAGCTGATGCGGGTTTCGCTGTTGGCTTGTCCAGCCACCTCCCTCATTCTGAAAAAAGGCGAGCCTGCCTCCAGGCGGCTTGTGTGAATGCGGGGCAATGCGACTTCAGGATCGAATGCCGCGACCGCGTGATAGACCTTGCGGATGCGTTGGTCGCGAAACAGCGCGTGGTAAGCGTCACGGTCTTGCACACGTTTGCCCAACAGCACCAGCCCCGCTGTTTCACGGTCAATGCGGTGCAAGGGCACCAGCTTGTCGTTGCCGGTCAATTGCTTGAGTTGCACCAGCAGGCTTTGCTGCACATAACGGCCCGCCGGCGTGACCGGCATGAAATGCGGTTTGTCCGCCACCAGCAAATGCGCATCTTCAAACAGAATGTGCGCGGAGTTTGGCAGCGCCGGTTCGTTGTCAATGTGGCGGTAGTAAAACAGCTTGGTGTACGGACGGTAAACGGCAGCGGCGCTGACGGGTTGCCCCGTCTCATCGAGAACCTCTTGGTGGCTCAGGCGTTCGAGCCATTCTTGGCGCGAAATACCGGGCATGCGCTCCACCAGAAAGTCCAGCACCGTAGCCCAAGGTCCTGCGGGCAGTGACACGCAACTGGGGCCCACACCGTTGCGTGTCGGTATCTGCATGGCTTACACCCGTTGGAACACGAGATCCCACACCCCATGGCCGAGCTTGAGGCCCCGATTTTCAAATTTGGTCAGGGGCCGGTAGTCGGGTTGCTCGGCAAAGCCATGGTCTGCCGTTGCGGTGTTGCGCAGCAAGGCTTCTGCGCCGATCACTTCCAACATTTGCTCGGCATACGGTTGCCAGTCGGTGGCGCAATGCAGGTAGCCGCCGGGCTTGAGGCGCAATGCCAGTTTGTGGACCAACCCCGCCTGAATCAAACGGCGTTTGTTGTGTTTGGTTTTGTGCCAGGGATCCGGAAAGAAAATATGCACCCCGTCCAAGCTGCCTTCGGGCAGCATGTGGTCGATTACCTCGACCGCGTCGTGCCGCAAGATGCGGATGTTGTGCAGAGCGTGTTCGCCAATGCGCTTGAGCAAAGCGCCGACGCCTGCTTCGTGCACTTCGCAGCCTAAAAAATTGTCTTGCGGGCGCACCTTGGCAATGTGCGCTGTGGCCTCGCCCATGCCAAAACCGATTTCCAGAATCACAGGCGCCACACGGCCAAAGGCGGCTTCGGTGTCCAGCGCTTGCGGGGTGTAGTTCAAAAGGTGGGTAGGACCATAAACTTCATAAGCCTTGGCCTGGCCGATGGTGGTGCGGCCGGCACGCAGCACGTAACTTTTGACCGTGCGCAAATACACATCGGGCGGCGGGCCTTTGCGGGGCGCGGCGGTGTCTGGGGTGTTGCGGGTGTTTGTGGCCATGTCAGATGTCCATTCGGTGGCCGTAGGGGAAGAGGTCATGCACTGAGCGGGGCAAGCAAAGCCCGCATTGTAGAGGCTCAGCCTTGCCGCGTCAGTTGGACCCAACGGGCCAAAGCGGATGTTACCGCCCCAGATTGCGCCGGCAGGCCCAAAACAGCGGCTGCTGCGTTGAGTGCAGCCAAAGGGTTCGACAAATCCAAAGCCTGCGCGCCGTTTTGTTTGGAGAGTTTTTCGCCATCCGCGGCCATGACCAAGGGGGTGTGGCGGTAATGGGGCGTTGGCAGGCCGAGCGCCTTTTGCAGCACGATTTGGCGTGCTGTGTTGTCGGACAGGTCAACGCCCCGCACCACATGCGTAATGCCTTGTACGGCGTCGTCCACCACCACCGCCAATTGGTAAGCCCACATGCCATCGGCGCGCCGCAACACAAAATCACCCACCTCGGCGTTGACGTTTTGCGCTTGTTGGCCAGACAGCGCGTCATGCCAAGCGGTGGGTACGGGCAGCTTGAAGTGGTCCATCACTGCGCCCACGTTCAAGCGCCATGCTCTGGCGGGTTTGCCCTTTAAACCTTGGCGACAGGTGCCCGGGTAGACCGCTGCGCTGTGCCTTGTCAAAGGTTGATTTTGCGCCGCTTCAATTTCTTTGCGGGTGCAGGCACAGGGGTAAGCCAAGCCTTGCGCCACCAAGTGGTCGAGGGCTGTTTGATAGTGCATCGACCGTTCAGACTGCCTGAGGACAGGGCCGTCGCTGTGCAGGCCGCAGGCGGCCAGTTGATTCAAAATGATCGATTCAGCCCCAGGCGCGCAGCGGGGTGTGTCGACGTCTTCCATGCGGATCAGCCATTGACCGCCATGGGCACGTGCTTGCAGCCAACTGGCGAGTGCCGCCACCAAGGAGCCTGCATGCAAGGGGCCGGTCGGGGAGGGGGCAAAGCGCCCCCAATACGTCGTACCCGCCACTTGCTGCCCAGATGCCCAAAATCAGGCCGCTGAGGCCACAGCCAGCGAAAGCTCCAGGCCGGACACAAAGCCGTCTTCGACCCGATGGCCCAAGCACCAGTCACCGCAAATGCCCAGTTGCAGCGAAGCGTTCCACAGATGGCTTTGACCCAGTGTTTGCAAGGTCTTGGCATAGCGCCAGCGGTGGACATCGGCATGCGCCGGTGTGGCGCGGATGCCGGTGATTTCAGAAAACGCTTTGAGCAATTTGGCTTGGACGCGCTCTGGCGCATCTTCCAGGTGCTCTTGCGACCAAGCGGCGCTGGCCTGAATGGTCCAACGCTCAGTTTGATTGCGTTCGGGCTTGGACGACTCCCTGGTCAGCCAAGCCACGCGGTGGTGGTTGCTCCGCGCGGCATTCCATTGCGGCCCCAGCGTAATCGGCTGCGCCGCATGGGGAAAGGCCACCATCAGTGTCCAGCAAGGCGCAATTTGCACTTTCTCGAGCTGTTTGGCCATGGCCGGGGCCAGCTTGGACGTTGTGAGCAACTCTTGAGCTTGCAGCGGCGGAATGGCCATCAGCACGCTGTCAAAACCACCGAACACATGGTGCGAATCCTCTGCGCCATCGGTTTGCAGTTGCCATTGTTTTTTGTTCAGCGCGTCGCGTTGGATGCGCATCACTCGGGTGCCGACATGGATCTGGCCTTGCAATGGCTGGGCCCAGGCTTTGACCAAGGCGTTCATGCCGGGCTTGGCGACCCAGTGTTTTTCGCGGTGGGGCAAGGCGGCTTCGACCAATCGGCCCATGGCGTCGAGTACGCGCACCGCGTTGGCGCTCCAAGGCTTGCACACGCCGGGTGCGGTTTGCAAGGCTTGTTCAAAACGCGTGTCACGCACAGTGAAGTACTGAGCGCCGTGGTCAAAACCGCCAAACGGTGTTTCACGGGTGCTCATGCGCCCACCCACACCATGGCTCTTTTCAAACACAGTGACCTGGTGTCCGGCTTGCGCCAAAGTACGTGCACAGGTCATGCCGGCTATACCGGCGCCGATGATGGCGAAATGTTTTGTCATGCATCTACTCTACACGCGAT
>Ga0114959_10003950_pt1 | contig 11481 bp, 16 predicted proteins | sample C_130625_EF_Meta_FD_87317 | JGI IMG/M metagenome (GOLD analysis project Ga0114959, IMG submission 87317) | Freshwater microbial communities from Lake Croche, Canada to study carbon cycling - C_130625_EF_MetaG | ecosystem: Environmental > Aquatic > Freshwater > Lake | place: Lake Croche, Canada...
AGACTGCATGTCTTTTAGGTTATTTTCAAACCCATTACGACTGTCATAGTTAAGGTCTAAGCCTTCGCCTAGTTTACTCTTGATATAGTTAAAGCTCTCGCTGGTGGCATTGGCACCGTGTATATACACTAATTTCATGGTGTATTTACCCTTGGGCTATTGTGCTATAACTAGATAAACCACCATGGCCGCAATAGCCCAAGCCGCGGCTCGTTCACCGTACTTGTGTTCAAATAGTTGTACAGCTTCAAATACTTTACTTGCCATATATTGCCTTAGCCTCAGCAATTTTGCCTTGACGTGTTAAAAAAGCCGCATGTCTGGCTTCACCAACTGATACTAGCAGGTTCCAAATAAACATCGGTACTGATTTCATAGTCCACGCCCCCAGTATTGTGCTTCTGTTTCATACTGGCGTTGCCAATAGTCCACATCTGCGGCGGTGGTTGGGTGCTTGCTGTTGATGTACATTTCCAAACGACTTTGGTATTTTTGTTTGGGGAACATCTCTGCCAATCTCTCGATAAGAGATAGCATTTTATTTGATAAAGTTGTCATTTTGTGATCCTCTGTGTAAAATGTGTGTAGCTACTCATGGTTTCTACTGAGTATTTAGTCCAAGTAGTATTACAACAATATTAATTTCAAACCATTTGCGATAGTTTTTAACATCGTGTAAAATCAATAAATACCACTGAGGCAAAACAAAAATATGCGTAAAAGCACACGTAGCATTCTAGAAGAATTAAGTGATATTGGTCTAACCAGAGACACTGACTCCATTGTGGAAAGCAGGGGTAGTAATATAATCACCAGCGCAATAAATCTCATGGACCTGATACGGGAAAATTATGACCCAGAAACAGCCGCTGAACTAGAACGCCGCTTTATCAACAGCATCAAAGGCGCAGATGCCACCAAGTTCAAACGTGGTATCAAGCGCATACAAGAGTCCAAGGGTACCGAGTAAACTCTCAAATTTCACCCAATTCGGGTATTTTTTATCTTTTTTGGTAAATAATATTACAAAGGCCTTTTAGGAAGGTCGCTCGAAGAGTTCGAGCAGTATGGTAAGATTAGGAGAATTATTATGCCATCATTATTAGGAACATACGTCGCGGCCAATTATGGTCGTATGACATCACAAGACACATACGGCGGTACAACATACAGCAACTTCGGTACACGTAACTTAGCGTTTATCAAAGTTGTACTTTCTGGCGGTACTGCACCAGACTTCACAACTGGTGCTGGTACATCACTAGGTGGTGTTTACACAGTATTGAACAACACAACTGACGGTAACGACTACTTCTCAGTAGCAGTTCGTACAATTCAACAATACGGTGAAGTGTATTTCGTTGGTACTCCAACAGCACAGGCATTTGTAGTTGCTGTTGCAATCGACACAATGAACAGCGCGGCTACTAACAGCAACGTTGAAGTTTTCAACACAGCATATCCAACACTAGGTACATTTGGTGGTTTGGCAGCTCAGTTGCTAACAGCATTGGGTTCATGGAGTTCTGGTGTTGTTACAATTACTCAATTGACAGCATCTGGTGCTTCTATTGCTTAATAGTTAAATTTCTCAGGGATGGGAAGACTAAGCCCACTTTTATAAGTGGGCTTTTTTACGACTGTTAAATACACTACGATTTATCAGGAGTCATAATGACAGCAGAAGAACTAAGAGAAATTTTTAACAAAGCAGACATAGTTACATTTGGGCATAATACCCCGCCCATGTATCAATTCTATACTTTTACAGCACGTAATCGTGGTGGTAGTGTAGTCAATGTAGACGGTGTTGAAGGACTTGTTGATACCCTGGCTGGATTTACATTCCACGAATATGCTCCAGGCGGCATTCCGGTATTTTATGATCCAACTATGTTTGATACTGCACAAACCCCGCCCGCAATCGAAAATAATTAACAGGCCCATATGGAATACAAACTCTACACACTAGTTGATATCACGCATACTGGTCAGCATCGTGCTGAACCAGGTAAAGAAGCACTACGTTGGAAGGAACAAAACTTTCAAACAGTATTGCAAACACTGGGCATTAGATCCAATGTAGTATTTGTCAATGGCCCCGTATCAACTGAAGTTAGTGGCCGTATAGTAGGGTTTGATACTGATGAAATTATTCGTGTATGGCGTTTTGATTTTAGTACAGAACGTGAGTTTGTTTATGATGTAGGTGATGATCCTGTGGCACTTATGCGTGAAGACTTCCAACTGGTGCCTTACATCAGTGGACTTGACGAAGTAATGACACAAAAATATGCTGTGTTTAACACAGAAGATCCAGGTAAGAATATCACATTCTTTAAAAAATAATCTGGTATGTTAATTTTTGCCAGTATAGTATAAATATTATCGTAGGCAAATTCAATCACACATAGGCATTCAATCATACAATAGGCACATAGCTCGGAGCGAGCACTTGACTTATAACATTGGAGAGCCTAATGGCCACAAAAGAAGCAGTTGCACAACTAGCTGTGCTACCAGAGCGTGTAGCAGTAGTTGAAACAAAAATACATGCCATAGAAGAAAAAATCGACGAGCTGAAAAGCGACGTCAAAGATATGCACGAGTGTTTGGATAATACTCGTGACTTGCTGGACAAAAAGCTGTGTGAAATGAGTGAAGTATCCAGCAAACAGCATGATGAAATCTTTGACAAGATTGCTGGCTTGGAAAGAGTCAAAAGCAAAGTCACAATGTATGCCATGGCGGCACTTGCATTTGCCGCTGGTGCTGGGTGGATCAATGCCATCAACTTTCCACATATATTAAAGTTCTTAGGACTCTAATTCAGTTAAATACTGGATGCAGATTCAAGAACTATCCATTAACCCCGTAAATATCAATTCTGAACTCAATCCAGCACTGTGGAGTGACATGCGCCTCTTGCCCGAAGTCCACATGCAATTGTTGCGAATAGCCCGCCACTTTGCAGATTTCCTCAATGTTGAAAGATTGAACCTGGTGGATATCACAGTGAGCGGTAGCAATGCAGGATACAACTACAACCAGTTCAGCGACATAGATCTACATCTTGTGGTCAAGCATGTGGATGGCAATGCAGAGCTGTTCACTGCTAAAAAGAATCAATACAATTTCACATACAATATCAATTTGAATGGTGTGCCGGTAGAACTGTATGTGCAGGATGCCCGACAAACTCATCATTCCAGCGGCATTTACAGCGTATTGAACAGCAAATGGCTCAGCTTGCCCAAACGCACACATCCTGAAGCAACCCCAGAACAGATCAAGAGCAAAGCTCGTAACTATGCAGGCCTTGTGAATCAAGCCATGCGTAGCCAACGTCTTGAAAAATGTGAAGCGGCCATGGAAGAACTACGTAGACTACGTAAGGCTGGGCTGGAAACAAACGGTGAACAAAGTGTGGAGAACCTAGCGTTCAAGTTGCTCAGAGCTAGAGGGCAAATCGACAAATTGCGTAAATACATAAACAAATTAACAAGTGCTGAATTAAGCCTCGGGGAACAATATGAAGATCAGTGATATCACAACAGAATTTAACGAGGACGATTCCTTTGGCAAAATTGCCAACGTTGATACAGCCAACAAGAAAATAACTATAGATAAACCAGACGGTAGCAAGATGGATGTGCCTACCACTGCCATAATGCCCGACCCTACCAAGCCTGGCCAAGCCACAATTGATCCCAGTGCCACTACCGGCCAGTTGAAACCGGGCGAGATGGTCAATACTCCTACTCAGGAAGAAATGGGAGATGACAATCATGATAGGATCATTGTTAATCACAAAGAAGTAGATCCACGTAGCTTAGAAGTCGATGGTGTTGATCATGCTGATTACGGAGACTATTCAGATGCATACTTTAGTGCAGGATCGTTTATGGACGGTAGTTCCATGTCTGACGAAGAACTAGAGCGGTTGTCAAGCGAACGTGGCGATCTTGTAAATCAATTGGCCAATGACAGCTTTGCTGACTATGCATCTGATGCTTACGATCGTTATAAAGACAGTCGTTACGACGAAGCACATAAAGACACTATCGCACAAGGTGGCAAAGATGTAGGCGGTGACGCAACAGATAGCTTTATCAGCCAGATCAAAGACAAAGAGTTTGAACGTAAGAACCGTACCCCAGGTGTAGCAACATCTAGTCCAATTGGTAGTAAAAAACTAAGCGAAGATGACGAGCTATCCAAGTGGTTAACCATTGCAGGTATCAAATGAAAATAAGTGATCTAGTTCCCAGCTTTCATATCTTTTGTACAAATGAAGAAGCTGAGATCTTGAAGAAACTTAAAGAGCCTGTTAAACTTAGCAGTCTCAGCGAACAGGAGCAGTTCAGAATACAGGCCATGATACGTAAAGATCTGGTAACTAAGATTGGAATGAAAGATCCTAAAGTCGTTACTAATGAAAAACTCTAAACCTAAATACCCTACTAAGAAACCCAGGGCTAATCCTGTAGCTAAGAAACCTGCTAAGATCAACAAACAAAAAGTCATCAAAGAGCTAGCCACACATTTTGAAGCAGACGTAAACAAAACATTACAACTAAGCATACAGCCAGATGGCAGTGTAGTATACAAACAATACTATGTAAAACAAAGCCCAAGTGAAATGTGGAACCTTATCAGTTTAAAAAGTAACGATATTGTAGACACTTACTATTTGAAAACCAGTGCGCTAATGGCCGCTAAAGCATACAGCAGAGCAGATCTTACAAGATTTTTTGAAATCAAAGAGTTAGATAACCATTATTGGGCCAGCTATAGCGATAGCATGATTTACAGCCACAATATCAAACGTGCCAAAGAATTTGATAGATTTGTGATACTGCTAAACAAATTAGAACTCAGTCAACAGCGTACCGAAGGGTACAAAGATAAAATTTCCACGATGTTTCGTTGGAGTTTTGTATAAATAGTTAATAGAAGCCTAGGGAAACCATCATGCAAATTAGAGAATTATCAAAGCCAATCACCGCTAACGTACTAAACGAAAGCCTTGCCAAGAAGTTTGGCTACAAACTGAATCTTGAGCAGTTCACAGAAGCTCAACTGGAAGATGCACGTAACAAATTACGTACAAAAATGAGCCAGTTTGAAGTTAGTGAAAGTTTTGATAGTATCAAGAGCAACAACTCATATCAAAAAACAAAACTAATGCTGGATTGTATCAATCAAGAGATCATGGAACGTGAAGAAGGCAAGTGCAAAGATTGTGATTGCTCACCATGCGAGTGTGTAGAAGAAAGCATGGAAGATAACAAGGCTGAGAAAAAAGCAGATTTCCGTAAACAAGTTCAAAGTGCTAAACTAAAGCACAAGGCCAAAGAACACAGTGTTCCAGAAAGCTGGATCAATAGTGCATTATCGAGAATAAGTCTAGGCGAGGCAGACGAGGCAGAACTAATAGCAGAACTTACAACACGTTATGATCTAAGCGAAGGCCAAGCATATTCAATTGTATATCTAAGCGAAGGCGAAGAAGAAAAAGCCAAAGTGATCATGGCTACCAAAGACATGGTAGAACGTATCACAGGTTGGTTAGAAGATACTGCTCAAATGAAAGCAGAACAGTTACTGGAACTAATGGACTCTATAAGAGAAACTTTAGGCAGCGATGTGGCACAGAAGTATGAGCAGTCAGTAAAGCCAGCTCTAGAATCTATCTACTCCGCATTGGAACAAAGTCGTACAGGCCTAACATCAGGCCTAGCAATCGTATCAGGCAAAGAAGCTCCAATGATGGGAAGCGAACCAGCAATGGGTGGCGCACCAGACATGGGCGGTATGGCACCTCCTCCACCGTCGGACATGGGAGCTGAAGCTCCAGCACCAGACATGGGTGGAGAATCCCCAGACATGGCAGGCAGAGAAAAACGTGAAAGCGTTGACTACAGTCGTAGACTAGGCATACTACTAGCACAATCAAAAAAAAAGTAAATGAAACAGCTGATCCTTTGGTAGGAATACTGAGGGGTCAGTTAAGCAGTTCCAATAATGCCAAGGCCGGCGCTCAATTAAGTTGGAACGCAATCAATCAACGAATGAGAGCATTAGGAAACCCAGCTATCGACTATGATAGATTTGCGGCTCGTTGGGAACAGGATCCAATACTTAAAAAAATAGTTGATCGATTTGATGGGCAAGGTGTTGTACTAAAAACACAAGTGCATCAGGATCAGCCCGAACAAGGCAAGCCTAAACCAAAAGAACTTGACAAAATGGCAAAACGTGCCACAGCCAAAGCATTTAAATAGTTGACAAGCATGGCAATTTAGTTTATACTAACTGCTATGACCTTATTAAAAGAACGGTATAACTACACACCTATCAGCAGAGAAAGTGTAGAAGGCAAGCGTTTGTACGCAACTCCAGACGGTAGTAAAGTTCCTAGTGTTACTACCATTCTAGACAAAACAAAACCCAAAGAAAAAATGGAAGCCTTACTGGCGTGGAAACGCAGGGTGGGCGAAGTCAAGGCGCAGGAAATTGTCACAGAGGCCGCTGGTCGCGGTACCCGCATGCACAAGTTCTTAGAAGACTATATTGTGCAAGGCACTGTGAATGAACCAGGTACCAATCCATACAGTGTACAGAGCCATAAGATGGCCAAACATATTATTGAACACGGACTTAAGAATGTGAACGAAGTATGGGGTGTAGAAGTGCCATTGTACTACCCGGGATTGTATGCAGGTACAACAGACTGTGTGGGTGTACATCTCAATGAAGATGCTATCATGGACCATAAGCAGACCAACAAACCCAAGAAAGAAGAATGGATTGAAGACTATTACATGCAGATGGTGGCCTATGCCCTTGCACACAACAAAGTACACGGTACTAATATTCGTAAGGGTGTTGTGTTTATGTGTGTAAAACCACCCGAAATCAAGCCGTTGATATGGGGAGAACCCGCATATCAAGAGTTCATACTGAAATCAGAAGACTTTGACTATTGGGAAGGTCGTTGGTGGGAACGAGTGGAGCAATACTACAAACTAATGTGATAAATATCCAATAAGAGGGATATTTCATGGCCGTTTATCAAATCAGTCGAATTCAAATACGTCGCGGGCAAGCAAATTCAGGTACTGGATTACCGCAATTGGCTAGCGGAGAAATGGCATGGGCTATTGATACCCAAGAGTTATATATTGGCAGTGGAGCAGTGAGTGAAGGTGCTCCGGCTGTTGGCAATGTCAAAGTAATAACAAACATAGATCTAGCAGACGGCGGCAATATTTTAAGTACGCTGGGTTATACATATCAAGTTAATAACACAGCTATTCAAACAGGCGCTAGTGCAACTGCACCTATAGCTAGAACACTGGCATCTAGACTGGATGACCAAGTATCGACCAAATCATTTGGAACTGTGGCAGACGGTGCAACAGACGATACCGCCGCACTACAACGTGCAATCAATCAGCTGTTTTTAAATCCTGCCAACAAATCATCCAATGCCACAGCACTGGCATCGGGTACTAGAGTAATCTTGAACATACCTGCTGGAACATACTATACCACTGGTACTATCTATATTCCCAGTTATGCCGCACTAGCGGGTGCTGGTGCAGAACACACAATCATAAACTACAATCCTCAAACATTTAGCATCACAGGTACTACCTCTATCGGAAGTCCCACATTGATTTACAGTGGCGCAAATTTGTCCATGATAGGATATAGGGTATCGGGTGCTGGTATTCAAAATGGCACATTTGTCTCTTCTGTATCAGCTGGAGTGAATCTTGTGCTGAGTCAAAATGCTCAAAGTGCCGCAACAAGTTTTACACTAACTGCTCCAGGACCGGCAATTCAATTTGTAAACGACAGTGCTACCACTACCAGTATAGGTACTGCCACAGTTGAACCAACTGCTACTAACGAAACCACTCAGCCTAGAAAATTATTGATTCGAGATTTAACAATCAACACAACCACTGGCCTAAACACACTGCTACAGATGAACTCTGTCAAAGACAGTATATTTGAAAATATACAACTTAGAGGCGGCTGGACCAGTAATACTACCAGTATCGGTATTGCCATGACTGCTATTAACAATACCACTACCTGCGAACGTAATATTTTTAGAAATATCACAGCAAGCGGATTCACTTATGGTGTGTACTCAGCACAGATAAATTCAATTGGATCTGATATCCTGTTCAACAGTTTTACAGATTGCAACATTTCTAATTGTTTGATAGGAATGTATATTGGTATTGATTATGCTTATACCAGCAATTTCAAATACGGCCCACGTCAAACAACTATAACACGTACCAGTTTTTATAACATCAAACAACAGGCTGTTTATTTTGGGTCAGGCTCTGGAAATATTTTACGAGACTGTGTGTATACAAATGTGGGCAACAATGGCGGTGGCAACCAATTGAGCCAATACAGCCAAGTGTACTTTGCCACATACGGAAACTCCAGTGTAAATGATCAATCAGATAGGCATACTGATCTTGCCAACCCCAGTACCAGTGCAAACACATTATTTGCATTGATACCTTATGTGCCAGAAGTAAGTGGACACGCGGTTTACACAATGTTGGGCAATAGAACCATAACGTTAAATCAGACCACAAGCACCTATGTGTCAATTTTAAAATTGCCGTTTCCATGGTTGCCCACTCCCACTGACAGAACAACAGGCCCCACAGGATCAATCAGTTATAACATAAACTATACCTACGTAAGTAGCACAGCAGGATACAGTCGTTATGGCGTCATACACATCACCGCAGACACTGTTAACAAACAAGTATCTGTATCGGACGAATATGACTTTACCAGTCTCACCCAAACATATGTGGAACAATTGGACTTTCAAGCAACGTTTGTTGATAGTGCTGGGCTTGTTACCTTAACCAATCCTTGGAACATTTTGATAAGTTATCAAAACACAACTCCTAGCGATTCTGGCACGTTCACTTATAACTACACTTCAACATTCTAATCATTCGGCTAGACATTGTATATAAATGCGTATATAATTAGTTCAAGCCCTATGATAAGAACTTTCCGTTTTCCAAACCTCTTGAGATTGAATAACTTTTTGACGCCCCTAAACGCAAATAAATACTCTCTAAATAATAACTTTAACACACAAAGCTGGGGATAATGAGCAAGATAATAGTAACTAAACGAGACGGTAGCAAAGAGCCGTTAATGATTGAAAAATGGCAAGCCCAAGTAGCAAAAGTCTGTACAGGCATAGCCGATGTTAGTCAAAGCATGATTGAGATCAAGAGCCAACCGCACTTCTACGACGGAATCACCACAGAAGAAATTGATGAAATAACACTACGTGCCATCGTGGATTTGATTGATGTGGAACATAATCCAGATGTGGGTCATACCAACTATCAGTATGTGGCAGGCAAACAGCGACTGAGTATGTTGCGCAAAGATGTTTACGGTGCATACGATGTTCCAAGTCTATATTCTATCATAACACGAAATGTTGAGATTGGTCTGTATACTCCGGAACTTTTGGTATGGTATACCGAAGACGACTGGAATCGAATGGATGAAATGCTGGATCATGAAAAAGATGAACAGTATGGGTATGCCAGTATTGAACAGTTGATTGAAAAATACTTGGTAAAGAATCGTGCCACCAAGGAAACATATGAAACACCACAAATACGTTACATGGTTGCGGCGGCAACAGTGTTCCACAAAGAAGAACCTAACAGCGCAAGAATGCGCTACATCAAAGAATACTATAACTGTGCTAGTGATGGTCTTTTTACATTGGCTACCCCTGTGTTGGCTGGCCTGGGAACTCCAACCAAGCAATTTAGTAGTTGTGTGCTTATTCGTAGTGACGACGATTTGGACAGTATTTTTGCTAGCGGAGAAATGATGGCTAAGTATGCCAGTAAACGTGCTGGCATTGGTTTAGAGATTGGAAGACTACGCTCATTAGGTAGTCCAATCAGGGGCGGCGAGATCATGCACACTGGTATGATACCATTCTTAAAGAAATGGTTTGGTGATTTGCGTAGTTGCAGTCAAGGAGGTATTCGTAATGCAAGTGCTACAGTTTTTTATCCTATCTGGCACCATCAGTTTGACGATCTTATCGTTCTTAAAAACAATCAAGGAACTGAGGAAACCCGTGTGCGGCACATGGACTACGGGGTCGTCCTGTCAGCATTGTTCTGGCGCAGATTCAAAAACAAAGAAAACATCACCTTCTTTGACCCAAACGAAGTTCCCGATCTATATGAAGCCTTCTATAGAAATACACAGTTGTTCGAAGAGCTGTATGTGAAATATGAAAAACGCAAAGACCTACGCAAGAAAACCATGAACGCAGAAGATGTGTTTAAAGGCGGCATCTTGAAAGAGCGCACTGACACTGGTCGTATCTATCTAGTGTTCATAGACAATGTGCAAAATCAAGGACCGTTCGATCCCGAATACCATACAATTTATCAAAGCAATCTATGTTGTGAGATCCTACTACCAACCAAGTCATTCAAGCGTCTTGATGACATAGAGGGGCGCATAGCGTTATGTACACTGGGATCCATCAACTGGGGAGCGTTCCGTAATCCCGAAGATATGCGTCGTGCTTGCCGTATACTACAGCGTAGTCTATGCAACATCTTGGATTATCAAGACTTTCTAAGCATACAGAGCAAACTAAGCAATGATGAAATCCAACCGCTAGGCATTGGTGTCACTAACTTGGCATATTGGCATGCCAAGCGTGGACTCAAGTACGGAGAAAAGGATGCCTTACAAGATGTCAAATCATGGATGGAACATCAAGCGTTCTACTTGACCGAAGCCACTGTTGAGTTGGCTCGAGAGCGCGGACCTTGTTTGCATAGCGCACACACACGATACGGCAAGGGAATCTTTCCTTGGGAACTACGTGCCAAAGGCTCCAATGAACTGGTGGACTTTACACCTGAACTTGATTGGGAAACACTTCGAACCAATATGAAAGAGTACGGAGTGCGCAACGCAACTCTGATGGCCATTGCACCAGTTGAAAGTTCAAGTGTTGTTATAAACAGCACCAATGGTATCGAGATGCCTATGAGTCTAATCTCAGTTAAGGAGTCAAAAGCAGGATCATTTGTGCAAGTTGTTCCTGAATATCACAAACTCAAGAACAAGTATCAACTGATGTGGGATCAAAAAGATTGCGATGGTTACCTAAAGACCAGTGCTGTATTGGCCGCTTATGTGGATCAGTCCATCAGCACAAATACCTTTTACAATCCCGCGCACTTTGCAGATCGTAAAGTACCAACTACACTGATTGCAAAGAATTTAATGCAAGCCCAACTTTGGGGATTAAAAACTTTCTATTACAGCTTGATTAATAAAGCAGGTAGTAAAGCAGTTGCAGAAGACGCTCCTACTATGTTGGAAGCTATTGATTTTGATAATGAAGAAGACTGCGAGGCATGC